>Ga0207813_100302_pt1 | contig 32663 bp, 35 predicted proteins | sample A23E3SouthBayCA_2_FD_187730 | JGI IMG/M metagenome (GOLD analysis project Ga0207813, IMG submission 187730) | Aerobic enrichment media microbial communities from Eden Landing Ponds, California, USA - A23 E3 (4) (SPAdes) | ecosystem: Environmental > Aquatic > Marine > Unclassified | place... | reverse complement strand
CCACGTCCTCGAAATCGACGGCGAGGCGTGGATCATCGACCCAGTGGACGCGCCCGACGTGGACGACCTCGTCGCGGAATTCGGTGACGACGTGGCGGGCGTCGTGGTGTTGAGCGACCGGCACGCGCGGGACGCGGACGCGTTCGGGGAGCGCTACGACGCGCCCGTCTACGTGCCGAGTTTCGTCACGCCAGAACTCTCCGGGCCGAGCACGCCGTTCTCGGGGGAGCTCGAAGACACCGGGTTCGAGGTGTTGCACGCGGTGGACGTGCCGGGGTGGCGGGAAGCCGCGCTGTACGACGGCGAGACGCTCGTCGTCGCGGACGCCGTCGGGGACACGGAGTACTTCACGGCGGGCGACGAGCGCATCGGCGTCCACCCGATGTTGCGCGCGTTCCCGCCGAAGGCGCTCCGCGGACTCGAACCCGAACGCATCCTCTCGGGGCACGGCCCGGGCGTCCTCACCGACGCGACGCGCGCGCTCGACGACGCCTACCGCACGTCCAGGAAGAACATCCCGCGCGTGGTGGCGCAGGGCGTGAAATCACTCTTCTGAGCGGTCCTGAGTTCGTTCTATTCGCCGTAACTGCTCGCGGTGGAGCGTGACGAAGAGGTCGGAGAGCACGCCGAACATGATGAGTTGCACGCCGAACAGCAACGCGACCCCGGCGGCGACGGCCATGACGTTGTGGGAGACGCCTTTCGCGAACCACTCGTAAGCGACGTATATTCCGAGGAGGAGGCTGACGAGGAGCGCGCCGCCGCCGACGCTCCCGAAGTAGAAGAGGGGATTGTTCGTCTTCGCGAGCCGGTAGAGCGTGTAGATGATGCGCGCGCCGTCCGTGAACGGATTGAGGTTCGTCTCCGAGTCCTCCGGCCGCGGCTTGTACGTGATGTCGACGACGCGGACGGTCTGGTTGTGGCGCGCGCACTCGACCGCCATTTCCGTCTCGATACCGAACCCGTCCGCGGTGAGGCTCATCTTCTCGAAGGAGTCTCTGGTGAACGCGCGGTAGCCGGAGAGGATGTCCTCGTAGTCGTGGCCGTGAATCCGCGCGAACGCCCGATTGATGAGGGTGTTTCCGAGCCGGTTCAGTCGCGTCATCGCCCCGGATTCCATGTTCGCGAACCGGTCGCCGACCACGTGCTCGGCGTCCCCCGAAACCACGGGCTCCAGGACGTTCGGCGCGTCCTCGGTGCGGTACGTGCCGTCGCCGTCCAGCATGAGCACGTAGGCCGCGTCGATGCGCCGCACCGCCTCTCGGACCGCCTGTCCCTTCCCGGAGCCGGACTGCTCGAAGACGCGCGCACCGTGCTCCCGCGCGATTTCGCGGGTTTCGTCCGTCGAGTGACCGTCCGCGACGAGGACGTTCTCCAGGCCTTCCTCGCGCAGGCCGTCGATGACGCTCCCGATGGTCTCGGCTTCGTTCAGCGTCGGGATGAGCACGCACACGTCCCCGTACATCTATCCGTACTCTCGGTGGCGCGTGGAAAAGGATTGCCGTTCCCTACGCGTACCCGTTGAGGGCGTCCCGCCACGCGTCCGGAATCGCGGTCGGCCGCCCGTCCTCGTCCAAATAGACGGAGACGGTCTGCCCGGTCGCGACCACGTCGCCGTCGACGCGGAGTTCGTAGTCGATGGTGAGACTGCTCTTCCCCACCGAAATCGGGGAGAGTTCCGCTGTGACGGTGCTATCCGGCGGAATCGAATCCCGGTACTCCACGTTCAACGACCGCACCACCGTCGGCGACTCCGCGAGCGACACCCCGAGCACTTCCTCGTAGAGGCGCTCCTTCGCGTGCTCGAAATACGACGCGTACACCACGTGGTTCACGTGAACGCGCGTGTCGAGGTCGCGGAACTGCACGTCGATATCGTGCGTGAACGTCTCCGGCATACGTGGAAACTCAGCGGCCGCCCGCTTCAACGCATCGCCCGACGAACCTATTCGGCGTCAGTCTACGTGGACGCGCCACGTGAACAGGCTCTCCGCGACGTAGTTCACGACGAACCCGACGCCGATGCCGATGATGTTCGCGAGCGCGTACCAGACGCCGAAGTAGCCGTTCAGGACGTAGAGGACGCTGAGTGCGACGGCGACGCCGCCGGCGCGCACGACGTTCGAGCGCACGAATCGCTTCAGCGTGGGGAGGAGGCCGCCGCCGGCTTCGTCGGAGAACGTCCAGCGGTCGTTCACCACGAACATCAACACGATGGCGGCTTCCGCGCTCACGAACTTCGCCCAGAACGGCGCGATTCCGGCGAACTCCACCACCAGGGTCAGGACGAGCGTGTCGAACAGCGCGCCCACGATGCCGACGGAGAGGAACTGACCCGCGCGCACGCCCCGAATCAGCGCCTGCACGTCCTCCGCGAGCGTCATCGTTCCACCAATCGCGTTCGAGAGAGTCGTTCGGTTCCAGCCGCGATACTCGGATACCGGCGGCGAAGCGAGAACACCGTCCGCGCGAGTTCTTGGACAGTCTCCCGCGTGTCCACCGTGGAGCGCGGGTCGTCCTCCCACTCGACCGGCACCTCCGCGATATCGAGGCCGCGCGCGTCCGCGACCGCCACCAGCTCCACGTCCCATGCGAACCCCGGCTCGTAGAGATACTGGCGCACGTCCCGCCACGCCTCGCGCGTGAGCGCCTTCGCCCCACACTGGTAATCAGACAGGGAAACCGGGAGGAGGAGTCGGCTCCCCCACGCGAACGCGTCACCGAGCTTCCGTCGGAGCACGCTCTGATGCGTTCGAATCGTCGATGCGGGATGTCGTCGCGACCCGACCGCCACGTCCGCGGAATCGAGCGCCGAAACGACATCCGCTATCGACTCCGCGGGCGTACTCCCGTCCGCGTCCGCGAACGCCAGCACGTCCGTGTCGAGCGCGTCGAACCCCTGCGTGATAGCGAGCCCCTTCCCCCGGCGCTCCCGCACGACATTGACCTCTACTGCGTCGTAGTCGGGAAACGCCAAGCTGGAGCCGCCGGGCGCGTCCAATTCGACACGGACCACAGCCGGCTGCAGAACGTCGAGGAGGGCATCCACGTACGACCGGAGCGTCTCCGTGTCCGGCTCGTACGCAGGGAGGACCAAACCAACCGTCACACTCCCGCGTATTCGGACTCAGCGAATAAGAATTGTGTTCTGGGAGGATTCCATCAGCTCGGTCCGAACTCTCGGGTGATGAACTCGCGGAGCTTTCGCGAGGACGCTTCCCAGGTGTATTCGGCGGCGGCGAGTCGCCGAGCGGCGTGTCCGAGTTCGGTTCGTTCTCCGGGATGGTGAGCGAGTCGTGCTATCGCGTCCGCGTACTCGTTGAGTTCCGCAACGAGGACGTGTTCGTCGTCCGTGACTTGTGTGCCGCGAACGCCGAACGGCGTCGAAACCACTGGAAGGCTGCGCGCGAAGTAGTCGACGAGCTTGATGTTCGTTCCGCCGCCGGATTGCATGGGGTTGAGCGCGATATCGGCTGCGTCGAAGTGCGCTTCGAAGTCGTCCTCGACGTACCCGGTGACGGTGACGTTCTCCGGGAGGGCTGATTCGTCGAGGGAGTTCCCCACGCTTCCCATCACGAGGAAGTGGACGTCTTCGGGCTTGTCGACGAACTCACGAGCGATGTCGACGACGGCGTTTGCGGCCTCGGCGTTCGGCTTGTAATCGCTCCCCATGAACAGACAGACAGTCGCGTCCTCGGGAATCCCGTAGCGCTGACGGACGCGCTTTGCCGCTGCGGAGTCGGGCTGGTGCTCGCGGAGGGCGTCCTCGTAGGTTCCGTTCGGCGCGACCAAAATCGGCCCGCCGGGATCGTATTTTTCTCGGTACACGTCTGCGTCCCGCTCGCTCGTGCACACGATAGCGTCCGCACCCTCGACCGACTGCCGCTCCAGCGCGTCCACCCGCCGCTCGAACCACGACTCGAGTACCGGCTGGTCGATATCCCCGAAGCGCTCCGTCTCCACGTTGTGACTCGAAAACATGACCGGCGTCTCATCGTCCACGCGATTGAGCACGTACGGCGTCTGCCACGGCTCCCGCGCCAATACGACATCCGCGCTGTCGAGCATTCGACCCAATCCATCGCTCGCCACTCGGAGAGCGCCGCTCTGGAACACGTTCGGATACCCGAGAAGCATCGGCGCCTTCAGGACTTCGTGAAGCGGGTGGAGGTGGCGATACTCCGTGTAGTTCTCGACGATTTCGACTTCACGCCGGAAGTCGAACGACTTGTACATCGCCGGCGACCCACCCTGACAAAACCGTTCCACCGTATCACCGTACTCGGGGAACTCCTTCACCAAGCCGTGCGTCCGATGGTCGCCGCCTAACCGAGGCGGATACGTGACGTAGGGAGCGACCTGGACGAGGTGCACGCTTAACCACTGCGAGATAACGAATTTATCCGTGTCGGTTTTCCGATTTGAGGGAGATTAGGCTATATAGTAGTTGAGGGTGGCGTTCAGTCCTTCCTCGAAGGAATACGTTGGACTCCAGCCGAGCGATTCGATTTTCGCTGTGTCGAGCGCATATCGTCGATCGTGTCCGGGGCGATCCTCAACGAAATCAATGAGATTGGTGGATGCACCGACTGCGTCGAGGATTGCTTCGGTTACTTCAAGCGTTGTCTTCTCAATACCGCTACCGATGTTGTACACTTCGCCGATTTTTCCTTCTCTAAGTACGAGGTCGAGGGCAGCACAGTTGTCCTCGACGTACAACCACTCGCGGACGTTCGACCCATCACCATAGATGGGGAGTGATTGCCCTCGTGAAGCGCGTTTGATGAACTTGGGGATGAGTTTTTCCTCGTGTTGGCGTGGGCCGAAGTTGTTGCAGGTACGCGTAATCACCACGGGGACATCGTGCGTTGTTTCGAAACTCTGCGCGAGAAGGTCAGCACTCGCTTTTGTTGCAGCGTACGGGTTTCGTGGATTCAGCGGTGAGTCCTCGGAGAACTTCCCATTAAGAATCTCTCCATACACCTCGTCCGTGGAGATCTGCAGGAACCGGTCGACACCGAACTCCTTTGCAGCGTCGAGAAGAACCTGGGTACCCTGCACGTTCGTCTCGACGAACGGCTTCGCGCCCTCGATTGAGCGATCTACGTGGGACTCAGCGGCAAAGTTGACTATCGCGTCGCACTTGGAGACGAGTTCGCGAACAAGGTCCGTATCTCGAGTGTCTCCTTCAACGAACTCATGACGTGGGTGTCCAAGGACGCTCTCGAGATTGGATTTTGATCCAGCGTACGTTAGCGCGTCGAGCGTAACAACCGTATCTTCGCTGTTCTGTAGGAGGTAGTGGACGAAATTAGAGCCGATGAATCCTGCGCCACCCGTAACGAGTATTCGCATCGTTCAAGCGTTAGACGTAGCGGCTATTTACGTTTTCACCACTATTTGGCTGTATGCACGTTCTGGTTCTCGGTTCAAACGGGCTTCTCGGCTCAAACGTCGTTACGAGCGCGCAAAACAGAAACTGGACAGTCAGTGCGACGTATCATTCGTCCTGCCCTTCGTTCGACCTTCCACGGTATCAATTGGATATCCGGGATACTGACGGCGTGCGCGAAGTCATTGCCGAGACTAAACCTGATTTGGTCGTGAACTGCGCGGCGATGACCGATGTCGACGGCTGTGAAAAGTATCCAGAGATTGCCCGCGAGATCAATGCCCGCGCTCCAGGCGAGATAGCAGGGGTTTGCGCTGAGAGAGGGATCCGATTCCTTCACGTCTCTACTGATTACGTCTTCGACGGAATGACCACGGGGAAGTATCGGGAGGAAGCCCAGACGAACCCGCTTCAAGTGTATGGTACCTCGAAGCGGGCTGGTGAACGTGTAGTCGAAGAATCAGCCGTTGACGCGCTCATTGTGCGCGTTTCATTCTTATACGGAATAAAACGAAGCACTGGCCAATTGACCGGATTCCCTGCATGGGTTCAACGTAGACTCAATGATGGCGAGCGAACGCCGCTCTTTACAGATCAAAACGTCACGCCAACGCGGGCAGGACAGGCAGCCGATGTTTTGTGTGATCTACTCGATTCTGGAGTATCCGGAACGTTTCACGTTGCTTCTCGGTCTTGCGTAACTCCCTACGAGTTCGGTATGCGCCTCGTTCAATTGCTTAATGCAGATTCCGCGCTCTTGAGTGAAGGGTCCCAGAAGGACGTTGAACGGGAGGCAGAACGCCCGTCGAACACCTGCTTAGATGTGTCTCGGCTTGAGCGAACACTGGACAGACGACAACCGACGCTAAAAGACGACTTGGAGTCAATTTCGTGGGCGTTCAACGCGGACAGCTGCGCGTAGCTATATCTCGTACCGTTCCTGGTTTTCGAGGAAGTAAGTTCGATCCTTCTCTGGAAGGTCAGAGAATCGGAGGACGTTGTCACACTTGAGGCCGGGACACTTCATTACGCGGTTGTCTTCAAGTTCGTTCGCCGCAACGATCGTACCACAGGCCGAACACGTGAGAGTGATTATACGCATCGTTAGAGTTTGAGTTGGGAGTTTTCGCCAACGACCAAGCGACGGCCTTCGGGAAGCAGATTGTCGGCGCTTTCGATGTCCGCACCTCGACCGAGGAGACTGTCGACGATACGTCCGGATGCCGTGATAGTAGACTCACCGATGACGACGCTGTTCTCGATATGTACGCCGTCGAGGGTCGAATCAGCGCCTATGGAAGTGTACGGGCCGACGTACGTACCACTCTTGATAGTGGTGTTCTCCGCGATAGATACGGGGCCGCGGACGACGGCACCGTCCTCGATGACTGAGGACTGTGCGAGTTCGATTCGGCCGTCTGTTTCCGCACCAGACTCAATAATGCCCGCAGCCGTCAGCTGCTTGTCTTCGAGCACGAGCCGGTTGGCTTCGAGGATATCTTCGGGCTTTCCCGTGTCTTTCCACCAGCCTGTGACGACGTGCGAGTCGATCTCGTAGCCGTCTTGGAGGAGGTGTTGAATTGCGTCGGTGATTTCGAGTTCCCCCCGCCAAGACGGTTCGAGGTCGTCTATCGCGTCGAACACCGCTGGCGAGAAGACGTACATTCCGATGAGTGCGAGGTTCGTCGGTGGTTCGTCCGGTTTCTCGATGAGTTCTGTAACAGTCCCGTGCTCGTCAACATCAGCGATACCGAACGCTGCTGGGTTATCGACTTCTTGAAGCGCTATTCCCGCACCGTACTCGCCCGACTCGAAACTGTTGACGAGGTCGGCCACCCCTGATTTGAGGATATTGTCACCGAGATACATCACGAAGTCGTCGGTACCGACGAATTCGCGCGCACATCCCGCGGCGTGTGCGAGACCAAGCGGATTTCCTTGGACGATATACGTGATATCGACCCCGTATTTTGAGCCGTCCCCGAGGAGTGCTTGAATCTCGTCTCGTCCCTTGTGTCCGAGAACCACTCCGATTTCCGTGATACCGGCGTCCTTGAAGTCCTCGATTGCGTATTCGAGAACGGGCTTGTTGGCGACTGGAACGAGCTGCTTCGGGCCGGTGTGCGTAATCGGACGGAGTCTCGACCCGGTTCCGCCGGAGAGAAGAACACCCTTCATCGTCTATTCGTGAGGTGATTCCTCCCAGTCTAAAGGTATTTGGTCGGTATCGTAGGGAAGGCGTTCTTCGTCGGGGTTCTCGTAATCGTAAAGCGTCGTCGGATAGTTGAGCAAGAACGCGGGTTCATCACCAATTGCTTTGAATCCGTGCCAGCACTCACCCGGGATGCGGATGACCTTCTGATTGTGCTCTCCAATGATGAACGTGTTCAGTTCGCCTTGAGTTGGCGATTCGTCGCGGTCGTCGTACACGCCGACTTTGATACGTCCCTTCGGACACACGAAGTGGTCAACCTGCCCCTCCAAGTGGCGATGCCAAGCCCTGATAACGCCCGGATACGTCATTGAATAGTACGACATTGCCGGATTGGGGTCGTACTCGTCCCAATCCTCGCGGAACACTTCGACGAGATGGCCGCGCTCGTCAGCATTCACTTGCAAATCCCTGATTTCAACGTCGTGAATCATGAACATACCCCTCGATATAGACTTTCAACTCCATAGAAGAGAGTCACACAAGGAGAAGTAAAAGTAACGGGGTATATGAGTCCTAGTCAGTGTTGATACGATACCGCCGGTATAATTGATACATTGGCCTGAATAGAGGCAGTCTGAATCATTGATAAACATTATTTCGGGGGAACCCCTTCACTAAAACCATGACTCAGATTACGGCAACAGTCGTAACTTTAAATGAAGAAGACAACATTCGTGCATGCTTGGAATGCTTAGACTGGTGCGATAATATTGTTGTCGTTGATAGTTACAGTGACGACCGGACTATCGAAATCGCGAGAGAATATACGAATCAAATCTATACGTTTGAACGTACTGGTTTCAGTGAACCCGCTCGTAAACGTGCTCATCAAGAAGCTACTGGTGACTGGGTATTTAGAATTGACGCCGATGAGCGAGTTTCTTCACATCTCGGTAAAAAATTCCGTGAGTTAGCTGACCAAGGAGATTGTGATATTATTTACGCACCTCGAAAAAATTACATATTCGGGGAATGGATGGATCGTGGCGGGTGGTGGCCGGACTACCAGCCAGTCCTCTTTAGGCCCGAAATGGCAACTTTATCGGAAGAGATACACAATTACGTTGAATTCTCGGAGGAGGCAACTCCCTATACCTTACCTGAGTCGCAAGAGAATGCAATAGTGCATTTCAACTATTCTGGAATTTCTGATTTCATTGGTCGACTGAATCGCTACACCTCTATTGAAGCCGACCAAGCTGAGTTTGCGTACCGAAAGCTCCTACTGGAACCTGTCCGTGAGTTTGGGAACCGATACATCGTGAAACGAGGATATGAGAGAGGCCTACGTGGATTCTTCCTATCTGTCTTTATGGCTTGGTATCGATTTCTAACGTTCGCTAAGGCATATCAATATGAAACTATTGGTCGTGAGGAGGATATTGAGGAGAAGTATTCAAATATAGAATAGTATTAATTCACTACCTATCACGATACTTTTTGAGTTTCCCGCTTCTTCCCAAAACTCCGTCAAAGTATCCCATACACATCTTTTTCCCTTCTTCGTATTGTAGGTTTTTAATATGGTATGCGAGAGTGTATAGAAACGACCAAGCAAGTGCGAAGATGAACTGGGTCGTTGAAATATTCTCCCAAAAATTTCGGGCGAAGATGATTCGGTTACGAGTGTTATAATATGATTGAGTAGACGAAGTGGAGCTTTGGCTTACTCTGTGGTACACAGTAGCCCTACAATCTGTAACTAGAGAATACCCTGCGCGCTTAACTTTCACGCCAAAATCCACGTCTTCATAGTAAAGGAAATACTCTTCAGCTAAACCATTGACATTGCGGAACGCCTCTGTTCGAACTAGGGCACAACACAGTGGGATATAGTCGTTATACACCGTGCCATTTGGGTCCTTCATAGGTTCTTTTCTGTGTCCAACGTCTCCTATTTCCCAATCCACATATGCTTGTTCGAACCATATCTCGTCGATCTCTGGATATTTTAGTATTTTGGGTGAAAGAATTCCAATCTCTGGATTATCGTCCATTGTACCTAATAGCTCGCTGAGGCAGTTAGATTCGGAAAATAGCACATCATTGTTTAAAATCCATAGATACTCGTACTCATTGAGGTTGATTGTTTGCGCTGCAAAGTTTATTCCTCCTCCAAACCCATCATTGCTGGAGTTAAACAAGACCTGTACGTCAGGGAACTCTTTAGCTATTCGTTCTCCTGAACCGTCTGATGAATTATTATCTATAACATATATGTCTGGTTTATGTGTTTGGTTTGCAAGGGACTGTAGGCACTCTTTTGTTTGATCGTATCCGTTCCAATTGAGGATGAGCGCTGCAACTGCTGTGTCCTTACTTTTCACACTGGGTGTATACCGAATTGAGGGATGAGATTTTCTATTTATCGGCACCTTAATTCTGACTCGCCACTATTTCAAGTTAGAAAACCCCGGTAAGAACGGCTCGAATGGTGGTTCGGAACTCACTACTGATGTAGATCAATACGCCGAAATAGATGGCTCCCCCGGCTATCAGTGCAGGAACGATTCCTTCGGCTCCTGTAGACATAGGAATGGTTAGAGAAAGGACTCCGATCATTATCCCTCCAGAAACTCCTTGTTTCATTAGCTCTGGAGTTAAGAATTGGAATTCTTGTAACGTGTTTGAAAGCGACCAAACCAACAGAGCTGACGTAGTTAATTCGGCTATGGCTGAGGATATCGCCGCCCCTACTGGCCCAACTATGGGAACAAGAAGCACCCCTAGAATAATATTGACAATTAACGATGAAGCAGCGATAAGAGCGAGACTACGAGGTCGGTCTAGTCCGAAAACCGTCTGCCCAAGCACTGCATTTTGAGTCATCACTATGTGGTACAGAGCGATTACGATGAGTAACGGGGCAGCAGCGCTATACGCAGAGCCATATATTGTTACTATTAATGGCTCCGCAATCACGAGTGCTCCGCAAAAAATGGGTACAGCAAGAATACTTGCGAAGGATAATACATTTGTGACATCGTCGACGAAACTTTCTCCTTTACTTGAGAGATGGCTTACCCGTGGCATTAATCCGCTACTTGCTGTTTCAGCGATGAATGTGCCGGGAGTAACGAGCTTGTATGCGACCTCGTACCAACCGGCTGCAGTTGGGCCGAGAAGGTACCCGAGGAGAAGAATATCAAATCTTTCGTACACACGTCCGAAAAGAGTGCTAAGCACGCTATACTTCGCGTAGCTCCATTGGCTTACAACTGCTGATCGTGAAGGGACTTGTGGCGTGACACTAAGAAAGTACAGCGTGAGCGGTGTTACGATAATACTAGCAGCTGCGAGTCCGTATGCCATTCCGGCGACCCCCCATCCGGAAAGGACTAGTAGAACTTGAAGCGGAAACGTAATGTATGATCGGAGGGCGTCCGTCCAAGTCGCCTTTCCGACTAGCCCACGTGCTTGAAGCAATCGTTCTGATGAAACATATATTGCTTCACCGGCGAAGATGGCGAAGAATAATTTCCATGCTTCATGAATCCCTGTATATGACGATAAAAGACTACTAATGAATAGGATTCCTATTGCGCCAATCCCCAACCAGCTACCGAGAAATAATAATTGGGCACCTACCACTTCCGAAGTATTCGTTCCGGATTCTGAGAATCGTTTTTTTGCTGCTATTGACCAGCCTTCAATGGGAAGGTCTGCGATTTTCACCAATGCGAATAGAAGATAGTACGCACCGAATCGTTCTGGTCCAAGTATTCGCGCAAAAATAATGGTTCCAACGAAGCCGATAGCTGCCATAGAGAATTTTGCCGCAGTGGCCTTGGCGGTCTCTGCACTGAGGCTGACATCAGATGCGTTAGTCTCAGTCCCCATTTGGTTCTATACCTCGTTACCTCGCATGAGGTCTTGCCACTGCTGTTCGAACCGTTCCATTCCGTACGCCTCGGCGGTTTCTCGAATGTGCTCGGAGTCCCAGTCCTGCTCGTACATTCGATTGATGGCAGTACGAACGTTCTTGACGCCGCGCTTGAAGGAAATACCGTTCACGCCGTCGTCTATCTGGTATTTCGTGAATCCCTCGTGGACTCCGACGACTGGGTTCCCGCTCGCGAGGGATTCTATCGGAACAATGCCGAAGTCTTCGTGTTCGCTATTGAAGAGGAGGGCATCGCACGCCGCCAGCAACTCCCGCTTTCGTTCCTCCGAGACGAACCCGAGGAACCGAACGTTCTCGCTCGCTCGACTTCGGAGCTCGTCCTCCATTGACCCCGAGCCCGCGATACGAAGTTGGTAGTCCGTGCCTGAGACCGCGTCCACCAGTTCACCGACCCGCTTGTGGGGTTCGAGCCGGCCAAGGTACAGTAAGAACCCGCCGTTCTCTTCGTGATAGTACGAACCCAAATCGACTGGCGGGTAGATGACAGACGACGCCTCGCGACGGTGGTACGTCTGGAGGCGTCGCGCGATGACCTCCGAGTTAACGATGAAATCGTCGATTCGCGGTATCGTTGACTGGTCGTGTACCCGCATCGCGGACTGGAAGAATCGCTGAACCCACTTCATCGGCCAACTATCGTCGTCGTACTGTCCCGGGCCTCTGTCGAACAGCCAACGAGCAGGTGTGTGGAGTAGGTGGTATCGTCGCTGGTATGGTAGATGGATGACTGCTTTCGACACAGCACCTGTTGTGATAACTGCGTCGTGCTTTTCCGGAACCTCGAAGTTCTCGTACGCGACAGCCTTGGTGATTCCGTGAAACGGGAGACGCAGCAGTTGACGGTCGAGGAACGACCGCTCACCGAACTCGACAATCTCGACATCGTTCCCGAGGTCTACTTCGTCGGTCTTCCGATACGTGTACAGTGGCGCGTCGAGAACTGACGCTAACTCCGCGGCGTACTGTTCTCCGCCTCCGCGAAACGTAATCGGATCGTGAACGACACACGGATCCGAGAACGGAGGGGATGGCTCTGGTATTTCAGTCATCGCTTTCGATGATTTCTTCCTTCGATTTCAACCGTTCACAGCTCGAAAACACGCAATCCTCCTCACGCATTTCCGAACACCACGTCTCGCAGTCCGTCCTCGAACTCGCTGTACCGGTATCGTTGGGCGAATCTCTGTATCTCGTCCGTATCGAAGTCGTTGGGGTCGAATTCTCGAACCGAATCACGAAGTGACTCTATGGTTGGTTCGAATCTTATCCCAGTCGGTTCTTCGACTTGTGCGCGTGTGAACCCCTCGTTCACGCCGAGGAGGGGCTTTCCAGCGGTCAGTGCTTCTGCACCGACCAAGCCGAAGTCCTCTTGCATCGGCGCATAGACGACGGCGGTGGCGTTCGCGACGAGGGATTCGATATCGCCGACGAAGCCTCGGATTTCGATGTTGTCGTGGCCGGCGGCCATCTTTTCCAGTTTCTCCCGGTGTTCTCCGTCACCTGCGACGACCAGCCGTTCGTCGAGTTCTTGGAACGCCTCGACGATGAGGTCCATGCGTTTCTCCTTGTCGAGACGCGACCATGTAACGAAGTAGCCGTCGTCGCCGTCGTTCCGCCAGTCACCGGTCACCGGCGGATAGACGACTTCGGCATCGCGACCGTAGTATCGTCGAACGCGGTCCCGGATGACTTCGCTGTTCGCGACGAACGTGTCCACGTAGTCGAGCGCTTCCTTGTCCAGCGCACGCCAGAGCTTCGCATACGCTCGAGCGGCGAACCCGATGAGTGGATAGTCCACTCGTTCCATCCGGTCTCGGAAGAGGTCGTACAGCCACCGAGGTGGACTGTGGGGATAGTGAACGATGCGCTGGTGTGCTTCTGGAACGAAGTACTTCGAGAGCGGTGCGCTCTCCAGAATAACGTCATAGGATTCGAGCTCCGCCACGCCCTCGGTCATGTCGATAGCTACACTCGTGGTTTCGAGGGGATTCATCCCGCTGTTCCGCCACTCCAACAGCCGACCGCTGACTCCCTCCGTGTACTTGGATTGCCGCATCGCGTACACGGTCACGTCGTCCGGGATGTCTGTTCCCGATGCGACGTACATCGTGTAAATCGGCGCATCAAGAACGCGGGCGGCCTCGATTGCGAACGTCTCTCCACCCCCAATTCCTGGGAACCGGTCGTGGAGAATCGCGACGGACTCCTCACTCATCGTTTCCAGACATACGTCGACACGCGACGACTCGCCCCGCGAAACGGGGCTTGTACAAACCTGTGCCACTCAGTCTCCGTCTGTCCATATCACCTATTGAGCGAGTGGTGACTTAAGGCTACTACCTCGGCTGAATAGTCAACGGTTCTGCCCGGTATCGTCCCACGCTTTCACAAACCTTATCCTCGCTTTCCCCGACGCACGTGTATGAGCGACGACGACGGTCAGTCCAGCGAGGCCCTCCAGCGCGCTGGTGGCTGGCTCAAACAGTATTATCAGTATCCTGCGCTCTTGCTCGTTCTGGCGTTCATGTTCTGGGTGCGGGCGAAGTCGTGGGATGCGTTCACGCAGAACGGCGAGGTGTATTTCTCGGGGAACGACGCGTGGTATCACTTCCGGGAGGTACAGTATACGGTGAGTGAGTGGCCGGCGACGATGCCGTTCGATCCGTGGACGAACTTCCCGTTCGGGACGTCCGTGGGACAGTTCGGGACGTTGTTCGACCAGCTTATCGCGACGGCGGCTCTCGTGATCGGTCTCGGGAGTCCGAGCGAGAACACGGTCGCGATGAGCGTGTTGTTCGCGCCGCCGGTGTTCGGGACGCTCATCGCGATTCCGACGTACTTCATCGGGAAGCGCCTGAGCGGTCGGCTTGGCGGCGTCATCTCCGCGGTCGTGCTCGGTCTCCTGCCGGGTCTCTTCCTCTCGCGTTCGCTCGTCGGGTCGGCGGACCACAACATTGCGGAGCCGCTGTTCATGTCTTTCGCGGTGCTCGCGATGATGGTTGCCCTCTCAGTTGCGGAGCGCGAACGCCCCGTCTGGGAGCAAGTCGTGGAACGCGAGTTCGCCCCGCTCCGCAAGCCCCTTGGCTGGAGCGTTCTCGCGGGCGTCGCGACCGCGTTCTACCTCTTCGTCTGGCCGCCCGGCGTCCTCCTCGTCGGCATCTTCGGCGCATTCTTCGTCGTCCAACTCTGCTCCGACTACTACAACGGCACCAGTCCCGATCACGTCGCGTTCGTCGGCGCGGTGAGCATGACCACGACGGGACTGCTCTCCCTGCTCGCGTTCGGGCAGACTGGGTTCAGTGCCTCCCAGCCGTCGTTCCTCCAGCCGCTGTTCGCGTTCGCGGTCGCGTTCGGCGCGGTCTTCATGGCATGGCTCGCCCGGCACTGGGACGCAGAAAACATCGATACTTCGCTCTATCCGGTGACGGTCGGCGGCGTCATCCTCGTCGGCAGCGGACTCGTCGCGGTCGCGCTCCCGAGCCTGTTCTCGATGGTGCAGTCGAACCTCCTCCGCTTCGTCGGGTTCGGCGCGGGCGCGGCCCAGCGCACCATCAGCGAGGCGCAGCCGTTCCTCTCGCAGGCGAGCCGGTTCGGTATCAGCGACTTCGCGGTCATCTTCCTCGATTACGGTTTGACGTTCTTCATCGCGGTGCTCGCGGGCGCGTGGCTGCTGTGGCGGCCGACGTTCCGTTCCCGTAACCTGAACCGCGTCGGATTCGCAATCGGCTCCGCGCTCGTCGTGATCGGAATTCTGGCGTTCCCGGGCGTGATGCAGGGTCTCGGAGACTTCGTGGGCGTCGAGTCCCAGCTCATCGGCGTCGCGGTCATCGGCCTGATTCTCGCGGTGTCCGCCATCATGGACGACCGGCCGGCCGAACACCTCCTCATCGTCGTGTGGGGCGTGTTCCTCACGTCCGCGGCGTTCACGCAGGTGCGGTTCAACTACTACCTCGCGGTTCCGGTCGCGGTCCTGAGCGGGTTCGCGGCGGTCGAAATCCTCCGGATGGTCGGCGCGAACGCGAGCGCGATGCAGCGCCTCGAGGACGTGGACGCGAGCCAGGTGTTCGCGGTCGCGCTCGTCCTGCTCGTACTCGTCGTCCCGCTCGCGGTGCCGTTCACGTTCCAGAGCACGACGTACGGGAACGTCTCCTCCAGTACGGCCGTCTCCACCGGCGATACCGGACCGCAGTCGTCCGTGCTGTCCTGGGATTCGCTGCTCGACTGGATGAACGAGAACACGCCCGCCGAAGGGAACTTCGGCGGTGCGGACAACGCGGACCAACTCGACTACTACGGGACGTACGCACAGACCGACGACTACGCGTATCCGAACGGGTCCTATGGCGTGATGAGCTGGTGGGACTACGGCCACTGGATCACCGTCGAGGGCGAACGCATCCCGAACGCGAACCCGTTCCAGCAGGGCGCGGGAACGGCCGCGAACTACCTCTTGAGTCAGACCGAGGCGGACGCGAACGACATCCTCCAGAACCTCGGAAGTCCGGGTGAGGAGACGCGGTACGTCGCGGTGGACTGGCAGATGGCGTCCCTGAGCGCGAAGTTCAGTGCGCCCACGCAGTTCGCGGACAACACCAGCGCGTACGACTTCTACAGTCCGTTCTACGTCCTGAACAGCGAGGGCGCAGTGCAGCAGCAGACCCAGCTTCGGAGTCAGGCGTACTACGAGAGCATGATGGTTCGGCTCTACCGCTACCACGGCAGCCGGGTGGAAGCGACCGGTACCACGGTCATCGACTGGGACCGTAACATCCCGCTGTCCGACGGCGGCTACCTCCGCGTGTACGAACCCGACGGCGCGAACGACTCCCCGACGCGGTCGTTCGACACGCGCGCCGAAGCTGAGGCGTTCGTCGCGAACGACTCGACGAGCCAGGGCCAGCCCACCAGCCAGATCGGCGGGCTCGGCGGGACACCCGTCGAGGACGTGGAAGCCCTGAACCATTACCGGCTCGTCGGCACCAGCGAGGCCTCGGTGAGCTTCCAGCAGATCCTCCGGGGGTCGCAGTTCACGAACCTCCCGAGCGCGGTGAAGCTGTTCGAGAAGGTTCCGGGGGCGACCGTGCAAGGCACTGGGCCCGCGAACACGACCGTGACGGCGTCCGTGACGCTGAACGCGACGACCTACCAGGGCAATCAGCTCATCGGGAATCAGACGACGTACACCCAGCAGGTCACCACGGACGAGAACGGCGAGTTCACGATGACGCTCCCGTACTCGACGACGGGCTACAGCGAGTGGGGGCCGGAGAACGGCCACACGAACGTCAGCGTTCGCGCGGCCGGTCCGTACACGTTCAGCACGCCCGCGACCGTGAACGACTCCGCGTACACGGTGGCGTACAACGCGACCGAACACGTCTCCGAGGGCGCAGTCATCGGTGAGACCGAGCAGACGGTCGAGGTCGAACTGACGAAGGAAGTCCTCGACACGCCCGGCGGCGCGGAGAACGACACCAGCGAGAACGACAGCACGAACACGTCACGCCTCGTCTCGCCGTCCACGCTCGACGCGTTCGAGACGAACGGCGACGCATCGACGACGACCGCGGTCGCGTCCGTCGACACCACCGCGTTTGCCGCGCGGCCCGCGTAGATGTCCGCGCGCGACTGGGTCGCTGTCTACCTGAAGGGCGTCGCGATGGGGGCCGCTGACGCCGTTCCGGGCGTCTCCGGCGGCACCATCGCGCTCATCACGGGCATCTACGACCGCCTCATCTCGGCGCTCGCCGGCCTCGACCCGCGCGAGGCGTGGGCGCTCCTCCCGTTCCTCGCGCGCGTCCACCAGGACGACGCCCGCTCGGAACTCCGCGCCGGTCTCGGCGTGCTCGACGTACCGTTCCTCGTCGTGCTCGGACTCGGGGTCGTCTCCGCCGCGGTGACGGTCGCGAACATCGTCGAAGCCGCGAGAACGACCGCGCCAGCGCTGACGTACGCCTTCTTCTTCGGCCTCATCGCGGCCTCGGTGGTCGTCTTGTGGAGCGAACTCGACCTCAGCACACAGAACAGGAAGTTCGTCGCGCTGCTCGGGTTCGCGCTCGCGTTCGCGGTGAGCGGCGAGGCGTCCGCGACGCTCCCGACCGGCCTCGCGACGATGTTCGTCGCGGGCGCCATCGCCATCTGCGCGATGGTGCTCCCCGGCGTCTCCGGCAGCCTCCTCCTCCTCACGCTCGGCCAGTACCACGTCGTCACGGGCGCGGTCGAAACCGCCACCGACGCCGTTCTTGGCGGGAATCTCGGGAACGCGACCGACCCAGTGACGACGCTCGCCGCGTTCGCGGCCGGTGCGGCCGTCGGCATCGTGTCGTTCGCGCGCGTCGTCGCGTGGGCGCTCGACACCTACCGCGCCGCCACCCTCACCTTCCTCGTGATGCTGATGGCGGGCGCGCTCCGCGCCCCCGCAGAAGTCGTCATCGACGAAACCGCCGCGTGGACCGCGGAGACCGTGCTCGCGCTCCTCGCCGTCGCCGCGGTCGGCGCGCTTGCCGTGGTCGCGCTCGAACGCGCCACCGGCGACATCACGTACTGAGCACGTCCGAATCCGCCGGCCCGCCCGCGTCGAACTCCCGCACGAACCCGTCCAATTTCTCCGCGTCGTCCGCTCCTGGTAGGCGCTCCTCGGCGGTTCGACAGTCCTCGTCGACGCCCAGTCGGTCGGTGACGTGGTCCGCAGTTACTTCGGCCATCAAGCGATACGTGGTGAGTTTCCCGCCGACGACGCTCGTCAGACCCCGAATTCCGTCGCGCTCCGCGTGGTCGAGCACGAAGAACCCGCGACTGATTCCTCTGCCTTCGGCCATTCCGCTCGGTTCGTAGAGCGGCCGCACCCCCCAGTAGGCGTGATCGAGCGGCGCGTCGGCGACCACGGGGAGGAGCGCCGAGCACTCCGCGCGCATCCGCTCGACCTCCTCGCTGTCCTCCAAGTTCCCGTCGGGGTCGTCGACCTCGACGCTCGTCGTCCCCAACACGACCGTATTATCGTGGGGAACGATAATGTCGCCGTCCGCGGGCGGCCGACACCGATTCAGCACGGTATCGAGGGCGTCGTACTCCACGGTCACCATCGCGCCCTTGGTCGGCGTCATCTCCAGTTCGATGTCGGCGGTGGCGGCGAGGTCGCCCGCCCATGCGCCCGTCGCGTTCACCACGTGGTCCGCGCGAATCTCGCCGTCGGCGGTGGACGCGCCGACCACGCCGTCGCCGGTGGTGAGCAAGCCCTCGATTGGCGTGTGCGTCAGGATGCGAGCGCCGTGCTCGCGCGCGCTCGCCGCGGTCGCGGCCACGAGACGCGAGGGGTAGATGACCGCGTCCGGCACGTCCATCGCGCGCGCCACGTTCTCGGGAAGACCGGGCGCGAGTTCGCGGGCGTCGTCGCCGTCGTGGACGGTCGCGGGGATCGAGAGGTCGCGACACGCCGCGAGCTTTTCGTCGAAGAAACCGGGGTCGTCCGATTCGAGTTGGACGAACAATCCTCGCGTGTCGCGAACCGCGTCGCCCGCGATGTCCCTGAGGACGCGGTTCTCCCGGATGCACTCGCGCGCGCCGTCCGGGTCGTGCTCGGCGTACCGCGCGCCCGAGTGCAGGAGGCCGTGCGACCGCCCGCTCGTCCCCGCGTTCAGCCCGCCGCGCTCCGCGAGCACCACGTCCACGCCGCGCATCGCGAGGTCGCGCGCGACCCCCACGCCAGTCGCGCCGCCGCCCACGACCAGTACTTCGGTGTCCATATCGGGGATGGTGTCGCCAGCACCTTAGAGGCCGCCGTCACGCGCCGCGGGACCCGATGAAGTCGGCGTAGATGCCGCGCACTGTTTCGCGGTGGAATCGCGAGACGGCGAACAGCACGAGGAAGTAGACAATCGCGCCGAGACCGACGACGGCGACGACGGCGGGCCACCCGGCCAACGGCACGACGGATTTCGCCGCGAGAACGACGACGCCCATCACTGCACCCGCGCCGATTTGTGCGAGGAACGGCCGCGTAACGACTGTTTCGACGTCAGTCAGTCGGCGGACGAGCACGGTGTTCGCGACGTACGCGAACGCCTGCGTCACCGCCGTCGCCGCGACGATGCCGAGCGGGCCGTACGCGTACCAGAGCGCGAGCCCGAGCGCGACGTTGATGGTGAGTTCGGCGAGCGACACCCAGAACCCGAGGTCGGGTCGGTCGAGGCCGCCGAGCACGGCGCCCCGGGGCGCGGTCTGCGTTTGAAGGAGACGATATGCTGCAAGACCGACGAGGAACGCACCGGCGCCCGCGTACGCCCCGCCGAACGCCGTCACGACGATGCGCTCCGCGAGCACGAGACTCCCGACGAAGATGGGGACGGCGAGGACGCTCCCGGTCGAGAGAGCGTTCCGGAAGTCGGGCGTCCAGTCGCCGTCGGCTCGGCCCGCAAGCGCCGACACCCGCCCCATCAACCCCGCCGTGATGGCGCCGGAGACGAACGTCGCGGGCATCGACACCTTCAGCGCAACCTGGTAGTTCCCGGCCGCGCCCGCCGCCGCCAGCCACCCGAGGAGCACCACGTCCATCTGGGACAGCCCCGTGCCGACGAACCCGCGCGGAATCGACCACTTCGAGAAGGCCCCCACCGACCGCAGCGATTCCCGGGAGGGAAGCCGCGCCTGCACGCCGAGCCAGCGGTACACGACCGGCAGCACGACCACTGCGCCCGTGACGGCGCCGCCGACCATCCCCCAGAGGCCGAACCCGAGCAGGACGAACGCGACCTGCGCGAGCGTCGTCACCGCGGTTTCGACGACGAGCGCCCACTCGGCGAGCGCGAAATTCGCCCGCCCCGACAGCAGGGTCGTGGACGCCCGATACGCCGCGAGTGGCACGAACAAAGCCGGAACCGCCAGCGGAAGCACCGGATTCGCCGTCAGCGCGTCCACCACGACGTACCCCAGTGGCGCGCCGAGGACGGCGAGCACGGCCACCGCGAGTACGAGCGACCCCACCGCCTCGTCCGCCGCGAACCCCGGTTCAGTCAGGCGCTTCTTACACGCCGTCGCCCATCCGTTCACGGGGTTCTCGAAGAACGCGGCGACGCTGAGCGCGACGTAGAACAGACCGTAATCGCTCGGCCCCAAGGCGCGCGCCAGGAACACCGACCCGACAAGTCCAACGACGGCCGTCGCGGCCTTTCCCGCGAACCCGAACCCGGCCTGCACGCCGAACGCGGCGTCACCGATGTCGCCATCGTCGCTCATTCGAACGCGGATTCGAGAGCGAGACGGATATGGATACCCGTCCGCCGCGACGGCCAACTGCTGAAAAATAGATTAGGACTCTTTCCGTACGTCGGTCGCGTCGAACACGCCCTGCATTTCTGTCGCCGTTGCGGTGACCTGGAGTTCGTCGCCTTCCTCGTACTCGTCGTCGGTGATGACGGTCACGGCCTCGATGGGGTCGCGACGGAGGAACGCAAGGACGCGGTCGAGCAGGGACGGCGTTCCGCCCCTCCGAACGACGAGGACGTAGCGGTCCTCGCTGATGCGTTCGAGGTAGGGCGTGAGGTCGTGGTCGTCGCGCTCGTCGGGCCCGACGACGTGCATGACCTCCGCGCTGAACGTGGTCATTCTGGCTGATAGGGGTTGGTGGCGTTCGCGAGTCGATACACGTCGTCCGCGGCGTCGAAGTCGTCGTCGAACGCGTACAGGTAGCCCAGGCCCTCGGACTGCATGTACGCGACGAGGCTCGCGTCGACGAACGAGAATCCGGAATACTGGCGGAAGACGGATTTCGCCGCCGCGCGGCCGTCCGCGGTCAGGGCGTCGACGTGGACGCGCGCGTTCTCCTCGATTCTGTCGAGGAAGTCCACCGCGGCGTCGTGGCCGGCGTGCGCGGTGAGGCCGTTCAGTGTCTCCGCGAGCACGTAGTCGAGGACGACGGCCTCGGGGAGCGTGCCGCCGTCGATGCCGCGGAGGATCGGGAGAGCGTCCTCGTGGCGGGCGTCGCGGCGATACGCCGCGGCGAACAGCACCGACGTATCGACGAGCGCTCGCGGCATCTACTCGGGTGAGACGCCCCACGCGTCGTGGTCGGTGGTGGCGTCGGTGTCCGTCGCGCCGTCGTACCCCTCGAACTCGCTGAACGTTCCGGTTCGGCGCTGCACGACCGCGACGCGGACCTCGTCGTCCTCGACGTGCCAGCGGAGTTTGTCGCCGTCGTCGATGTCGAGTGCGCGGCGGACCCGCGCGGGGATGTTCGCCTGATTCCCCGACACCTTGCTCTCCGCGTCGACTCGGTCGCTACTCATACGCTCCGATTCGCCTGCCAGCGCTAAAAACCTAGTGTGATGGCACACTACTCCCCGGCTTTATCCGGGTTCGGTGCGCGTCCACGGGTATGTACGTCGGGGCGATAGACCAGGGGACGACGGGCACGCGCTTCCTGGTGTTCGACCGGGACGCGTCCGTCGTCGCGAGCGCGTACGAGACGCACGAACAGCAGTATCCGGAGCCGGGTTGGGTGGAGCACGACCCGAGCGAACTCTGGGCGAACACGAAGCACGTGGTGGAGTCGGCGCTCGCGGACGCCGGAATCGCGCCCGGCGACCTCGCCGCTATCGGCGTGACGAACCAGCGCGAGACCACCGTGCTCTGGGACGCCGAAACCGGTGAGCCCGTTCACGACGCCATCGTCTGGCAGGACCGCCGCACCACGGACCGAATCGAAGGGCTGCGCGACGAACTCGGTGACTACATCCAGTCGACAACGGGGTTGGAGCCGGACGCGTACTTCTCCGCGTCGAAACTGGAGTGGTTGCTGGAGAACGCCGACCCCATCGAGCCGACGCGCTCGGCCACCCGGAGCGTCCGCGAGCGCGCCGAATCCGGGGACGTGCTGTTCGGCACGGTCGATTCGTGGCTTATCTACAACCTCACCGGCGCGCACGTCACCGACGTGACGAACGCCAGCCGGACGATGCTGTACGACATCCACGACTGCGCGTGGGACGACCGCTTGCTCGCGGAGTTCGACGTGCCGCGCGCCTGCCTCCCCGAGGTCCGGCCGTCATCGGACGACGAGTTCTACGGATACACCGACGCCGACGGCTTCCTCGGTGCGCGCGTCCCGGTCGCGGGCGCGCTCGGCGACCAGCAGGCCGCCCTGTTCGGCCAGACGTGCTTCGACCCCGGGGACGCCAAGAACACCTACGGAACCGGCTCCTTCTTCCTCCTCAACACCGGCGAGACGCCGGTCGAATCCACGCACGGCCTCCTCACGACCGTCGGCTTCCAGCGCAGCGGCGAACCCGCGCAGTACGCGCTCGAAGGCTCCATCTTCGCGACCGGCGCGGCCATCGAGTGGCTGAACGACGTGTCCCTCGTCACGGACGCGGGCGAGACGGAATCGCTCGCGCGCGCCGTCGACGGCACCGACGGGGTGTACGTCGTCCCCGCGTTCACGGGACTGGGCGCGCCGCACTGGGACCCGCGCGCTCGCGGCACCATCGTCGGCCTCACCCGCGGCACGCGCCGCGAACACATCGTGCGCGCGACGCTCGAAGCCATCGCGTACCAGACGCGGGACGTTGCGGAGGCGATGCTCGCGGACAGCGACGTGTCCCTCTCCCGCCTCCGCGTGGACGGTGGTGCGGTGAAAAACGACTTCCTCTGCCAGCTCCTCGCGGACGTGCTCCAAACCGACATCGACCGCCCCGTCGTGGACGAGACGACCGCGCTCGGCGCGGCGTACGCCGCCGGACTGGCCGCCGACTACTGGCGCGACCTCGACGAACTCCGAGAGAACCGCCGCACTGACCGCGCGTTCACCCCACGGAACGGGGACTGGGACACGAAGTACGACCGCTGGGGGGACGCCGTCGACCGGGCGCGCGACTGGGCGACAGAACAGCCTTAAACACGTACGAGGTCGCTAGACGCGATTTACCCATACCTCCAGAAAACGCTTAAACTGGAAGGAAATGCAATCAGGTACGGCGTGCGAACCCGCCTCCCCCCGGGGCGTCCGCACCCGTCAACCATTGGTACACCGCGCCCACTTCGGGCGCTTTTCGCGTCAGTCGAAGTCCGGGAGGTCGTCCGGCGCCTCGTACTCCGCGTTCCAGTCCACGTAGTCCGCCTTCAAGCGGTCCGAGACCGTGCGACCGAGTTCCGTGAGCGAGGCGTTGATGGCGGAGACGGTGCTCCAAGAGTCGAGGTCGGGATGAAGGTCGCGTTCCTGCCAGTCCTCGGGCAGGCCGGGTGCGTGGTAGCCGACCCGGTCCGCGAAGTCGTCCCAGAAGAAGTCGAAGGCATCGAGCATGTCGAGGTCGAGGACGATTTGGTAGTCCGCCTCGGTGAGGTCGGTGTGTTCGGCCCACTCCGCGAACGCCTCCTCCCACGCGCCCTCCCGGAGGAAGGTTTCGAGGTCCTCGCGGTGGTAGTCGTTTCCGCCCACGTCGAGGTCCTCGTAGTCGTCCACGTCGGCCTCAGTGTCGAGTTCCGGCGGGTCCGGCACCTCGCCCGTCGGGATGTCGAGACTCATTCGCCCTCGCCCTCCAGCGCGACCTCGCGGTACTCCTCGCCCTCCGCGGTCTCGACGATGAGGTCGGGGACCGTGGTCGGCCGTCCCTCGTCGTTCACCGCGACGTACACGAAGTAGGACTCGGTGGTCTGCTCGCACTCGCTTGTCCGCGGGTTCTCCCGGAACGCCCGCAGGCGAACGCGCATGCTCGTCGACCCGGCCGCGTACACGTACGCCTCGATGAGCGCCGTGTCCCCCACGGGAATGGGGCGGTCGAAGTTCACCTGATTCATGCGCGCCGTCACGACCTCCTCGCCCGCAAAGCGCATCGCGCTCATCGCGCCGATCTCGTCCATCCACTTCATCACGTTCCCGCCGTGCGCGGTGCCGTGCGTGTTCGCGTGGTTCGGCTGCACCATCTCCCGGTTCTCCACGTACGTTTCCATCACCGAAGGCATACCCCGGTTTACTGGCGTCGGCGGGAAGAACGTGCCGACCCCCGACCGACACCTGTAAGGCCCGCCGACCGACTACTCCACCGTAATGAGCGACGAGTCCCGCGAGGGGTCGGTCCACCTCGTCGGCACGGCGCACGTCTCCTCCGAGTCCGTCGAAACCGTCGAACGCGAAATCGAGGAGCGCGACCCGGACGTGGTCGCCGTCGAGCTAGACGAGGGACGCTACCGGCAGATGAAGGGCGACGCGCCCGACGACATCGACCCGAAGGACCTCCTCCGCGGGAGCATGGCGTTCCAGTTCCTCGCGTACTGGCTGCTCTCCTACGTCCAACAGCGGATGGGCGAACGGTTCGACGTGAGCCCGGGCGCGGACATGCTCGCCGCCGTGGACACCGCGGAAGCGCTCGGTATCGACGTCGCCCTGGTGGACCGGAACATCCAGGTGACGATTCAGCGGTTCTGGACGCGCATGGGGTTCGTCGAGAAACTCCGGATGGTCGGCGGCCTCGCGTTCGGACTCGCTGACCCGTGGACGCTCGGCCTCGCCTTGGGATTCACCGGCGGCGGCCTGCTCGGACTGGTCGTCGAACTACTTGCGGGGCCGTTCATGCTTGCGGGCGGCGGCCTGCTCGGCGTGCTCGCGATGCTCGTCGAGGTCGTCGCCATCGCCGCGGGCGTCGCGCTCGTGGTCGGCACCGTGCTCGGATTGCTGTTCGCGCGCACCGGCGCCGAGGACGAGTACGAGGAACTCAGCATGGAGGACCTCACCGACACCGACGTGGTGAGCGCGATGATGGAGGAGTTCCGGCGGTTCAGCCCCCGGGGCGCCGAAGCCCTCATCGACGAACGCGACGCCTACCTCGCGCACAACATCCTCGCGCTCCGCCAGCAGGGTAAGGACGTGCTCGCCGTCATCGGCGCCGGCCACGTCGAGGGCGTCAAGGGCTACCTCGACAACCCCGAGACCCTGCCGCCGATGGAGAGCCTGCAAGGCCGCGAGGAGAAACGATTCTCCGTCGCGAAACTGTTCGGCTTCCTGCTCACCGTCGGCTTCCTCGTCTTCTTCCTCCTCCTCTTGATGAGCGGCATCAGCAACCAGGACCTCCTCCGCGTCTTCCTCGCGTGGGTCGTGTTCAACGGCGCGTTCGCGTTCGTGCTCGCGCTCGTCGGCGGCGCACGCCTCCGGAGCGCCACGGTCGGCGGCCTCGTCGCGTGGCTCACCAGCCTCAACCCACTCCTCGCGCCCGGGTGGTTCGCGGGCTACGTCGAACTTCGATACACGCCCGTCTCCATCAGCGACATCAGCACCCTCAACGAAATCATGAGCGACGAGGACGCCCCGATTTCCGACCTCCTCTCCCGAATGCGGGAGGTTCCCTTGTTCAAGCTCATCGCCGTCGTCGCACTGACGAACCTCGGAAGCATGCTCGCGAGCTTCCTCTTCCCGTTCGTCGTCCTCCCCTACCTCGGCGGCCCCTTCGACTCCCTCGGCGAACTCACCGCCGCGATGCGGCAGGGAATCGCGAACAGCATCGACCTCATCCTCTCCCTCGCATGAACTACAGCCAGCGCGAACTCAAGGACCTCGTCGTCGCCTGGCTGGCGCTCGGCCTCGCCTTCGGCCTCCTGCTCTCCCCGATTAGCGCCACCAACCTCGACATCGTGGTGTCGGCGGAGTTCGCCTTCCTGTTCGCCGTGAGCCTCGTCACCGCCGGCGTCGGCTTCCTCGGCCACGAACTCGCGCACAAGGCCGTGGCCGTTCACTTCGGCCAGCACGCCGAGTTCCGCGCCGACTACGGCATGCTTCTCCTAGCTATCGCCGGCGGTCTCGCCGGCTTCCTGTTCGCCGCGCCCGGCGCCGTCCACCACGCCGGCCGCATCACGCCCCGACAGCGCGGCCTCGTCGCGCTCGCCGGCCCCGTCTCGAACCTCGCGATGGCCGCCGTCTTCTGGGCGCTCACACCGCTCTCCGCCATCGCCGAGTACGGCGTCCTCATCAACGTCCTCCTCGCCGGATTCAACATGCTCCCCTTCGGCCCGCTCGACGGCAACACCGTCCGAAAATGGAGTCTCGGAGCGTATCTCGCGGTCGCCGTTCCCTCGATATTGCTCGCGCTCAGGCTCCTCGGCTTCCTCTAGCTGTTCTCCTCGCCGAACTCGCTCAACCGCTCCCAGCCGAGTTCGTCCCCGATGTCCTGAAGTATCTCTGCGAGACTCGACTCCGCAGTGCTCCGCGTCGACTCCGTGACTTCGGAGAGCAGCTGGCGCTCCACGTCGGTCTCCGCGCGGAACACCTCGTTGCGTTCGCGGTCGAGGAACACGGGCATCCCGGGCGCGCCCTCCGTACCCGTGGTCGCGGTAGTGCCGAGCCACTCGACGTCGTGCCGGTGTTGCTCCTCGAACTCCCACTCGTCGTACTGCGGTCGGTCTGACATATTCGCGGCTAACGCACGAGACGTGTAAACCGTTGTGGCGGCACAGCGCACTCGTGCATACACCGGTGGGTTTTTCGTCACGTCCTACCCATCGTCGTGTATGACCGACGAGGAGGAACTCACGTACGCCGACGCCGGAGTCGACATCGACGCGAGCGAGGCCGCGACCGCCGCGCTCGTCTCCGCCGTCGGCGGGAACGACACCACCGAGTACGCCGGCCTCATCGACATCGGCGACCGATACCTCGCGCTCGCCACCGACGGCGTCGGCACCAAACTCCTCGTCGCCGACGCGCTCGCCGACTACTCCACCGTCGGCATCGACTGCATCGCGATGAACGTCAACGACCTCGTCGCCGCCGGCGTCACCCCGGTCGCGTTCGTGGACTACCTCGCCGTCGACGAACCCAGCGAGACGTTCTCCGAACAGGTCGGCCGCGGCCTCTCCCAGGGCGCAGAGGACGCCGGGGTCGCGCTCGTCGGCGGCGAAACCGCCGTGATGCCCGAAGTCGTCTCCGGCCTCGACCTCGCCGGCACCGCCGCCGGCCTCGCGACCGATGACGAGGTGTTCCCCGGAGAGGCCGAACCCGGCGACGTGCTCGTCGGCTTCGAATCCTCCGGCATCCACTCGAACGGCCTCACGCTCGCCCGCGAGGCCGCGACCCGGGACGGCGACTACACCGACCCCTATCCCTACGACGGCTACGACACCGTCGGGGAGGCGCTGCTCGAACCGACCCGGCTCTACACGTACCTTCTCGACGACCTCCACGCGCACGACGTGCACGCCGCCGCGCACGTCACCGGCGGCGGGTGGACGAACCTCTCCCGGATGGGAGAGTACAGATATTCGATTCTCGACCCGTTCCACGCGCAGGACGTGTTCACGTTCGTTCAGGAGCGCGGGAACATCTCCGACGCCGAGATGCATCGGACGTTCAACATGGGGACCGGATTCGTCGTCGCTCTCCCGCCCGAGGACGCGGAATCGCTCGCGGACGCGACGGACGGCCGCATCATCGGTTCCGTAGAAGAGGGCGAGGGCGTGGCGGTTCGCGGCCTCACGCTCGACTGAGGAACCCGCGAACGCGCTCGCGGAACACCCAGACCGCACCCCCGACTAGGCCGAGCGCGGCGACGATGACGGCGGCCATCGTGTAGTCGCCGGCGGCGGCGTTCGACCCGGCGAGCGCCGCGAGGAAGAACCCGGGAAGCCGGCCGAGCGCGGCGGCGGCGGTCATTTTCTTCAGGTCAAGGTCGGTGAGGCCGGCGACGAAACAGAGCACGTCGTCCGGGAGACCGGGAATCAGGAAGACGAGGAACAGCGCGAGCAGTCCGTTGTCGTCCGTCACTGTCTCGAACCAGTCGAAGGCGTCCTCGGCCACCACGCGCTCGACGTACGGCCGGCCGTAGGTCCGGGAGAGCCAGAACGCGGCGTAACTCCCGATACTCGCGCCGAGCACGCTGTACGCGGTCCCCCAGAGCGGGCCGAAGAGGTAGCCGGAGACGAACGTGAGGACTTGCCCGGGAACGGGCGCTGCCACCACCTGCACGGCCTGCAGGACGACGAACGCGACCGGGGTCGCCGGGCCGAACGCGGCCAGGAACGCCTTGATTTCCGCGGGCGTCGAGAGCGCGTCGAACTGGGAGAGCACCGCCGCGAACACGATGAGAACCGCGAGCACCGCGGTGAGCGCGACGAGCGCGCTCCGCCGCGCCTCGTGCGACTGGAACAGTCGAATCGACCGCATCCTCTACGAGACGCGGGCCGCCACGTCCGCCTGCGTGATGATGCCCACCGAGGACCCCTCCTCGGTGACGATGACGGCCGTGTAGTGATCGAGGAGGCTCGACACTTCTTCGAGCGTCGCGTCCGGGGAGACGGTCGGGAAGCTCTCGCTCATCACGTCCCGAACGGGCTGTTCACCGACGTCCTCGCCCGCGTGTACGATGTCGCTCTCGCTGATGCTGCCCACGGGCACGCCGTTCGTGATAACCGGGAGTTGGCTGTACCCGGCGTCCTGCATCTTCTCCACGGCGCGCTTCACGGGGTCGTCGGGGTCGACGTGCACGACCTCGTCGTGCATGAGCGTCCGGGCACGCACCACGTCGCCTTCCGCCTCGTTCAGCGCGTCGACGATGCGACGCAGGGTCGACAGTCGCGGGTCCACGTCGCCGCCCTCGATGCGGGCGATGAGGGGCTGAGAGACGCCCGCGCGGTCCGCGAGTTCGCTCTGCGTGAGCTCCAGGGCGTTCCGACGTTCCCGGAGGTCCTGGGGGGTCGGCAGATGCATACCCGTGATTACTCGAGGTTATCAATAAAGGTTTGGTCGTCCGCGCGCCGCCGCCCGTGCCGGCTTACCGCTCGTCGTCCTCGGTGTCTTCCGCCTCCTCGACGACCTCGATGACTTCGAGGGGAACGTCGCGGAGCGCGCCGCCGACCTCGGACTTCGCGATGCGGGACGCGTGCTCCTCCGAGTCCGCGCTGAACACGGTGAGTTCGAGCACCAGTCCGACCAGCGCCGTGCTCGCCGCGAGGAACGACGCGTCCAGCGGCTCGCCGCACGCGGGACAGCTCGTCAGCCCCGCCTCAACCTCGACGTAATCGAGGTCCTGTTGGTTCAGTCGCTTCCCCGCTTCGCTCACGGCGACACCGATGGCGTCGTCCGAGTTGTCAACGTCACGAACCAGCCACGCAGCCTCCATCGCCACGACGTAGTTGCTCATACCTAGAGGTTTCGCGCCGGGTAGTCGTGTCTTGTGGTTCGTCCGCCGGTGCGGACGTTACGCCGAGTATTCGTATAACTTAGCGCTCACCACCGCCGAAGCCAGCGCCCACCCACACTCTCCTGTCACGCGTACGCAACCACAGTTGCCGCCACCGCTACTCGAGTTTACTCGCACGACTGCGGTGACTTCTCCCTCTCCGCTCGGGAGTAACGCTTATATAGGGGGCGGCGTTCTGGACGGCTATCGAGATGACAGCGCTCACGCGCATTACGACCGCCGCCGCGTACCAGACGACGCTCGCCCTCGGCATCGCACTCCTCCCGCTCGCGGTGCTCACCAGCAGACTCGGTCTCACCCTCCCGATTCACCGGCTCGTCGCCCGCACGGAACACGCCTACGAGAACGCTCGCTAACAGACCGCCGCAAGGACTGGTTTTATAAGTCGGCCGCCTCTACGAACTGGTAATGTATAACCCCAGTAGAGGCTCCGACTTCGCGCGGAACAACGCGAAATTCGAGGACCCCACGCAGAACCCCTACGAACCCCAGGTCGGGGAACTCCCCCAGAACGACATGACCGAATCCGAGGTCAATCAGATCGAATCCGAGACCACCATCGTCGGCATCGCCGCCGACGACGGCGTCATCATGGCGTCCGACCAGCGCGCGAGCCTGGGCGGCCGCGTCATCTACAACAAGGACGTCCAGAAGGTCGAAGAAATCCAGGAGAACGCCGCGCTCGCCATCTCCGGCAGCGTCGGCGGTGCACAGTCCTTCATCCGCAGCCTCCGCGCCGAAGCGAACCTCTACGAGGCCCGCCGCGGCGAGAAGATGAGCATCAGCGCGCTCGCCACCATCTCCGCGAACATGCTCCGCGGCGGCCCGTTCTTCGTCGTCGTCCCCATCCTCGGCGGCGTCGACGAAGAGGGCTCCCACGTCTACAGCCTCGACCCCGGCGGAAGCAGCATGCAGGACGACTACACCGCACAGGGCAGCGGCATGCCGTACGCGCTCGGCAGCCTCGAAAACAACTACCGCGACGACCTCACGATGGACGAAGCCGAAACCGTCGCCGCACAGGCCGTGAAAGCCGCCAGCGAACGCGACGCCGCCTCCGGTAACGGCATCCACATCACCCGCATCACCGAGGACAACGTCGAAATCGTCGGCCACGAAGACTTCGACGACCTCCTCTAGCGGACTTTTTTCTTCGTCGGGTGCGCTTCGCGCACCTCTCCTCGAAAAACCTCCACTAAAAACACCGGTCGGCTTCGCCGACCGGAGACCCTCGCGCTTCGCGCGAGGACGCACTCTGCGACGATACCCACAAACCGACAGCGCCGCGGCCGTTAATCGTCGAGGCCGTCGCCGCGGCCGACCCAGTCCGCGAAACTGCCTTCCAAGATGGTTTCGCGCTGGTTCTCGATGTACTCGCACTGCATGGCGTAGACGGCGTTCTGGAAGGTGTCGCCGTCGTCGAGTTGGTCGCGAACGCGGTCGCGCTTCCACGCGGCGGGGGTGACGCCGTGGCGGGCGCGCTGGCGGAGCGGCCAGAGGTACTTCGCGGCGGCTTCCTCGGCGAGGCCGCAGTCCATCAGGCCGCGTTCGGCGTGCGCGAACAGGTCCTCGTAGATGGCGTGGGAGTCCGTGGTTTCGTCGCCGTCGGCGGTGACGTACGTGAAGTCGGCGTCCAGTCCGTGCTCGACGGCGGCGTAGAAGTTGTTGCGGGCGTCCTGCCAGTCGAGCGCGTAGAGGTCGTGGTCGCGGCGCACCATCGACTGCAGGAGACCCGCAAACATCGCCTGGAACGCGACGGTGTCCCTGACTGTGGGCTGACCGGGGAGCGGCCGGAACTCGATGCGGGCGTTCGCGGACTCTCTGCTACTGCCGCCGAGCACGGGCCGCACCCACCGCCAGTACGTGCCGTGTTTCATCCGGAAGTGCGCGAACTCGTCGTCGAACCGCCCGCCCGTCTCCACGGGCATCGGGACGATGGTGTTGTCCTCGACGATGCGGTCCACGGCGTCCTCGATGCGCTCAATGTCCCGCGGGAACCGCACCTTCTCCTGCTCACCGGGGACGTTCAGGACCGTCTCGAACACGCCCACGCGGTGTTCGTCGTGGCCGTCCGCGAGAATCTCCTCGGGCGTCGCGTCGTCGTCGTAGAGGTCGGGCGGATAGAACGGCGAGTTCACGCCGAGCGCGAGCAGCGGGCCGGCGAGCCGGAGCGCGTACCGGAAATACGTCGGGAGGTCGACGGCCTGCGGAACCTGATAGTGCGGCTGAATCGACGTGATGAGCGCCTCCGGCATCACCGTGTTCGCTTCGAGGGAGACGTGCGGCGCGTCGAGCGTCATCCCCGCGGGCTGGTCGGTGTTCGCCATCGCGTGGTACCGCGTCGACGCGCTCATGTTCGTCGCGAGGTCGATACCGCCGTCGCTGATGCTGTCCGTGAGGTACTCCCGCGCCGTCTCTCCTTCCGGTGGTATCGTCCACATCCCGTCGCTGACGAGATGCAGGCCTTCGGCGTCCATCGGCTCGTACGCGGCCTTCAGGCGCGCCTGCACCTCCGATTCCTGCGCGTCGAGTCCGTACTCGTTCAGGGGCTGCGGGCTCGTCGTCATCTCCGCGTTGTGCAGGCCGAGTTCCTTCTCGAACCCCACGAACTCGAGGAGCCTGCGGGGGAGGCGGGCGAGCGACCCCTCGTCGCTCACCGCGTAAAACTCGTACTCCAGGCCGACGATGGCCTGCGGGTTGTCGAACGTCCCGGCCGCGAGTTCTTCCTTGATGACGTCGGCGTCCTCTCGGACGCGTGACTGGAACGCCTCGGCGTCCACGTCGAGGACGTCGTCGACCGCGGCTGCGAGGTCCGAGCGAGTCATAGTCTCGGGTTCGTGAGCGAGCGTATAAAAGGCGGTGGGCCGTCGAAATGCGGTAGCCCTTCGGTCGGTTTAAGCACGGACGCCGTGAACGGGCGCGTAATGGAGTTCGCGGAGTTCGCCGAGCGCGCGGCCGCCATCGAGGCCGAACCCGCCG
>Ga0207813_100301_pt1 | contig 32729 bp, 26 predicted proteins | sample A23E3SouthBayCA_2_FD_187730 | JGI IMG/M metagenome (GOLD analysis project Ga0207813, IMG submission 187730) | Aerobic enrichment media microbial communities from Eden Landing Ponds, California, USA - A23 E3 (4) (SPAdes) | ecosystem: Environmental > Aquatic > Marine > Unclassified | place... | reverse complement strand
CTGGCGGTCTCAGCGCCGCACTCGCTCGGTATCGTAGAAATTTCACCAGCCGACTACGAGGGCCGCGACCCCGGTCGCGGGCCGAACGTGGCCGGCACAACCCCCCTTACCGCGAGCGAAGCGAGCGGTAACTTCACGCCCTCTCTGTAACATCCAGACCTGATGCACTCCACTCGACGTCCACGGCCGGCTGTTCAGTCCTGGGTAGCCGACGCGGGTTCGGTCCCGGCAACTGCGACACGCTCGCGGACGGGCGCCAGACTGACCGCACACTGTTTGAGGTTCGGTTCGTCGGACTGCGGGTCGGTCGCCGGGATCGTCAGCCGGTTGGTCGCCGGGTGGTGGATCGGCAACCAGACCATCCCCTCGGGGATCGCCTCGTCGGCGTCGACGACCGCCGTGACCGACCCGCGCCGGGACTCGATGCGCACCCGGGTATCGGTCGGCTCCCCTGCCCCGGTCTTCGCGTCGACAGCGTCGGCGGCCCTGGCCGGGTCGACGGCCTCGCCGCCCTCGGTGGCGCCTTCGTCCGCTTCGATGGTATCCTCGCTCGTCCCGGTAGCCCCCTCGCCCGACCCGCCCCCGTCGGCCAGGACCGAGTCGACGTACGCGTCGACGGTGTCGGGGTGGATCCGCGCGACCAGGTCACCGGGTTCGTCGGGCGAGGCTCGCGAGCGGACGCCGCTGTTGTAGCCGTCGGCCTCACGGGCGGTGTTCAGCGTCAGCGGATACGACTCGTCGGTCGGTTCGGGCAACTCGCGTCCGGTACCCCCGGCAAAGCGGGCCCGTCCCGAGGGCGTCGGAAACGACCACTGGCCGCCGGTCGTGCCGACGCCTGCCTCGTCGTCTCCGGCATCAGCCTCCTCGCCAGCCGAGTCGTCTCCGGCCCCGGACTCCTCGTCAGCCTCGTCGTAGTAGCGGTAGGCGACGCTCGATTCGGGGTCGGGCGCCGGCCACCGCACCGCCAGCTCCTCGTCGAGGCGGTCGTAACTCAGCCCCGAGCAGTCCGCGATGGCGCCCTCGGTGAGGCCGACGAACTCCGCGAATACTTCCTCGGGGTCGGCCGTCCCGAAGAGGTCGTCGAACAGCGCGTTCCCGACGCTCGTTATCAGGTCGAGGTCCGTCCGGACCCCGCTCGGGAGATCCGTCGCCGGACGCACCCGCGAGACAGTCCGCTCCATGTTGATCGCGGTCCCCTCGGACTCGCCCCAGGTCGCCGCCGGGAGCACGACGTCGGCGAACTCGACCGTCTCGGTGCGGTGGGCGTCCTGGACGACGAGGAAGGCCTCCTCCAGAGCGTCCTCGACCGCGGCGGCGTCGGGTGCCCCCGCGACCGGGTTCGTCGCGACGGCGTACATCGCCTCGACCGGCCCGTCGGTGACGGCGTCGAACGTGCCGACCGGTCCCGGGCCCGTCTCGTCGGGCAGGCGCTCGACCGGGACGTCCCACGCCTCGGCGACGAGTTCGCGGCTCTCGGGGTCGTCGAAGTCGCGCTGGCCGGGCCACCCGCCCTTCGAAGAACAAACGCGCGTGCCCATCGAGTTCGCCTGACCGGTCAGCGAGAACGGGCCGCTCCCGGGACCCATGTTCCCCGTGGCCATGCAGATGTCGATGAGCGCGCCCGCCGTGTCGGTCCCCTGGACGGACTGGTTGACGCCCATGCCCCAGTAGATCAGGGTGTCGGATTCGAGACTCTCGGCGAGGTTCTCCACTGCGGAGAACGGCACGCCGGCGCGCTCGGCCGCTTCCCTGGGATCGGGCAGGCCGGCACACAGGTCGTCGAACCCCTCGGTGGCCTCGGCGACGAACGCCTCGTCGACGCGGCCGGTCTCGACCGCGTGGGCGAGGACCGCACGGGCGAAGTCCAGGTCACCGCCGGGGTCGGGTGCGACGTGGCGGTCGGCGACCTCGGCCGTCTCGCTCTCGACGGGGTCGACCACGACCAGTTCGCTGTCGTCGTCGCCGGCACTGTCGTTGATCCACCGGAACATCACGGGGTGGGCGACGCGTGGGTTCGCGCCCCAGACGACGTGAGTCTGTGCGTCGGGGATGTCGTCGTAGGTACACGGCGGCGCGTCGCTGCCGAACGCGTCGTAGTAGGCGGTGACGGCACTCGCCATACACAGCGTCGTGTTGGCGTCGTAGTACCGGGTGCCAAAGCCCCCGCGGGCCAGTTTCCCGAGCGCGTAGGCCGCCTCGTTGGTCTGCTGGCCGCTCCCCAGGACGGCGACGCCGTCGCGCGTCTCGGCCATCGCGTCCCTGAAGTGCTCGACGATGTGGAACATGGCGACGTCCCAGGTGGTCTTGCGTAACTCGCCGCCCTGGCGGACCATGGGCTGGGTGAGCCACTCGCCGTCCGGGTCCGCGCTCTCGCGGATCCCCCGCTGGCAGGCCAGTCCCCTGTTGACCGGGTGGGACGCGTCGCCGCGCACGGTGTCGAGTCCGTACCCGACGTCGGCCCCCTGGTGGAGGTGGCCACAGCCGACCGCACACCGCATGCACGTCGTCGATACCCAGTCAACCACGGCGCTCGCACCCCCCGTCCGCGCCGCCGGTCCCGCCGGATGGCGAACTATCACTAACGTTCATTTTCGATAGTTCGTCCAGTAATTTCGGGATTTGCATTTCGAATACACGCCTGTTGTCGTCTTAGTGTGATGTTCAGGTCGTATATAACCCTGACTGTTTAGAAACTTTGTTTTCCGGATTCGATAGTGGACGGACAGCCAGTATTGGGATGTCTCCAGTCGATATAAGGATGTAAAGCGTGGAGTCGGCGGGGACGAAACCGACCAGTCGTTTGGTTCGGGGACCCATCGCCGGGTCGATAGCCGGGCGAAGGTGGATGGTCGGTGTGGCAGACGCGTCGTGTGCATGGTCGGTGTGGCTGACGCGCGTTGTGGCTACCGTATCAGTACCGGCGCGCGCGTGGGCCCGTCACGGGGAGCATCGACCGGGTAACGTGGAAATTTCCACAACTGAGTACGAGGGCTGCGAGCGGGGCCACTACGCGCCTCGGAAGCCCGAGCAGGCCGAACGTGGCCGGCACAACCCAATAACGCGAGCGAAGCGAGCGTCAGTCCGACGCCTCGGCCGCGGCGAGTTCCTCGATGGCGATCTCCACGTCGATACCCTCGACGTCCCAGGTCTTGCGGTGGCCGTCCGACACTGCACCGACCTCCTCGGCCCGCACTTCCTCGGCGATCAGGTCCGCGTGGTCGGCGACGAGGTCGGCCACGCGGTCGTCGCGGACGTCGTACTCCAGGCGGATGGCGGCGTCCATCGGCAGGTCGAGTTCCTTGCGCATCTCCTGGACGCGCCTGATGACCTCGCGGGCGTAGCCCTCGCTCTCGATGTCGGGTGTAAGCGTCGTGTCGACGTAGACGACCCCCTCGCCGTCGAGCGCCTCGAACTCCGCGCCGGCCACCCCGTCGGGCGTGTGTCTGACGAACTCGACCATCGCCTCGTCGAGGTCGACCGACTCGCCCAGTTGGGCCGCGACGGCCGATTCGAGCGCCGCGACGGTCGGCTGGGCCACGCGCGCCTCGTTGAGCGCCCCCATTATTCGGCCGGCGTCGTCCCCGAACTCCGGACCGAGGAGGCTCATGTCCGCCTCCGCCGAGTAGGTGAGCTCGCCCCAGGAGTGGTCGGGCCCGACCACCACGATCGTGCGAGCGTTGAGCCGGTCGGCGAGCAGGTCCTCGCGGAGCGCGACCGTCCCCGCCAGGTCGCCGTCGTCGGTGTCCTCGTCGACGTCGACGACGACGCGGGTGACCGGCCACCTGAGTTTCCGTTCGGCCTGCTGGCGGGCGTTCGACCCCGCCTCCTCGACGGCGCGCACCGCTTCGACGTCCTCCTCGAGCCCGACGTGCCACCAGTGTTCGTCGACTTCGGGCCAGTCACACATGTGGACCGTCGGGTGGCCGGCCTCGCCCGTCACCGCGCCGTAGACTTCCTCGGCGACGAACGGGGCGAACGGGGCGAACAGGGCCGCCGACTCCTCCAGCACGCGGTAGAGCGTGGCGTAGGCGGCCTGTTTGCTCGGGGAGTCGTCTTCCTCCCACATACGCTCGCGGACGACCTGGATGTAGAACCGGGAGACGTCCTCGACGACGAACTCCAGGAGGGCGTCGACGGCCTCGTCGTTCTCGAAGTCGTCCATCGCGTCGGTCATCGTCTCCTTCGTGGTCTGCAGGCGCGACAGGACCCACTCGTCGACGAGTTCGAGGTCGTCCTCGACGTCGGCCAGCGTCGTCTCCTCGGGGTCGAAGCCGTCGGTCCGCATGTACGGCAGCGGGAAGCGCGCGACGTTCCAGAGGATGTTGAGCCGGCGCTGCATCTCTGCGGTCTCCTCCCAGGAGAAGTTCATGTCCTCGCCCTGTGAGGTGACCGAGAGCAGGAACATGCGCATCGGGTCGACGCCGTGTTTCTCGATGACCTCGTGGGGGTCGATGAAGATGCCCTTGGACTTCGACATCCCGCGACCGTCGGGCATGTTGGCGTAGCCGTGCATGAGCACCTGCTCGTAGGGGACCTCCCCGAGTGCGGCCGTTCCCATCCCGAGTTGGGACCAGAACCACCCGCGGGTCTGGTCGTGGGCCTCCATGATCAGGTCGGCGGGCCACAACTCGTCGAAGCGGCTGTCGTCCTCGGGGTAGTCGAGTGTCCCCCACGTCGCGACCGACGAGTCCAGCCACACGTCGAAGACGTCCGGGACGCGCTCGTAGACGACAGCGTCCGCCGCGTCGGTGCGTTCTTCCGTGATGGTGAGATCGTCGACCGTGTCCTTGTGGAGGTCCACCGTCTCGGGGTCGATATCCTGGTCGACGCGGGCGGCGAGTTCCTCGCGGTCGCCGACGACGATGGCGTCGTCCATGTCGCCGCTCCACTGGACCGACTCGCCGTCGTCGGACCCGTCCCCGGCCGTCTCCGCGGGGATCCAGATCGGGATCGGGATGCCCCAGTAGCGCTGGCGGGAGACGTTCCAGTCGGGGGCGTCCTCGACGAAATCGCGAAAGCGGTTGTCACGGGCCCACTGGGGGTACCACTCGCTGTCCTCGATGTTCGCCAGGAGTTCCTCCTTGATGTCGGTGATCGTGATGAACCACTGGTCGGTGACGATCTGGACGATCCCCGTATCGCAGCGCCAGCAGTGCCCGTAGCTGTGTGTGGTCGTCTCCTCGGCCAGCAGGGCGCCGCCCTCCTCGAGGTCGTCGATGATGTCGCGGTCGGCGTCCTTGACGAACTGCCCGGCGTAGTCGCCCGCACTCTCGTCGTAGACGCCGTCCGCGCCCACGGGACAGAAGATGTCCAGTCCGAGTTCGCGGCCGCGCTCGAAGTCCTCCTCACCGTGGCCGGGCGCGGAGTGGACGAGTCCCGTGCCGTCGCCGTCGGTCTCGACGTAATCCGCGGTGTACACCTCGAGCGCGTCCTGTCCGTCGGGTGCATCGGGCACTTCCCCGCGGAGCGGGTGGTCGTAGTGCCAGCCCACCATATCCGCGCCGGAGAGTTCCTCGACGACCTCGTAGTCGTCGTACCGGCCCGCCGAGAGCACGTCTTCGACTTTCGGTTCGGCGACGTACAGGCGCTCGGTCTCGCCGTCTTTGGTCGCGTCGACGCCGACGTAACTGCCCTCTTCGTCGACGGCGACGAAGGTGTTGGCGGGGATGGTCCAGGGCGTGGTCGTCCAGATGACGAGGCTACCCTCCCGCTCGCGGAGGTCGAACTTGACGTAGATCGACGGGTCCTCGACGTCCTCGTACTCGACCTCGTTGTTGGCGATGGCGGTCTCACACCGGGGACACTGCGAGATGGAGCGTTTGCCCTGCTCGACGAGGCCGCGCTCGTGGGCGTGCTCGAAGCCCCACCACGCCGCTTCCATGTATTCGGGCGAGACGGTCCTGTAGGGGTCGTCCCAGTCCATCCAGACACCGAACGATTTGAAGTCGTCCTGCAGGCCCTCTAGCTGCTCGTTGGCGTACTGCTTGCACTCCTCGATGAAGGCGTCCTCGCCGAACTCCTGGATGTCCTTCTTGTTCTCGAAGCCCAGGTTCTCCTCGACGCGGGTCTCGATGGGGAGACCGTGCATGTCGTAGCCCGGCCGGTCGGTGACGTCGTAGCCCCGCATGCGGAGATAGCGGATGTAACAGTCCTTCAGGGTCTTGTTCCACGTCGTCCCCATGTGGGCCGCCCCGGAGGTGTAGGGCGGCCCGTCGACGAAGAAGTAGTCGGGGTCGGCGGCGTGGTGTTCGACCGTCCGCTCGTAGGCGTTCGTCTCGTCCCAGTAGTCGAACACGCGGTCCTCGACCGCGTCGGGGTCGTACTGGTCCGGCAACTCCCCGAACCGGCCCTCGTCGGCCGTCCCGGCCGGGTCGCCCCCGGACTCGTCCGCGTCGTCGGTGCTCATACCCGTACGAATCCGGCGGACGCTCTTGGAAACTTCGATTCAGGCGACTCACGGAACGCTCGCTTCGCTCGCGTCCCGTTCGTCGCCTGTGTGTCGGCTGGGTGGGGCCGGGCCGCTCGTGCTCTGCCGAGACCTGGCAGTCTCGGCGCCGCACTCGCTCGCTGGCTCTCGTTCGATTATCGGCCAGCCGATTCCGAGGACAGCGAGCCCGCTCGGTGGCCGAACGTGGCCGGCACACCCCCTCCAAACGTCGAACGCAGTGAGACGTTCACTGCATCTGCACGAACCGCACGCCGCCGTGGGTCTCGCGGTCGAGCGAGCCGTCGGCGCGTCGCCGGGCCCGGACGAGCGTCTGTCGGCGGGTTCCGATGGGCGCGAGAATATCCCCGCCGGGTCTGACCTGTGCGACGACTGTCCCGGGGAGTTCGGCCGCGGCACAGGTCAGGTACGCCCGGTCGTAGGGGGCGTGGTCGGGCCAGCCCTCGCGCCCGTCGCCGACGCGGACCGACACGTCGCCGTAGCCCAGGCGGTCGAGTCGCTCGCGGGCCGCCTGTGCCAGCGACTCGTGATACTCGACGGAGTAGACGTTGGCCGCGCCGACGAGTTCGGCCGTGACCGCGGCGTGGTAGCCACAACCGGTGCCGATTTCGAGGACTGTGTTCCCCTCTGTCAGGTCGAGCAGGTCGGCCATGATGGCGACCATGTGGGGTGCGCTGATGGTCTGGCCCTCGCCGATGGGAAGCGGGCGGTCGCGGTAGGCGGCTTCACGGCGGTTCTCGGGGACGAACTCGTGGCGCGGCACCGCGCGAACCGCCTCGACGACCCGCTCGTCGTCGACTCTCTCGCGCAGGCGGTCGGCGAGTCGGTCGCGTGCCGTGTCACGGTCCATACTATCACCGTGGTTTCAGTACCGGGTCGCCCCGCGTCACCACATCGACCAGGCGCTGGAGGTCTCGTCGCGGACGTACAGCCGGTTGATGTCCTTCGCGAGGGCGGCGTCGCCCCGGTGGTCGAGTTTGTCGAAGTCGTAGCCGACGGCGTCCGCACGGATGTGGATCCCCTCGACGGTGAACTCCTCGCCCGCGAGGTCGTCGGTCTCGCCGACGACGAACTCGTAGTCGCCGGGCACCTGGAACGTCTCGCTGCGCGTCTCGTCGTGGGCGCCGCCTTTCGGGTGGATCGTCGCGTCGACGGTCACGTTCCCGACGGCGCGCGTCCAGATGGTGTCGACCGCCTCGGCCGACGTCTCCTCGACGCGTCTGTCGCCCACTTCGAGACTCGTGATCCGGACGGTCATGATCGCCTCTTCGGTGTCGAGGAGGAACTCCTCGCCGACGGCCAACTGTTCGTTCTCGGGGACGTCGGCCGTCGCGGTGAAGGACTCACCGTCCTGCGAGACGACGACGTCGCGCTGGAACTCGGTCGGCGTCGCCAGTTGTCGCTTGTGCGTGTGCCCACACTCCGTACAGCGGACGGTCGCGTCCCCGCCACCGGTCGTCAACACCTCGTGGACGGTCTCGAGGTCCGGCGAACACGAGGGACAGGCGACCGCGGCCCGCTCCGTGGTTTCGGTCATACGACGGCGTTGACGACGAACGCGTAAAAGTCCGCGGTGTCGACCACACCGATGCCCCTCGCACAAACGGAAATCCTCGTCTCGCCCCGTGAGAACCGTCCGAATCTTGAGGTGGAGTGCGGGCGATCTGTCGCCTATGACAGCCGACGCGAAACGGGGCGAGGCGGTGTTCGGCGAGGCGGGTGACGACCTCGAACGGCGACGGCTCGGGATCTTTCTGGGCGTCACGTTTGCCGTCTCGTGGGCGACGGCGGCCGTGATATTCGCGCTGGGCGGGTTCACCGGCGGGCCGACGCTCCCGCTCGGGATCCCGCTCTATCTCCTCCTGCTCGCCGGGCCGTACATGTGGGGCCCCGCGATCGGCCACCTCGCCGCGCGCTGGCTCACCGACGAGGGGTTCGGCCGGCGGTCGATGCTCCTGCGGGTCCGGACGCGGTGGCCGCCCTGGCTGCTGGGCTGGCTGGGACCGCTCGTCCTGATACTCGCCGGTGGGGCGGTCTACTACCTCGTCTTCCCCGCGCGGTTCGGCGGGCTGGACGCCATCGCGGAGTTGCTCGCCCAGGCCGAGGAACAGACCGGGGTGGAGATCCCGCTCTCGCCGGCTGCGTTTCTCGGCCTCCAGATCGCACAGGCGATCGTGCTCGCCCCGATACTGAACAGTCTCGCCACGTTCGGCGAGGAGTTCGGCTGGCGGGCGTACCTCCTGCCGAAACTCGCGCCGCTGGGGTGGCGGCGGGCGCTCGCCGTCCACGGCGTGATATGGGGCGTCTGGCACTGGCCTGTCATCGCGATGGGGCACAACTACGGGCTCGGATACCCGGGTGCACCCTGGCTGGGCCTGCTCGCGATGGTCGTCGCCACCGTCGGACTGGGCATCTTCCTCGGGTGGGTCACCCTGCGGAGCGAGAGCGTCTTCCCCGCCGTGGTCGGCCACGCGATGATCAACGGCAGCGCCGCGCTCGCGACGATCTTCGTGACTTCCATCCCGAATCAGGTGTTCGGCCCGACGCCGGTCGGCCTCGTCGGCGTGCTCCCCTGGTTCCTCGTCGCCGCCGTTCTCTTCGTCAGGACCGACTGGCTGTATCCCGTCGGGAGTGGCGGCGTGGGAACCGAGACGGATGCGAATTCGGCAGGCACAGACTGAGCGGCCGAAATCGTCGGGTCCGGAAGGTTAACAACCCGGGACGCCCCACGAGGAGGTAGTGAGCACTCGCACCGACAAACGACCGTGGCTGGCGGTCGTGCTCGCCTTTATCTATCCCGGACTGGGGCACATCTACCTCCGGGAGTGGCTGCGCGCGCTCGTCTGGTTTTTCCTCGTCGTCACCGGGTCGACGCTGTTGATCCCCGAATCCGCGGTCCCGAGTACCCTCTCGGTCGACGCGTTCCTGGCGGCGGCCGGAGCGATCCCGGCGGAGAACGCGCTCGCGCTCGTCTCGATCACCGTCTTCAGCATGGCCGACGCCTACTGGGTCGCCAAGCGCCGCAACAGAGTGACGACGGTCGAGGAGCGGACGACCTGTCCCAACTGCGGCGAGGACCTCGACCCGGACCTGGAGTTCTGTCACTGGTGTACCGAACGGATCGAGGCCCCCGACGCCGAGAGCTGAGACGCGAGCTGTCAGTCCTCCCAGACGTCCGACGCGACGCGTACGTACAGTCGTCGTGGTAACAGCCGCTTGAGTTGCACGCGAAGCGTGTTCATCAGCCCCGGCGCGACGACTCGCTCCCCGTCGACGAGCCCCTCGTATCCCGCCCTGGCGACGGTTGCCGGATCCATCATGTCGTCCTCGGTGAACGCCGTTTCCGTCATGTTCCCCTGGTCCATGAACCCGGTGTTCGTCTCACCGGGACAGAGTGCGGTCACCGTGACGTTCTCGTCGGCGAAGTCCTCGGCGAGTGCCTCCGAAAACCCCAGGAGATAGTGATTGACACCGGAGTAGACGGCGGCTGAGGCCACCGGTGCGACGCCCGTGACCGAGGCGACGGTGAGGATTCTCCCCTCCCCCCGGTCGACCATTTCCGTCGCGTACAGTTTGGTGAGATGCGTGACGGTCACGACCTTCAACCGTAGCAGGTCAGTCTCCGTCTCCCGGTCCGTCTCGACGAATCGTCCGTAGACGCCGAACCCTGCGTTGTTGACCAGCGTGTGTACGGTCACACCCTCGCTCTCGACGGCGTCGTACACCGCCTCGGCCGCCCCTGGCTCGGAGAGATCCGCCGGAACGACGGTGCCCGTGACCCCGTACTGGTCCTCGAGTTCGTCCCCGAACGACCGCAGTGTCTCCTCGCTCCGTGAAACCAGCACCACGTCACGACCCTCGGCCGCGAACAGTTTCGTCAGTTCGTAGCCGATCCCGCTCGACGCGCCGGTACCGAGGGCCGCCCCCTCCCCGGTAGCGGAGGTCCCCATATACCAACCGTTCGACAGGACGATGATCTAGTTTGGGTGGGACGTGACGTCCTGTGGACCACCAGTCGAGCGCCGCTGGCACGGGAGAGTCCCGGGTGACGGCAGTTCACCCATCTTTTTGTGACAACCACCCCGTACGTTGGATATGCAGCCCTCCATCCGGTACGCCATCTCCGTAGTCGTCGGTGGCGCGGCGGCAGCCCTCGCCCACGTCGCGGCGGCGCCGGTCGTCGGCGTCACCCGCACCTGGTTCACGGCAGTCCTGACTGGTCTCGTCTGGCTGGTCGCCGTCGCGCTGTATCTGAACGTCCTGTGTCGGCTCGATTCGACGGGGAGTGGCGCCGGGAGCGACGCGTCGGTGGCTGCCAAGTGGGGCGGGTTCGCCGGCGGCGTCGTCAGCATCGGTATCGCTGGGACGGCGCTGGTGCTCGTCGATCTCGCGGCGTTTCGCTTCGTCGCGGCCGTCGGCCTGTTCGTCTTCGGTTTCGGTATGGCGAGTATGTCCGTCGGCATGGGCGTCGTCGCCGACCGACTCAGTGACGCGACCGGCGGGGAACCGACCACCTCGACGGGGCCGAACAGCGAGGCGGGCGACTCCTCCGTCGCCGACGACTGATCAGATCCTGATATTCAGGCAGTAGTTTCTTGCGGCTTGCTAACCAATATCGAGGGAATGGTGCCGCCACTCGACGACGGGGGTCGACTGTCGGCCGAGACGGAACTCCGGGCGCTCGTCGACGCGTTCCCGGACGTGGGATTCATCATCGATACCGAGGGACGCTACGTGCAGGTGCTCTCGGGTCCGGAGTCGGAGGGGCTGCTCTACGACGACCCCGAGGAGTTGCTCGGCAGTCGGATTTCGGAACTCTTCGACGACGAGACGACGGAACTGTTCATGTCGAACATCCGCGCAGCTGTCGAGACCGGGGACCGCCAGTCGTTCGAGTACAGCCTCGTCGTCCCCGAGGGCGAGCGGTACTTCGAGGCACGGGTCACACCCGTCGACAGCGTCGACGTCGAGACGGACACCGACTACGTGGTCTACGTCGCCCGGGACGTCACGGAGTGGCAGAAGTCCCAGCGGGAACTCGCACGCCAGCGCGGGTACATGCGCCAGATGCTCGACTCGCTGGACGACGTCTTCTACGCGCTCGACCGGAACGGGGACCTCGTCGACTGGAACCGGTCGGTCGAGACGGTGTCGGGATACACTGCCGACGAACTGTCGACGTGTGCGGTCTACGACATCTTCGGCGAGGGCGCCGCGGAGCGACTCCACGGGTTCGTCACGGAGGTGCTGGAGACGGGGTCGGCAAGACGCGTCGCCGAGGTCGAGACGAAGTCGGGCGCGCAGATCCCCTACGAGTTCGTCGCCGGACTGTTCGACGACCCGCGTGGCGGGGACCTCGTGGTCGGTATCGGACGCGACGTGAGCGAACGTATCGAGCGCGAAGAGCAGGTCCGGGTCTTCGGCCGCGTCCTCCGGCACAACATGCGCAACAAGATGACTATCATCGAGGGGACCGCCGAGACGCTCGACCGCGAGTCCGACGGGGCGTTCGCGCCGGCGACTGGCCGCATCCGGTCGGCCGCCGACGACCTCACCCGACTGACCGAGAAAGCCCACGACGCGACCGAGATCCTGCTCCAGGAGAGCCATCCCGAACCCGTGGACGTCGACGCGATCGCACGCGAGGTCGTCTCGGAGCGACTGCTCGAACACGACCGGGCACAGTTCGCCTACAGCGGCGACCGCGGCGCCACGGCCGTCGCCATCCCGGCGGTCCGCCAGGCGATCTCGGAACTGGTCGAGAACGCGGTCGTCCACAGTCGAGAACCCGGCAACGACGACGACGATGACGGCGACGACCCGGAGGTCCGCGTCTCCGTCGAAGCGCTGACCGACGTGGTCACCGTCACGGTGAGCGACGACGGGCCGGGACTGCCAGACCACGAGGCGAACATCGTCACCGAGGAACGCGAGATGACGCCCGTGTTCCACGCCAGCGGGATGGGACTGTGGCTCGTCCGGTGGATCGTCAAGCGCTCGCGCGGCGAACTCCGACTCGACGACAACGGCGACGGCGGCACGAGTCTCACCATCGAACTGTCCCGTGCCAACGGGCTGGAGACGACCGGGACGGCCGACCCGGTCCAGGACGGCGAGGAGGAGTGACTGGGCCGGGAACGACCGATGTGACGCGACGCTCGTCGCCTCGCCTCCTCAGTCGACGAACGTCAACTCGTCTCGCAGTGCGCGCACGTCGCCGAGCAGGTCGTCGCTCGTGGTCTCGTCGACGTCGGTCGTAGCCTCGCGTCCGTGCCCGCTCTCGCCACCACCGACGAGGGTGACGTGGCCCATCTTCCGCAGGCGATAGACCTCGCGTTTCCCGTACCAGTGGAGGTGCGCGCGTGGCGTCTCGAAGACCGACCCTTCCCCGTACAGAGTGGCGTTCTGGCGTTCGTCGACGTCGCCCAGGATGTTGGCCGAGACGGTCGGCGCCCGCTGGCCGGTGTCGCCGAGCGCACGCCCGGTCACGGCGCGGACGTGCTGTTCGAACTGCGAGGTGTGACACCCCTCGATGGTCCAGTGGCCGGAGTTGTGCGGGCGCGGCGCGATCTCGTTGAGGAGTATCTCGTCGTCGGGCCCCTGGAAGAGTTCGATCCCGAAGACACCCCGGCCGTCGAGGACGTCGAGGACGTCGAGGGCGACCTCGCGTGCACGCTCGGTGACCGCGTCGTCGGCGCGGGCCGGCGCGACTGTCTCCCGGAGGATCTCCGCGCGGTGGACCGTCTCGGTGACGGGGAACGCGTCGGTCTCGCCATCACCCTGGCAGCCCATGACGGCGAGTTCGCGCTGATAGTCGACGAACGCCTCGACCATGGCGTCGCCACCGACCGCGTCGAGGGCCTCGGCGGCGTCGTCGGGCGACTCGACGGGGACGTTTCCGCGGCCGTCGTACCCGCCCTGTCGGGCTTTCAGCATGAGCGGGTAGCCCAGTTCCTCGCCCGCCGCGTGGAGGTCTTCGACGGTGTCGACCTTGCGGAACTCGGGCACGGGGACCCCGGCGTCGGCGAGGCGTCGCTTCTGGACGAGTTTGTCCTCGATCGTCCGGAGCGTGTCGGGGTCGGGGTGGACCGGCACGTCGAATTCGTCGCTCACCGACTCCAGCAGGTCGGGGTCGGCGAGTTCGATCTCGAAGGTGAGGTAGTCGGCACGGCCGGCGAGTTCTCGTACCGTCTCGGGGTCGTCGAAGTCACCGACGACCTGGTCGCGAGCGACGGGCGAAGCAGGTGCGTTCGGCGTCGGGTCGGCGACGACCACCTCGACGCCCAGCGGCGCGGCGGCCTCGGCGAGCATCCGGCCGAGCTGTCCCCCGCCGACGACGCCCAGCGTCGGTCCCGGCGTTGTCAGCGTCATCGCCCGGGGGTTGCCCACGCCCCCGAATAAGCGTGTCCTTCTGCCGGCATTCGGTCGAGGTGGCCGTCGGCCGTGACTCGACTCGACTGCGGCGGCGGGCCCGTGGGCAACTCGTCCGGTGGCGCCGACAGCGAGTCGGCGTAGTCCTCGTGGACGAAGAAGGTCGTCGGGGTGTCGCTGAGTCGGAGCAGGTAGGTGTGGGGTTCGTAGTCGGGCAGCGAACCGGCGACGGTCGCCGCGTCGTCCTCGTGGACGACCACGACCGCGGGTCCGGTCTCGGCCCCGGCGAGCGTCGAGTCGAGCGCGGTTTCGTTCCCGGCACAGGCCACCTCGGCGTCGCTGGCACCGACGTACCACGGCAGCGGGAGCGCGTTGAACCACTTGATACAGCCGGGTTTGCGCGGGACGGTCGGCGCTCCGCCGTCGACGAAGAACTCGCCGTAGAAGACGACGTCCGGACCGCCCGGCGTGGCGCCCGCCTCGTGGAAGACGTCCGTCACCGGGCCGATGTCGCCGGCCGGTTGAGCGTACTGGACGAGGTGGTTCGACTCGGCCTGAGGGTTCGCGTAGACGGCGCCGGCGGTGGTCGCGCCGACCTGGCCGACGACGAGGACGACGGCGAAGACTGCCAACCCGAGCGTGACGTGGTCGGCCGCGTCGACGGCCGTCGACCCCCAGCGGACGAGCACCGCAAAGCCCGCGGCGGCGGGGATGGCGAGCGCGACGATGGCGTTGACGGTCGCCCACGGCGCCATGATGTCGGTCACGAGCGGGTAGCCCAGCACCGACGCGAAGCCCCAGTAGAAGCCGAACTGGACGACCGTCGTCGGGCCCTCCTCGCTGTAGCGGTCGACGACGAACCCCAGCACCGCGAGCATGGAGAGCGCGAGCGCGCCGTAGCCCATGCTCTGGAGGAAATCGCCCAGATAGGGGATGTAGGAGTGGTCCTGGTGACTGCCCTGGATCCAGCCGCTCCACAGCTCGGCCCACGCGCCGCCGGTCGAGAGCCACAGCACTTCGGGAGCCATCCCCGGATTTTCGAGGACTTTCCCGAGGCCGGGGCCCGACTCCGTTCGCGTGCGGGGGGCGTAGAAGAAGACGAGGATGGCGAGGAACTCGACGGCCCCCACGACGACCACGAGCACGTGCCGTCGCAGGAGTCCGAGCGCTCGCCGGACGTAGTCCCGGGCCAGGAAGAGCCACTCGCCGTCGTACTCGCGGTCCCACAGCAGTCCGTGGTCGACGGCCAGTACCGTGGCCCCGAGCCAGCAGACCGGGTAGAGGATGGCGTTCTCCTTGACCGTGAGTGCGAGCGCGAACGCGGCGACGGCGGCCAGGAAGTACCGGCGCCGCCCGGTGTCGATAACGGCGACGCCGAAGGCGAAGGCGGCGAAGGCGAAGGCCGCAACCAGAGGGTCACCGCGCATGAACCGCGAGTAGTAGACCAGCGCGGGGTTGAAGGCGAGAAAGCCGGCCAGCGCCGCGACTTCCAGGTCCGAGAGGCGGTCCCGGAGGAGCAACGCCGTGAGCGGGAGGCCGGCACTCAGGACGGCGACGGCCAGGCGCATGCTGAAGTCGGTCGTCCCGAAGACGTCGAAGACGACGCGGTTGACGTGGTGATAGAAGGGGCCGTGGATGATGGGGCGGTACTCGACGTTACCGGTCTCGATGTAGCGCAGCGTCCAGTAGACCACGCGGGCCTCGTCCCAGTGGGCGACCCGGCCGCCCAGGTCGTAGAGGCGGGCGACCAGTCCGAGGAGGGCGACGTCGAGGACGACGACGTGGACGGGGTCGAGTCCGACTCTGTCGAGGGCACTCGTGGCACGCGACCGGAGGGAAGCCGCGTCGACTGTCGCCATTGCCGGTGGAGAGTGGCGGGGAGCATAGAATTCTTCTGGTCCGACGGGAACCCGTTCGGGGCCCGCTGGTCCGCCGTGTGCGGCTACTGTGGACGGCTGCCGCGAGCAGATGCCTTCGGTAGTTCTATGAATCGCGGTGGCGACGCTCGAGGTATGGTACGGCTCGGTCTGGTGGTCGCGCAGTTCGACAAGGAAGGGTCGGTCATCGACGGGATGACGGAGGCGGCTCGCGAGGCCGCACGAGCGCGGGACGCCGACGTCGTCGCGACCGTCGAGGTGCCCGGCTCCTACGACACGCCGCTGGCTGCCGACCGGCTGGCCCGCCGCGAGGACGTCGATGCTGTCGCCGTGGTCGGCGCGATCGTCACCGGCGACACCGGTCACGACGAGGTCATCGCCGACGCCGCCGCACAGGGCCTGACCGACGTGAGTCTCGACCGCGATACCCCCGTGACGTTCGGTGTCATCGGCCCGGACATGAGCGAGGCCGAGGCACGAGACCGCCTCGAGTACGGCGGGCTGGCCGTCGAGAGCGCGGTCGACCTCGCCGAGGAGTTGCCCGATCCCTGACCGAGCCACGACCGACCCGCCACCGGGATCTGACCGAGCACTGACCGATCCCAGGCCGAACCCCGACCGACCCCTGACCGTACACGACTATATCCGACACTGCGACCCCGGACACGACCAACGAGACACCAACAATGGACTTCACTGCACGCGTCGAACGGATCGAACCGAGCGCCACGGTGGCGATAAGCAACACGGCGTCCGAACTCGAGGCCGAGGGCGTCGACGTCGTCGACCTCTCTGTGGGCGACATCGTCGACTTCGACACCCCCGAGAACGTCAAGGAGGCCGCCAAGGCCGCGATGGACGCCGGCCACACCGGCTACACGCCCTCGAGTGGCATCCCCCAACTCAAAGACGCCATCGTCGAGAAACTCCACGCCGACGGCCTGGACCAGTACGGGCCGGAGAACATCATGGTCACGCCCGGCGGCAAGCAGGGTCTCTACGAGGTGTTCCAGACGATCGTCGAGGAGGGTGACGAGGTCGCACTCGTCGACCCGGCGTGGGTCTCCTACGAGGCGATGGCGAAGATCGTCGGCGCCGACCTCACGCGCGTCGACACCACCGACTACGACTTCGCGCTCGAACCCGCGCTGGACGACCTGGCCGACGCGGTCTCCGACGAGACGGACCTGCTGGTCGTCAACTCGCCGGGAAACCCCCACGGGATGGTCTACTCCGACGAGGCCCTGGAGGGTGTCCGCGACCTGGCCGTCGAGCACGACATCACGGTGATCTCCGACGAGATCTACAAGGAGATTACCTACGACGGCATCGAAGCGACGAGCCTCGGGACCTTCGAGGGGATGGAGGACCGCACCATCACGCTCAATGGCTTCTCGAAGGCCTACGCGATGACGGGCTGGCGGCTCGGCTACTACGCCGCCCCCGAGGAACTGATCGAGCAGGCGGGCAAGATCCACGGCCACTCGGTGACCTGTGCCGTCAACTTCGTCCAGCACGCGGGCGTCGAGGCACTCGAAAACACCGACGACGCCGTCGAGGAGATGCGCGCTGCCTTCGAATCCCGGCGGGACATGCTCGTGACCCTCTTCGCGAAACACGGGAAGGACGTGGCGGCACCCGACGGCGCGTTCTACCTGATGCTCCCCGTCGCCGACGACGACGTGGCGTGGGCGGAAGAGGCGATCGACCAGGCGCACGTCGCGACGGTGCCCGGCAGTGCGTTCGGTGCGCCGGGGTACGTCCGGCTCGCCTACGCCAACAGCGAGGACCGCCTCCGCGAGGGCGTCGAGCGACTCGCCGAGAACGACCTGTTGTAGTCAGTCCGGGTGTGCGAACTTTCACGTTCGCTAGCTGTGACAGCGACCGCCACCGCACCCGTCAGTACGCGTCCGTCAGACTGTCCGCTGGAGCGTGGTCACCCCGTCGACCCGTTACCGGAGGCGTAGCTTTATGCCCGGTCGGACGTAGAATCGGTCCGATGCCCCCCGACGGGTCGGTCGCGGGTGAAGACGAGACAGGAACGCCCGGCGAGTCGCCCTTCTATCGCGATATGACCGAGACACACGCCGTGCTCTGGACGGTCGTCGTCGTGGCGACGGTGGCCGACGTGGTCATGACGCTGACCGGCCTGTCGAACGGGCTCCAGGAGGGGAACCCGGTCGTCAGGACGATGGTCGGGACGTTCGGGGTCGCCGGACTGTGGGGCGTGAAGTTCCTCGCGATGTGCTGGCTCGTCGCCGGCTGGGCGCTCCTCTCGGACTGGAAGGCGACGGTCTTTCTCGGCATCTTCGCGGTCGTCACGCTGGCGGTCGTCCTCAACAACGCCGCCGTGTTGCTGGCGGTCTGACCTGCCGGGTCGGGACTCCTGATGGGCCGGGCCCCCTGACGGGTCAGACCGAGTCGGCCGGGACGTCCGCGACGGCCAGTTCCCCCGAGAGGTCGTGTTTGGTGGTCGTGCTGAGGTCGATGCCCGCGGCGTCACAGCGCTCCTTGGCCCGCTGGATGTAGGCCGAACGGACGGCCGAGAACTCCTCGCGGTCGGGGTCGGCGATCCAGAACCGTGCCTGCAGGACGACCGCGTTGTCGCCCAGGTCCGCGATCCTGACCGAGGGTTCCGGGTCGTCGAGGACGTCGTCGTGCTCGTCGGCGACGCCCAGCAGGATCCGGGTCGTCTCGTCGATGTCGTCGGCGTAGCCGATCCCGAAGGGGTAGGCGATCCGCAGTCGTTCGTTGCTCATCCGGTTGGTGACGGCCGTCGTCGCCAGTTCCGTGTTCGGGACCGTGACCGTCTCGTTGTTGAAGGTGCGCACCCGGGTCACCCGGAAGCCGATGTCCTCGATGAAGCCCGCACGGTCGTCCCACTCGATCCAGTCGTCGATGTTGAAGTTGCGGTCCTGGACGATGAACACGCCGGCGACGAAGTTCGAGAGGACGTCCTGTGCCGCGAACCCCAGCGCCAGGGTCAGCGCCGCGACGACCAGCGCCGACCCACCCAGGAAGGCCGTGAACCCGCCCGCGGCGATGCCTGCTGCGAGCGCACCGACGACGACGGCCACCCCCACCACCTTGTCGACGGCTCGTTCCAGCGTCGGTTCGACGTTTCGGCGCGCGAGCGCCCAGGTGATGGCCGGCCTGACGGCGAGACGCCCGACGAGATACAGGACCAGCGAGACGACGAGAAACTCCGCGAGTTGCCAGCCCAGTTCGACGTACTTCGGTCCCAGTTCCGGCAGCGTCTGCAAGAGGGGTGTGTACATGGCACCGACCACCGCCGGGAGGATGGTAAATCTCGTCCCCTACCTGTCCGTTCGTCGGGCGAGTCTCCGCGGGTACCGACACCCGTCGAACCACGGGATCCCTGCCACCACGGCGGGACAGGTTCACGACAGTCCGTCTCATAGTGATTATTGTAGCGATTTACCGGTACGCGCCGACCCCGGTGCCGGCGCGATCCGAAAATAATCTACAATAATCACTATCAGGAGACGCCACCGGCGGTCGTAATCTCGAACCGTGCGCCGCCGGCGTCGCCCTCCGTGACCGCGATCTCCCAGTCGTGGGCCGCGACGATCTGGTCGACGATAGAGAGCCCGAACCCCGTCCCGCCCTCCGACGTCGAGAAGCCACTCCGGAACACCTCCTCGCGCCGTTCGGCCGGGATCCCGGGACCGTCGTCCGCGACGTAAAACCCCTCGCGGTCTGGCAGTTCACCGACCGTGACGGAGACCTGCTCGCCGCCGTGTTCGACCGAATTGCGAAAGAGGTTCTCGAGGAGTTCCCTGAACCGTCCCTCGTGACACCGGACCTCGATATCGGCCCGGACGTCGAGCGTGGCCCCGGCCGTCACGACGGCATCCCAGCTCGCCTCGGCGGCCCGGGCGAGGTCGACCGGGGTCGGGTCCTCGACCGATTCGCCCTGTCGCGCGAACGTCAGCAGGTCCTCGATGAGCTGTTCCATGCGGTCGCGAGCACGCCCGGCGCGTTCGAAATGTTCCGGGTCGCCGGTCCGTTCGGCGAGTTCGAGCGCGCCGCTGAGGACGGTCAGCGGGTTCCGGAGGTCGTGACTCACGACACCCACGAACGACTCCAGGCGCTCGTTCTGTCGCTGGAGTTCCCGCTCGCGTTCGATCCGGTCGAGCGTCGAGGCGGTGTGGGTCACGAGCAACTCCGCGAGTTCGACGTCGTCGGCGTCGAAAGCGCCCGTCTCCGTCCCGACGGCCTGGAAGACGCCGTACTCGCCCACGGGGACGCTGAGTCCCGACAGGTACGTCCCCTTGGCAGGGTCGGCGGTCTCGTCGGCCGCGGCGTCGTCGACGCGCCGGGACCGGCCGCTCCGGTAGGTCTCGCCCGCGATCCCCTGGTCGAGTCCCATTCGCCGGCTCCCGTCCGCCGGGGCCTCCGCCGAGTTCGCGCGCGGCACGAGCCACTCGCCGTCCCGGAGGAGGACGCTACAGAGGTCGAAATCGAGCACGTTTGCCGCCTCGTCGACCGTCCGCTGGCAGGCGGCGTCGACCGTCTCCGCGCCCCCTATCCGCGTCGCCGCCGCGTGGAGGCTTTCGAGGGTCTCGCGCCGCCGTTTCTCCGCGGTCACGTCCTCGTGGAACCCGACGTACCTGGTCACAGTCCCCGCGTCGTCGGTCAGCGGCGCGATCTGTACCCGGTCCCAGAACGAGTCGCCACCCGCCCGGCGCAGTCGGAGTTCGACCGTCGCCGACTCCGAGGCCTCGATGGCCTGTCGAACCCGCTCGACCGCACTCTCGCTCGTCTCCGGCCCTCCCATCGTGAGCCAGGGTCGTCCCACGACCTCGGACCGGTCGTAGCCGGTCATCTCCAGAAAGCGGTCGTTCGCGTACACGACCGGCGCGTCCTCCTGCGACGGGTCACAGAGCGTGACACCTACCGGTGACTGGTCGACGACGTCGTACTCGAAGTCACCTGTGTGGTCCTCTCCGGTCACCGGTTTCGCCCTCTCCAAGTGAGAGTGATATGCAGTAATAAAGCTTTCACACCCGACGGCTGCCGACTGTCGTCGACGTGGCACTGTTCCCCGCGTTGTCACTCCGGACGGTCGACGCAGGGGACCCCTGCCCCGATCCACGACGTCTCGCTCACACCCCGTCCACGAAGTTGCGGATCACGTCGTGACCGACGGCCGTGAGCACGGATTCGGGGTGGAACTGCACCGCCTCGATGGGGTACTCGCGGTGGCGGATGCCCATGACGAGTTCGACGGTGCCGTCCCCGGTCTCGGCCTCGGTGGTCGCCGTGACCTCGAAGCAGTCTGGCACCTCGGTGGCGACCAGCGAGTGGTACCGCCCGCCCTGGAACCCCTGGTCGAGCCCCGCGAAGACGCCCTCGCCGTCGTGTGAGATGGCGAAGGCCTTCCCGTGGATGGGTTCGGGCGCTCGCCCCACGGTCCCGCCGTAGGCGTAGACGGCGGCTTCGAGTCCGAGACAGACGCCGAGTGTGGGGACGTCGGGGCTGACCTCGGTGAGCACGTCGTTCGTGACGCCGATGTCGCGGTCGTTTTTCGGGTGACCGGGGCCCGGGCTGACGACGATGGCATCCGGGTCAGCCGCCCGAACGTCCGCCAGGGAAGCCGTGTTTCGGACGACCTCCGTGTCGGCGTGCTCCGAGACGTACTCGACGAGATTGTAGGTAAAGGAGTCGAAGTTGTCGACAAAGAGCACGCGCGTCGGGTCGCTGTCCGCTTTGTCGTGGTCGCGCTCGCGTTCGTGTTCGGCGTCGGCCGCGTTCATCGGGACACCTCCTCGACGACCGACTCGTCTGCCTCGCCGCTGGCCTCGTCGGCGCTGTCGCGGCTGTCGTCGCCGGCCGAGGACGTCTCGATGGCCGCCAGCGCGTCGAGGACGCCGTCCATCTTCTGTTCGGTCTCCTCGTACTCGCTGGTGGGGTCGCTGTCGGCGACGATGCCCGCACCGGCGCGGACGGTGATCCGGTCGCCCGCCGGCGGGTCCTCGGCGACGGCGTCTGCGGCCGCCTCGGCGTAGGGGCCGCCGGCACGTTCGACCGTGGCCGTGCGGATGACGATACAGAGTTCGGCGTCGCCGGTCCAGGTGACGTAGCCGAGACCACCGCCGTAGGGGCCCCGCGGCGTGAGTTCGAGGTCGTCGATGATCTCCATCGCGCGGATCTTCGGCGCACCCGAGAGCGTCCCCGCCGGGAACGAGGCCCGGACTGCGTCGAAGGCATCCGAATCGTCGGCGAGGTCGCCGGTCACCGTCGACTCGATGTGCTGGACGTGGCTGTACTTCAGGACGTTCATGAACTCCTCGACACGGACGCTCCCGGCTTCGGACACGCGTCGCACGTCGTTGCGCGCGAGGTCGACCAGCATCGTGTGCTCGGCGCGTTCCTTCCCGTCGGCGAGCATCTCGCCGGCGAGTCGGCGGTCCTCGACGGGACTGGACCCGCGCCGGCAGGTGCCCGCGATGGGGTTCGAGAGCACCCGTTCGTCCCTGACCTGGACGAGCGTCTCGGGGCTCGCACCGACGATGGACAGACCGTCGTAGTCGAGCAGGTACATGTACGGCGAGGGGTTCACGTCCCGGAGCGATTCGTAGAACCCCAGCGCGTCGACGTCGCCGTACAGTTCCCGCGTCCGGGAGATGACACCCTGGTAGATGTCGCCCGCGAGGACGTGCTCTTTGGCCCGCGCGACGGCGTCCTCGTACTCGTCCTGTGGGCCGGCCTCCTCGGCGGTCCGCTCGAACCCACCCGTAGTGAGGTCGGCGGCACCGGCGAGCAACTCGCGGATGTTGGCCGCCTCGGCTTCGATCGCGTCGTAGCGAGCGCCGGCGTCGTCGTCGGGGTCGAGGACGGGGGTGAAGACGAGCGAGACGGTGTCCTCGACCTCGTCGAAGACGAGCGTACTCGTCGTGAGGACGAACTGCGCGTCGGGGAAGCGCGACTCGGGCCGGTCGAGGCCCACCTCGTCGAGCCAGAGGTCGTAGACGGCGTCGTAGCCCAGAAAGCCCACGAGGCCGCCCTCGAAGTGTTCGCGCTCCATGTCGGGGAACCCGCGGCGCTCGACGTCTGGCATGGCGCCCCGCAACTGGTCCAGGACGTCGCCCTCGCCCGGCGTCACGCGGCCGGCGTAATCCTCGTCGAACGTCTCGACACGTGCGCCGTCGGGGTCGACGGTGACGACGGCTTTCGGGTCGTAGCCGACGAACGAGTAGCGGGCGTGGCGGTCGTCGGGCGTCGGCGCGAACGCACCATCCGGATCGCTGGAGGCCACCTTCTCGGCGCTCTCCAGCAGGAACGTGTACTCCGCGCCCTCGGCGTCGGTCGTTCGGCCCGTCAGCGCGGCGTACGCTTCGAGGGGTTCGATAGCCAGGTCGAGGTCGACGGCCGCGCGGACGACCACCGGTTCCTCGGCGTCGGCGCGCTCGACGAACGTCTCCCGGTCGGGCTGGAGGGCCGGACCCCCATCGGCGGCGTCCGCGTCAGCGCTCGTGTCGTCGCTCATACGGCGGTCACCGCCCGGGTGGCCCGGCGGACGAACTGCCGGACCGCGTCGTGGTCCTTGACGCCGCCCTCGCGCTCGACGCCGGTCGCCACGTCGACGGCGAAGGGGTCGACCGTCTCGACCGCGTCGGCGACGTTCTCGGGCGTGAGGCCGCCGGCGAGTATCACCGGCACGCCGAGGGCCGCGACGCGTTCGCGAGTGCGCTCCCAGTCGTGGGTGCGACCAGTGCCGCCGCCGCCGTCCTCGTCGATGGAGTCCACCAGCAGGGCGTCCGCGGCGTCGGCACAGATGGCCAGGCGAACGTCGTCCGCCTCGGCGTCGATGGCCGCGACGAGCGACACGTCCGGGCTGGCGGAGGCGGCCAGCGCGTCGGCCAGGGCCCCGAGTTCGTCCGCGGCGAGTCCGTGAACCTGTACCGCGTCGGGTTCGACGCACTCGACTCGCTCGACGGCCGTCTCGACGTCCCCCGGCATCGTCACGAGCACCGACGAGACCAGCGGCGGGACCGCAGCGGCCAGGTCGGCCGCGGTGTCGAGGTCGATCTCGCGGGGGGTGTCGACGGTGACACCCGCGATGAGGCCGACGGCATCGGCCCCCGCGGCGACGGCGACGTCGCGGTCCTCGGCGTTCGTGATCCCACAGACCTTGACGCGAGTGCGGCCGACACCGACGACGTGCCCGTCGTCCGCGGCGTGGTCATCGTCCGCGACGTGCCCGTCGCTCGCGGCACGACCGTCGTCCGCGCCGTGACCGTCGTTCATCGGCCCCCGTCCGCGGCGGCACGTGCGCTCGCCTCGCGCAGTTCGTCGAGTTTCGCGGCCGCCCCGCCGGAGTCGATGGCCTCGGCGGCCGCCGCGACGCCGTCTGCCAGCGAGTCGGCCTCGCCGGCGACGTAGACGGCGGCCCCGGCGTTCGCGAGGATGATGTCGCGTTTGGCGCCGGTCACCTCACCCTCGACGATGCCCGTGAGGTCGGCGGCGTTCTCCTCCGGTGTGCCGCCCGAGACCGCCTCGATGGGGTGGGTTTCGAGGCCCAGGTCCTCGGGTGTGAGCGTGTACTCGGTGACTTCGCCGTCCGCGACTTCAGCCACGCTCGTCTCGTCGTGGACGGTGATCTCGTCCATGCCCGAGCCGTGGACGACCAGGGCGTGGTCGACCGGCATCTCGGCGACGGCACCGCCGATCAGCCCCACGAGGTCGGGGTCGTAGACACCCATCACCTGCGCGTCCGCGCCGGCGGGGTTCGTCAGCGGCCCGAGCACGTTGAAGATCGTACGAATTTCGAGTTCGCGCCGCGGGCCGATGACGGCCTTCATCGCCGGGTGGAAGGCGGGAGCGTGCATGTAGCCGATCCCGACGTCCTCGATGGTCGCTTCGACGGCCTCGGGACTCGTGTCCATGTCCAGGCCGACCTCTTCGAGGACGTCGGAACTCCCCGACGAGGAGGACACCGAGTAGTTGCCGTGCTTGGCGATGGGCACGCCCGCACCGGCAGCGACGATGGCGCTGGTCGTCGAGACGTTGATCGTGTCGTAGTCGTCCCCGCCGGTGCCACAGGTGTCGACGAGTGGCGACCTGTCGGGGTCGATCGTGCGAGCGGCCTCGCGCATCCCCTGTGCGAAGCCGGCGATCTCCGCCTCCGTCTCGCCTTTGGCCCGCAGCGCCGCCAGCAACGCACCGATCTGTGCCTCCGTCGCGCCCTCGAAGACCGCCGTCGCGGCCTCGCGAGCCTGTTCCTGTGTCAGGTCCCGTCCGTCCGTGACTGGTTCGATGTACTCTCGCATGTGGATCACTGATGGACTCTTTCGGAGTGTGATGAACAAATCCGTACGTCGACTTAAGCGTGTCGGGAGGCGTTCCGACGCGTCCCTGTGGCGGTGACCCAACGTACCTAGATAGCGGTTATTAGGACAGTCGCACGGTTGCCACCCGTATGGCTCTCAGAGAACTGCTTGCGGCGACGGGAGAACGGAGCGACTCGCCGTCACGTCGGCGCGTTCTAGAACTCGCCGGTGCGAGCGTGACGGCCGGACTGGCCGGCTGCACCGATGGTTTTCTCGGGGGCGGCACGGACGGGTCGTGTACCGACGCGGCGATCGCCGTCGAGACGCCCGACGGGGCGACCCGGTGTGTCGGGCCGGTCGAGAGCGAGGGGTCGGTCGCGGACTACTACGGGTACGACACCGGGAACAGCTACAGTTCCGCGTTCCCCGACGCCTTCGAGACGGGGGACGCGACCGTGACGTTCGTCCATCGAAACCGGGAGACCGGCGAGCGCTCGCTCGTGGTCGTCCACGACGAACCGACCGACAGCACCACCGGGGCCGCCCCGATGGCGTTCGACGGCGTCGCTGGCGCCGAGTGGCTCGTGCGCGACGACCCGGAGGATGTCAACCCGCCCGATTCGTACGAAACGGACGACGGAACGCTCGCCGACTCCGAGTCCGTCGTCTGGCAGTGGGGGTCCAACCCCCGCACCGACGGGGGCGCGTTCGGGCCGCTCGGCACGGGCTTCGACGTCGACGTCACCCACCGTCAGTCGGGGACAGTCGACGACGTCTCCGCCGAGCGAACGGGGCTGGACCGCTGGCTGTTCGTCGACGGGAACGACCTGGAGAACCCCATCGAACTCGCGAGTTTCGGCGACGACGTCGGCGACGTGTCGGTTCGCGTGTCCGCTGCCGACGGTGGGTGAAGCGAGGACCGACGACCCACGCAGATACTCCCGGGACGGACGTCGAACGGCGAGATCGTGACTTGCTTCGTGCTACCCGATTCTCAATATTTGTATCACGGCACGAGGAACTATAAACACCTTCGAACAACCAGACGCCTATGCGAGCGACCCTCAGGAGACGGATCGGTCTCGCGCTGGGCGGGCAGTTCGCCCACGCGCTCTATCAGGCCGGGATCGCGCTGGTCGCACCGCCGGGGCTGTGGCCCGTTCTCGCGGCGATCGGGTTCGTTCCGGCTGCTGTGGGGCTGGGGTACGCCTATCTACACCTCGACGACCGCCTCGCCGAGTTGACCGCCGAGCGCGACAGCCTCGAATCGGACCTGTCGGAGGCCCGGTCCGGGCGTGAGGACCTCGAAGCGGAACTCGCCGAGGTCAGAGAAGAACTGGCCGTGGCCCGCGAAGACCTCGCCACGCGGCCCGACGAACCGGCGACGACCGGTGGGGTTGCCAGTGGGGCGGCCGGTCCGGCGCGTTCCGACGGGGGGGTCGCGACTGCCGGGGCGGTGAGCGTCGGCGAGTACGACGACCTGGTCGACGAGTTCTGTGCGACCATCGACGCGGCCGGCGAGGGCGACCTCACGACGCGACTCGACACCGACAACCCCTCGGAGGCGCTCGACCGGCTGGCTCTGGAGTTCAACGAGATGGCCCGCGCCTTCCAGCAGACGATCGACACGGCCGGGGAATTCAGCGACGAGGTCGCCGGTTCCTCCGAGCAGGTGACGACCGCGACCCAGGCGGTCACCGAGTCCAGCGAGAACGTCGCCAGCACCGTCGACGACATCGCGACCGTCTTCCAGGAGCAACACGAGCAGATCAGCCAGATCTCCGAGGAGATGTCGGACATGTCCGCGACGGTCGAGGAGGTCGCAGCCTCGTCGAACGAGGTGGCGGAGATGGCCGACCAGACCGAGCGCCGCACCGTCGAGGGTATCGAGGCCGGACAGGACGCCCGGGACACGATGGACGAGGCCCAGGACCAGATCGAACGCGTCGTCGAGGCCGTCGGCGAACTCGACGACCGCATGGACGAGGTCGGCCAGATCGTCGGCATCATCGACGACATCGCCGAGCAGACCAACATCCTCGCGCTGAACGCCTCCATCGAGGCCGCTCACGCCTCCACGGGCGCGAACAACAACGGCTTCGGCGTCGTCGCCGACGAGGTCAAATCGCTCGCCGAGGAGACCAAGGAGGCCACCAACGAGATCGAGGGCCTCATCGGCGAGATCCAGGACCAGACCGGCGAGACCGTCGAGGAGATCGCCGCGATGGAGTCGACGATCGACGAGGGCAAAGAGACCGTCGGCGACGGCCTAGACGCGCTCGAATCGATCATGGAGCACGTCCAGCAGACGTCCTCGGGCATCAGGGAGATCAGCGACGCGACCGACGACCAGGCGGCCACCGCCCAGGAGGTCGCGGCGATCGCCGACGAGGCCGCCAAGACCAGCCGCGAGAACGTCGAGGAGTCCGAGCGCGTCGCCGCAATCGCCGAGGAACAGAGCCTCGCACTCGGCGAGATGTACGTCAACGCGAAGATGCTCACGATGCGCGCCGAACAGCTCTCGGCACTGTTCGAGCAGTACCAGACCGAGTAACTGCCCCCACCTATTTATTCCAGAGAGGCGACAGGTGCGCATGGACACCGGTCGGACCCGCCGGACGTTCCTGGCGGCGCTGTGTGCCGGTAGCCTCGGGTCGCTCGCCGGGTGTGCGTCGGTAACGGTCGGCAACACGCCGTCGCTGTCGATGGAGACGGTCGACACAGCGGACATCGCCGACCGGACGACGATGGACCTGGACGCCGGAGAACGACAGATATTCCTCGACGCGCTGGAGCAGGGCGCCACGACGATCACCTACGACAACCCGCCGTTCGCGCCGCTCCGGACGCTGAACCCGGTCGAACACGAGGGTCGGTACTACACCGTCGCCTACACCGTCACCGACACCCGCGACGCGCTGGGCGTCACCGTCGAGATAGACTACGACCCCCGGGGGACGGACGGCCCGGCCGTCGCGTTCGACGACCTGCCGTCCCGGGACCGCGCCCTGCTCGACTCGCTGGTGTTGCCCTCCCCGAAGCGGCGCATCGACGGCAGAGACATGGGGACGGTAGACGTCTACCGCCTCGAGGAGGTCGAAGGGTCGGTGCTGACCCCCGAATCACGGTACGAGTACGTCACCCACGGGGGAGAGACCTACCGCATCTGGGTGGAAACCTACCCCGCGACGGTGGCCGACTACCGCTACACGGTCCACGAGGTCGCGCGCGACCGGGCGGCGTTCGTTCGCCGGACCCGCGACCGCTACCAGTTCCCCCTGGGTGACCTCCCGGCGGCCGAGCGAGCCATCGTCGAGACGGCGACCGGACGGGGCGGCTACGTTCGCGGCCGGGACCCCGACGAGCGGGCGGCCTACCGGTCGCTTTCCGGGCGGTTTCGGGCCCACGAGGCCGTCGTCGGGAGTTCGACCGACCCCGACATCGCCTACGGCGAGTACCTGGTGCGCTACGAGGGAACGACCTACTGGGCGGCGATGGAGTTCTACTCGACGCCGACGGAGACGCCCTGACCCGTCACGCCACGGCGGCCGCTCTCGGCTGCCGCACTTTTCCGGCGCGACAAGCTTTTTGAGCGGACTCTGCGTGCGTTCGGGTATGCAGGTAGGTGTCCTCACCGTTGCATTAGGTGGCCAGTCCCTCGAAGACGCGCTCGCGTACCTCGACGATCTCGGGGTCGGCGCCGTGGAACTGGGCTGTGGCGGGTTCGTCGGCGACGACCATCTCCCCCGCGACGAGTATCTCGACGACGACGACGCACAGGCCGAACTCCACGACCTCCTCGCCGAGTACGACATGGACGTGAGCGCCATCTCCACACACAACAACCCGCTCCACCCCGACGAGGAACGGGCCGCGCGCGCACAGACGGAGATCCGCGAGGCCGTCACGCTCGCCGACCAGCTCGGCGTCGACGCGGTCAACACGTTCTCCGGGTTGCCCGCCGGCAGTCCGGCCGGGGACGTCCCCAACTGGATCACCGCACCGTGGCCGCCCGAGCACGCCGAGGCGCTCGACTATCAGTGGGAGGAAGTCGCCGTCCCCGTCTGGTCGGATCTGGCCGAACACGCCGCCGACCACGACGTGAACATCGGCATCGAGATGCACCCCAACATGCTCGTCTACGAACCGACGAGTATGATGCGTCTCAGGAACGAGACAAACGAGCACGTCGGCGCGAACTTCGACCCCTCGCACCTGTACTGGCAGGGCATCGACGTCACCGAGGCGATCCGCTTCCTGGGTGAGGAAGACGCGATCCACCACTTCCACGCCAAGGACACGGGTCTCTACGAGTCCAACGCCGACGTGAAGGGCTACCTCGACACGGCGCCCTACACGGACGAACCCAACCGTTCGTGGCTGTTCCGCTCGATCGGCTACGGCCACGGCGAGCAACACTGGAAAGAGGTCGTCTCGACGCTCCGGATGGTCGACTACGACGGCGCTCTCTCGATCGAACACGAGGACTCGCTCACCTCGGCCAACGAGGGGCTCGAGAAGGCCGTCGACGTCCTCTCGCGCGCCGTCTTCGAGACCACGCCCGGCGAGGCCTACTGGGCCTGAGACTCCAAATCGGGATATATTCAGAGACCAACCATGACAGACGAACCACTCGACGTCGGTATGCTGGGGTACAGATTCATGGGCCAGGCCCACTCGAACGCGCTCGCGCGGCTCCCGATGTTCTTCCCGGACGCGCCCGGGACCAACCGGGACGTCCTGGTCGGACGCGACGAGGAGGCCCTCGCCGAGGCCGCGGACCAGTACGGCTTCGACAGAATTTCGACCGACTGGGAGGCGGTGGTCGACGAGGTCGACGTCTTCTACAATCTCGGGCCGAACAACATCCACGCCGATCCCTCCATCGCGGCGCTGGAAGCCGGGACCCCCGTCTTCTGTGAGAAGCCACTCGCACACACCACCGGGGACGCGGAGCGGATGGCCGACGCCGCCGCCGACGCGGACGTCCCTGCCGGAATCGCGTTCAACTACCGGTTCATCCCGGCGATCCAGTACGCTCGCAACCTGATCGCCGACGGCGAACTCGGCGAGATATACCACGTTCGCGGGCGCTACCTGCAGGACTGGCTCGTCGACCCGACGGCCCCGTGGTCCTGGCGCAACTCCGCCGAGGTGGCCGGCAGCGGCGCGCTCGGGGACCTGGGTGCCCACACCATCGACCTCGTCCGGTTCCTCGTCGGCGACGCCGACGGTGCCGGCGACATCGAGCGACTCAGCGGCCAGTTGCAGACCTTCACCGACGAGCGACCCGTCCCGGGTGGCGACGAGGGCTCGCTGGAGAGCGGCGGCGGTGATTCCACCGAGATGCGCGAGGTGACCGTCGACGACGCCTACACCGCCCAGATAGCCTTCGAGGGCGGCGCGATCGGGACGCTGGAGGCGACACGCAACGCGAACGGTCGGAAGAACGACCACGCCGTCGAGATCGAGGGATCGAAGGGGAGTCTCAAGTTCAGCCTCGAACGGTTGAACGAACTCGAACTCCTGCGGGAGGACTCGCGGGGCTACGAGACGATTCTCGTGACCGACCCCGACGACCCGTACATCGACCACTGGTGGCCGCCGGGCCACGTCGTCGGCTGGGAGCACACGTTCGTCCACGAGAACTACGAGTTCTTGACCGCTGTGTCCACGGAAGGTTCACACAGTCCCGACTTCGCCGACGGGCTCCGGGTTCAGCGTCTCCTGGACGCTATCCAAGAGAGCGACGAGCGCGGCGAGTGGGTCGACGTGGCGTAGTTCGGGTCGAACGACACATCGACCTGGCGACTTCGTGTCGAACGGTACAACGTTTTACGGCTTGCCCACTCTCTGTGAGACGTGAGAGGACAGCCACGAACCGTCACCGGCGGGGGAGCGGTACCGGACGACCGACCCGGGCGGCGGAGGGACGCGTGACCATGAACCGCCGACTGCTCGGGGTCGCGGCGGCCGCAGTCGTCGTCGTCGGTGCCGGTGCGTTCGTCTCACTCGGCGGTCTGGGGCCGGCGGGTACCGGCGAAACCCCGGCCGACGGGAGCGGAGACGGCGCTGCTGGAGGGGGTGGCGGCGACGGGGCCGGCGACGGAGCCAGCGACGGTGACTCCGGGAGTCCCGACACGACACCGCTCGTCACCGTCTCGGGCGACGGCGGTGCGACGAGCGAGGAGCCGTTCGTCTTCACGGTCGAGGAGATCGAACAGTGCGGGAACACCTGCCGGAACGTGACGACGTCGCTGGCGAACCAGCAGTCGACCGACGCCTCGGGCGTGAACGTCACGACCGACATCTACGCCGGCAACGGGACCGACGGCGACCCGGTCTGGAGCGGCGACGAGGCGGTCGGCGAACTCCCGGCCGGCGACACCTACACTGTCACCAGGCGCGTCGAACTCGGCTTCTCGGACGGGCTCGCCATCGAGCAAAACGACGGCTGGATCACCATCGAGACCACGATCCGGTCCGACTCGACGACGATGACGGTCGTCCAGCACCGCGACGTCTCCTGAGGCGACTCGCACGTCGCCTGTTCTGTCTGACGGTGGGGTCTGGCCGCTCGTGCTTTGGGGGACCTGACGGTCCCGTCGTCACGGACCAGCGCGAGGTAGTGTGACCCGCCGAAGTACCGGCGGGCGTCGAGCCCTCGACGTTGGCCGGGACGCTCGTACCCGTCGTGAACAGCACCGGCTGGACCCCGACCGGGCGACCTCCCCGCGCAGTTCCGAGTGGAGGGTTGATTTTCCAGTATCTGCGGCGCCGGTCACGATACACGGGGGCGGGCTGACGAACGGTTCTGTGATATCCGGCGGGCGTGCCCGCGGACGCCTGTAAGCAGCGGTTCGAGTCAGACAAGAGCGAGCAAGAGGTCAACCACGGCGAGGAGATCGTGGCGTCCGACCGGCGCGGCGTCGAGTTTGAATGCGCCGAGTGTGGCTCCCCGTGGAAGATCGACCAGGACCACGATACGCTCACGTTCGCGCGGCTCGCTCCAGGAGACAGCGCCGGAACCCCAGCAGTCGCAGACGGCGGCGTAGAGGTCCCCGACCGAGAAGAGGAGCTGCGTAAACGGTGGCCGTCAGCGTCCGGTGCGGCGACCTACGGTGAGACACCGACCGAGCGCATGAAGCGACGGGCGATAGAGTCGCACCTGGAGAAGAACCCGAATGCCTCGGTAACCGAGGTACTGGGTGCGTGTTCGCTCCCGCCCGACGACGCAGATCTCGTCCGCGAAGTGATGGCTGGTGTCGACCGAACGGGGGTGGTCGGCTTCGACAGCCCATCCGAGTGGCGGCTCGATGCCGTCATCATCGACGACGAAGAGCATCCCGCGGCGTCCGGCGGCGGCGTCGACATGGCCGAGGTCGTGAAACCAGTCGAGAGACTGCTGAACGAAACGCGGCTACAGCACCACGGGGAGGAACAGTCACCGATGATCGTCGTCCAGGGTTCGGACGGTGACGCCGAGCGCGTGGCGTCACACAACCCGCGGACGCAGGCCGCGCGGCTGGTCGCGATGGGTATCACCGAACCGTGGGCAGCGGAGTTGCGCTTGAAGTTCGAACGACGGCGTCCGGATCACCAACTGGAAGAGTGTTTCGAGGAGGCCGAACAACATCCGCCTGCATTCGTCTTTAGCTAAGACTGGTAGTAATGTTTGGCAGTAGAATCATGATTGTCAGTATTATGAAGACGATTCTGTCTGGAGAGACGCTGTGCTTT
>Ga0207813_100299_pt1 | contig 33050 bp, 28 predicted proteins | sample A23E3SouthBayCA_2_FD_187730 | JGI IMG/M metagenome (GOLD analysis project Ga0207813, IMG submission 187730) | Aerobic enrichment media microbial communities from Eden Landing Ponds, California, USA - A23 E3 (4) (SPAdes) | ecosystem: Environmental > Aquatic > Marine > Unclassified | place... | reverse complement strand
TGTGTCTCCGACTCGTCATTGCAATCACCAACTTTGAGCGGGGCGACGATCCCGGTTGTGAGAAGCTCAAGCTATGAGATTGTTTCTATGACAGGCTCTAAATGAGTTGCTAGCCCATCGTTGATCAGCTCCTGCATCACTTGGCGCCCAGCATCGCGTTCGTGGTTGCCATAAATGAAATAGAACGGAATTCCAGAATTTGCGAGTTCGTGTAACAATATTTGACACGATAGAATATCACCCTCATCGATGCCACTCCCCGGATTATGAAAGAGATCACCGCCGTGAACAACAGCGTCGACGTCATTGTCCACTGCATAGTCAACCATGGCTGAAAAGCCGTCCTCGGGGTTCACCGTCCAGGAACCCTTCCCGTACGAGTGGATGGATTTTCCCAGATGACTATCAGTGCCGTATACTATGTTTGTCGGGGTGTGCGGAGGGCGGTGCCCAATCTGTTCAACAGTGAGTTCAGATGTCCCATGTGCAACTTTTCCAAAATCCCATTCATTGACGGTAATGCCCCCAAGACGGTACCAGACTCCCTCTGACCAGTCCGTGGCTCTACCAACGTTAGATTTCTCCCAAATTACGAGATCGAAATCGGTGCCATTGATATCCTCAACGGTCAACTCATAGGCTCGCTTACTCCGACTCGCTGGCTTGCATTCTAACACTTGGACGACGATCTCGTGTTTGCGCCCTTTTGTGAGATCGTCATAAGTCGTATCCACGCCACGATTGCTGATAGCAGGGCTATTAAATCCCAGTATTCTGTGCTGTATTGAATAGCGACCTTTGAGCTGGAAAGAAGCGACGCTGATTGTGAGACAACGATCATCAACCGCTCACCGGCCGATTCAATTTCTGGCCGCCTACTCAATCACCGCTATTCAACACGGCAGGTTTTACTTTCGCCGAGAGGCACATCTATAAGACACACCCGAGTATTCTTCAGGTATGCCTATGGGAGCATCTCTAGAAGAGGGCAGAAATAGAGTTCTCTCTGATGCTGGCGAACGGGAGCTCAAAGTCGGCGACGATCGACCGATACGAATCAGTTCTGGTCACCGGATTTTACACCACGATGGCAAGTGTAGCCGGCCCCATGGCCACAATTACGAGATCTCCGTAAGCGTCGTCGGGGAACTCACCGAGGAGGGCTGGGTCGTCGACAAAGGTGATATTACCTCAGTAATATCTAGATGGGACCACCGATTCCTTCTCGAAGAGGGCGACCCGCTCATCGAGGCGTTCGAACAGAGCGGTGACGAGGACGCAGTCGTCGTGCTCGATCACCCGCCTACGGCCGAGGTAATGGGTGTGCTACTCGAAGAGCGATTGCTCGAGGAGTTCCCCGACACTGTTTCGGATGTGTCTGTCTCCGTTCGAGAAACCGGTGAACTCTGTGCTGCTCCGTAGACGATGCCGGTCAACGCAACGGTCACGGACGACGACTTCGATGACGAGGGGGATCTCCCGATTAACGAGTTGTTCTACTCGCTCCAGGGAGAAGGGCGATTGGCTGGCGTCCCCTCGGTGTTCGTTCGGACCAGCGGGTGTAACCTCCGGTGCTGGTTCTGCGATTCGTATCACACTTCCTGGGAACCGACCCACGCGTGGATGGACGTCGACGGGATCCTCGACGAGGTCGCCGCCCACGACGAGTGCGATCACGTCGTCGTGACCGGCGGCGAGCCGATGATCCACGACGAGGTCAAAGAACTGCTGACCGATCTCTCGTCGGCAGGTTATCACACTACGGTCGAAACGAACGGAACCATCTACCGCGACGCACCGATCGACCTCGCAAGCATCAGCCCGAAACTCTCCAGCAGTACGCCCACGCCCGAGAGGGACCCGAAGGGTGAGGGAGAGTGGGAGACGAAACACGAGCAGCGAAGACTCGACATCGATGCGCTCGTCGACCTCGTCGAGGCGTATGACTTCCAGCTAAAGTTCGTTGTCACCGGTGAGGCGGACGTCAAGGAGATCGAGGCACTTCTTGAGCGACTGCGCCCCGCTACGAGCGCGACGATTCGAAACGACGACGTGCTGTTAATGCCGGAGGGCGCGACGCGGGATCGATTGAACCAAACCCGCGAAGTGACTGCAGAGTTGGCGATGGAGCACGGCTTCCGGTACACGCCGCGCTTGCACGTCGACCTCTGGAACGACGCGCCCGAGACGTAGCCATGACAGACGACGTACAAACAGACGCAGTCGAGTATGTCGACAGTATTGATCCCGACGAGCACGCGATCGACCGGTCGAAAGCACAGGAGGGTGTTCGCCTCCTACTGGAGGCCGTCGGTGAGGACCCAGGATCCGACGCACTCAGAGAGACGTGGGAACGACGCGTCCCCGAAGCGTTCGAGACGCTAACGGCGGGCTCCCGCGTCGAGGAGAAGCCGACGCTCCGGACGTTCGAGGCGACTGGCGAGGACCTGGTGATCAAGACTGGGATTCCGGTCTATAGCCTCTGCGAACACCACCTGCTCCCCTACCACGGAATGGCACACGCCGCCTATCGACCGGACGGCGAGGTCGTCGGCCTTTCCAAACTCCCACGATACGTCCGCTGGCAATCGCGTCGTTTCACCATGCAGGAGCAGTTGACGACAGACATCGCCCACGGACTTGCGGACGAGGTCGGGGCAGACGCAGTCGCAGTCGAGATCTCTGCGACGCATCTCTGTGAGGCGATGCGTGGCGTCGAGACGGCCACTGAGACGACGACGAGAGCGACCGTCGGCGAACTGACCGAGAACGAACGCGAGCGATTCAACGAACGGATTCGAAATCATGACTGACGATTCACGAGCTGTCGTCCTCGCGTCAGGCGGGATGGACAGCGCGACCGCAGCAGCAGTTGCACAGAACGCCGGAAACGACCTCTACATGCTCCACACCTCGTATGGGCAGCGAACCGAATCGAAGGAACTGGAGTGTGCTCGGGCGCAGGCTGAATACTACGACGCGGCGGACTTTCTGCACCTGACCACAGACCACCTTTCGAAGATCGGTTCCTCAAGTCTCACCGATGATGAGATGGAGGTTGCCGACGCCGACCTCGACAGCGACGAAGTGCCGAGTTCCTACGTCCCGTTCCGGAACTCGAATCTCCTCTCGATGGCCGTCTCCTATGCCGAGGCCAACGACTGCGGGTCGGTGTACATCGGTGCCCACTCCGAGGACTTCTCGGGGTATCCGGACTGCCGTCCGGCCTTCTTCGAGGCGTTCCAGCAGGTGGTCGACGTCGGGACGAAAGACGAGACGTCGATCAGTATTGAAGCCCCGTTCGTCGAGTGGTCGAAGACGGATATCGCGCGTCGCGGGTTGGAGTTGGACGTGCCCTACAAGTCGACGTGGAGTTGCTATCGTGACGAGGCACCAGCCTGTGGGACATGCGATGCGTGTGCCTTTCGGCTGAAAGCGTTCCAGGAAGTTGGTGAATGCGACCCTATCGAGTACGCGGACCGGCCGGAGTATAGCTGAACCTGCGTCTGGGAATCGTAGACAGGTCCGATTTCGTGTGCGGTGACCGAGTTTGCCCCACTTTCCTGCCATGACCCACGTTGGAGACAGTTTCTGTGTAACTGGATCTTGTCTCTGAAGTCGTGCTAAGGGAATATCCCGTCGGCCGCATCCGTGCAATCTCGACACCGACCGAAGTTACCGCTCTTTTTGAGTTCGGACCCGTTGACGCTGACGACTGCGAGGCGACCCTCCGAGACATGATCGATGTGGTAACAACTACGCTTCCCGTGGAGAATCGTCATAGCCACCTCACCGAAGGTTGACGAGGCGACAAAGTAGTAGCGCTCCATTACGTATCCACCTCGGCCATCTCGGCGAACGCAGCTGCACACGCAGAACAGAATCTCAGTTCGAAACCTCGTCGATGCGTGTCAACGCGTGTCCTTCGTCGGTCACTTGACGCTCCCCCCACCCTTCTCCCGGTGGACGAACTCCGCGATCTCAGTGCAGGCGTCGTTCTGAAGGAACTCTCGTTTCCCCCCTCGCGTGCGGAACGGTTCGCCCTCGGCGTCCACACTGAACTCGTAGACGACCTCGACCTGTGAACTGAATTCGGAGACCGGATACGGGTCTCCACGGTCTAGATCGGCAGCATCTGGAGTTTCGGGTGGCGTCGGCGTGCTGTCTTCGACTTCCGTGAGGACGCCGTCGATCGAGTCCTCGGAGGTCTGCCACCGGAGGTGCCTGATCTCCGCCGACCCGAGTTCCTGCCGCCAGTCGTACTTCTCGAAGATGTTCCCGTCGACGGTATCGCGAGCGTAGAGGACGACCAGCTCGGGTCGTCGAACCGTTCGCGATTGGCGTCTTCCAGTCGAACGATGAACTCCTCGATATCGAGCGAAAGACTGGACATGGTATCATCGATCATCGTGAATTCGTATAAGCGTGGGTGCGGTTCACCGGGGCGACCAGCGCGACTCGTCCGGTTTCGTCACCTCGCGGCGACCACCGATCGGAGTCGGCCGGTAGCGTTCCGGCACTGGCTTCGCCCAGGTAAACCGACTGGTGCCACCCACCCTTGTCACCCTTCGGCCCACACCCGCCACAGAGGGCCCGACGGTCTCGCGACTGCGCTCTGGTCCGACCTGTTCGTCGTCAGAAGCCGGTGTCAGAGGCGACTCGCGACCAGTCGTCGGAGGGTTCGAAACTACCAGCAGACCGGACCAGGCGTGTTCGGGCATATCTGTGGTGTCTTGGACGGCGTTCGGTCGTGGAACCGACCGAAGCGACCGTCCGATCCGAAGGACTGCTATGTCACTTATAAACGAGGAACGAGCGCGGGGAACTGATATGATTGCTAACTGACTACCCGCCGTACTCGTCGGCCGCGTCGATCAGGTGCTCGAAGACGTCCCTGGATTCGAGCGTCGCCTCGTTGCCAACGAAGGTGATGTTACGCGCGCTGGCGAGGAGTGGGTACAGCACCGTCGGGTCGTCTAGGGGCGGGCGAACGATGTTGTCCCTGTTCGATGTGGCGAAACTCACGACGCCGTCTTCAGCGACTGTTCCGCCGAGTTCCCGTTCGAGGTCGCTGAGTGCCTCGACGAGGGCAGGGGGGCAGTCTCGGTCTGTTCCAGTGCGTCGTACTCGTCACGCGCTGTGGAGAGGTCCCGACGCCCGCGTTCGAGTACTTCCTCGAAGGTATTGGTCGGCGATATCTGGTTTCCCATCTGCGATATTGGTTGGGTTGCTGACCGGGATGTTAAAGATACTGTACGGCACGGTGGTCGAGGAACTATCGAGAAGCGCACTGTTCCGGTTCGAGCAGTCGCAGAGAAAATTCCGGTCAACATCTGAAACTGACCAACTCCCAAGGTTAATACGCGAGAGCGCAGTATCTTCAATCGGCGCGCAAGCGCCTACGGTGATAACCGAAACAAATCACGTCGATCGGGCTATCCGTGACTGGTCAAAGTCGCGGACAAGTGGTCGGCGGTCGCTCCGGCGTAACCACCCGGAGCATGCCAGTCCAACCGGACTGGCACTCTACGCGATAAAAATCGGAACAGTTCCCACTCAGTTTCTCGTTTATATACGACGGTACAAACCCCCTGAGTAGACAACGCGCAAACGGGTGTCAGGCAGGTTCGGGTCGCCCCCACAGACTTATGTCGTCTGTGGCGAAATTTATCTAGCAAGGTCATCGCGGACCAAAATCCGCGTCCGCCGAGTCCCGGAGACATTCCGGGCACCGTGGCGGTTCCACGGTTATCACCGTACACACATGCGTTCGCAACTCACGCGTACGACCGCCGTATCGGCATCTAGTCAGAACACACGTTCCTCTACAGGAACCGAACGACCGCTATCCCCAAGTGTCGACAACGGGGGGACGTGTCCGAGCTGTGGCACGAAAGTGGAAACGGTCAACACCTCAGAGGCAGTCTGTCCCGACTGCCAGGTCGTCATCACCGCCGAACCCGTCTCGACAGCACCCCGTCCACGATACGACGATACCGACGAAGAAACCGCTCGCACGGGGAGCCGGGTGACGTTGCTGTACGCGGACCGAGGACTCGGTACGGGAATCGACTCCAATGCCAGGACAGACAGTAACGGGTCACCACTGACAGCGTCCCAACGGCGGGTCTGCCGAGACGAAGGGTGGACGAAACACCTCCGCCCCCGCGAGTTCCGTCTCGACTACGCACTCGGGGAGATCCGACGCATGGGCGCTCAGCTCAACGTTCCGACGTCGGAACTCGAGTGTGCTGCACGACTCTATCGGCAGGCCCTGAGCGAGGGCCAAATCCGCGGGCGGTCCGTTGACGGGTTCGTCGCGGCCTGCCTCCTCGCTGCGATCCGGCAGAGTTCACTGACGCTGCCGGTTTCCGTCCGCGAGGTCGAGTCCGCCTCCCCCGCAACACGTGACCAGTTCCGGACGGCGCGAGGTCTGCTCGAGGTTCGTCTCGACGTGGAAGTCCCGCCGATGAATCCACAGGATTTCCTGCCGTGGGCGGCGTCGCGGTTGTCCGCACCCCACTGCGTCGAACTGTGCGCGAGGCGACTGCTCGCTGCCAGACGGGCGGACGACGATGCGACCGAAAGCATATCACCGCGAACGCTTGCGGCCGCGGCGCTCCACGCCGCGTTTTCGGTGGTAACTCCGGGTGAGAGACCGACTTTGTCGGCGATTGCGGATGTCATGGACGTCTCGGAGAGCACAGTCAGCGAACGGAAGGGGCATTTGCTCCAGTATCAGGACGCTTCGGAACGCTTCGTGGAGGTGTAATGTGAGATGGGTTCCAATTATCTCACGAGAAAATCAATAGGAAGTTCGATTTTTAAACACGACCTGCCTGTGGAGATGCTCCCGAACGGCAACTCGCTGACGCCGGACAACATCTATCGTGCGGACGGCCAGGAGATACAGAGCACCTATGCGCCCGTCGACCGCGAGGTCGTCGGATTCACGCCAAACGACAAACGATCGTTTGCGATCGTCGACGGTGCCGGCAACCAACTGGGAACGTTTGCTCACGGCAGCGTAGAGATCCGTGCGACGGCAGACCAGTTCTACGCTTCTACAAGAACGGAGAGTCGGATCCTTTGCCGACGATATTCGAACGGTGCGGTGTCGAGAACTGTAACGGGTTCGTCGCCCACAACGGCGATCAGTCGTACTGTCTGCGGGACCCACAGCACGACGTCGAGGATTCCGTCGCGGTTCGACTCGCAGCAGAAGTCGAAACGGAGGGTGTCCGGGTTCAGTTTGACCACGAGGAACTCGACTACACACTGGCCCACGGGCTGCGAGTCGCCCTGCAGTACATCGGTGGTGTCGGCGTCCGAAAAGTCCCGGAGACGATCGAGGAAGACGGGACGTTCGTCTACGCCGACGAGGGTGGAGCGGGAGCACCGTCTTCCTCTCCGATGGTGCCGGGGAACCTGACGGGAATTTCCAGCAGGTCCTGGAGATCATGATCGAGATATTCGATTGCGACTGCGACGGTGGGTGTCCGTTTTGTCTCTATCAGTTTGGGTGCACGGAACGCAACGACCCGGATTCGTTCGCCAAGGCAAAGCTATCCGGGTTGCTGACGAGGGGTTGCGACTAGTCCTACATGAGGAGGAGTAAGTTGACGACACATCGGTGGAGAACACCGCGTTCTCTGGAAGAGTCGTTCTCGCTCAATCGTCGCGAGCGTCGTCCTGTCGCTGCCGGTCTGCGTAACTGTAACCGCTAGTCTGCCCCGTCTGTCGAGCCTCTCGGATCTGTTCGGATGTAGATTCGTATGCCGCCTGTGCTCCCTCACCACTGTGTGCCATATCGAGAGACTGGTCCGCATCGATGCCCATGCTCTCTGCCGTCAGGGCGGCATCCTGATTAGCCCCGATGAAGAGGAACTCCCACTCATGTTCTTCGCGCCGCAGTTTCACTTGCTCGCGTACGCGCTCCTGATGGGTTTCGGATGCGTTTTCTTTCCCGTCGGTCAATACGACGACGACCACGTTGTCCGGTCGTTCGGCAACTTCGACTTCGGTCACTCGCTCTGCCGTCTCGGTAACCGCTCTGTAGATTGCGTCGTGGAGGGCGGTGCGTCCGCCAGGCGTGTAGTTCTCATCGTCGAGTTCTGGTGCATCCTCTATCGGATACCCCTCGTAGACGAGTTCGACGTTCGTGTTAAACTCGTATAACGTGACAGACGCGAAACCCGGTTCATCCTGCTGGTCTCTGAGAAACGCGTTGAATCCGCCTTTCGTATCGTCTTCGATAGAGGACATCGAACCCGACGAATCGAGCACGAAGGTTATCTGAGTCTGCATGGTCCATTCTAAAGCATCACAACACCTAATATAAATCAGAAAAACCTCAATTCAACAGAGCAGGTTTTTCGAACACTGCACTCCTCGGTTGACTTCCTCAGCAATAGTCCTGGACAATTGTGCTACGCTCTTGTGAAGCACGTTGTTGATTTTCAGAGTGCGGCGTCGAGAGCATGTTTGAGCGCCTCGTCGCCTGGTTTTCTGTAGAGTTCGCGGCGGAGCTGAAAGGCTCTGAAATACGGCGTTAGCTTGTCTTTCGAGACGCCTCGGTGGGGCGAGAGCCACCGTCGCGCCAGCGACGCGTGGCTCTCGCAGCCGTTGACGTGTACGTCGCCATCAGCGTATTCACCGTCGCCGTGGACGACGTACTCGCGGTCGAACTTTTCGTCGTCCTCTAGCGGGTCGTAAGCCCGAAATCCGTCCGTATAGACGGTCAACGACTCCTGTTCGTGGTCGGCAAGCAGGAGTCGAACGGTCGATTCGTCAGAGGATTTCGCTGGCACGACGTACCGCTCATTGCTGCCGCGATCGACCAGCGTGAACACCGGCGGTTTGTCGCCGGTGTACGATCCTCGGCCACGCGTGGACAGGCCACGCGAGCGCGACTCTTGGTCACGCTCGCGGCCTTTCTTCCCGGCAGAGACGTATACTTCGTCGATTTCGACCGGTCCAGACAGCGTGGGCGAAGGCGCGTCGAGCGCTCTGGCGAAGCGCTCGACGCGCCGTCTCACCGTCTTATAAGAGAGATCGAGTTCAGCCTCAATCTGGCGAAGGCTCGTGTTGAACCGTAAGAACGCATAGATCGTGAAGTACCACTCTTTCAGCGTGAGCTTCGAGTGCGCGAAGATTGTGCCGGTCTTGTCGTTGAATGTGCGACCGCAATTCTTACACAAATACCGCTGATACACCCGATAGCTGCCGTTTCTGACCGTTAGGTCAGAACGGCAGCGGGGGCACTCGACACCATCACGCCAGCGAACCTGTTGCAGCAGGTCCGCTGCAGCCGATTCGGACACGAACCGGCTTATTGGGAATATGTCGGGCATCGCTGACGCGGTGCCCTTGCCCTCTTCGACTTTCAGCCGCAGCTCTCGCCGTCAACAATCTACTTCCCAAGAGCGAACGCTCATAATTAGAGTTCTTATGGGGATGCCTGCTCCTTCAAGCTATTCGGCCGTCAGTACAGATTGTTCTGGATATTCACGACTCAGTGAGGATCGAATTGAAGACCGAATTTCTCTCAAGCGTTGTTCGATCACCGACGATCGTAACATCTTGTGCGGCATTCAACACCGTGTAGAGGGTCTCGATTTCACTCACTGGTGGGGAGACAGCACGGTTCTCGTCAGCAACAGCGGTACTGACTACGATCTTGTCCCTGATTTCTCCATCAAGATCAGAAGGGAGTTTGACTGGCACATCAAGCCCCTCTTTCTGGAGCGCATCTCGGATAGCGTTGGCGTGTGCGACGAATGGAGTGACCACCGCCTCAGGCGGATTTGGCTGGCAGACATCGACGACAGTCTCGATCTCAGAATCGTTCCTGAGCAGATGTCGGTGGAGATAGGGAGTGGATTCGACTGGAACGTTGACCTCTATTTGGTGAGCATCACCGTCGATCGGATTGTTCGTCAGGACTCTGAATCGAATATCCTGAATCGTGTATTCGTTCTGGATCGTGAGATCACCAGCGTCGAGCGCCCGAAGTTGTTCGAGACGGTGCGAAATCTGTAATGCATCAACATTCTCGATCGGTTCGAGGCGAATGAATCTCGCCCCGTTACTTTCGTCTGCTCGTGGGACGATCTCTTTAATAGTCGTTGACGAAATTACAGTCGTCGTTTCTCCACCGGCATCAACGAAATCGATTGACCCCGAAATTTGTTCAGTAGCGAAATCCAGCCGACTGAAGATTTGTTGCATCTTCCCCGGTAATTGCGCTGGTACTTGCAAACTCTCGTGATCACCACTATCGACAGATGAGTAGTGCTTGAAAACTCGAGAGAAGTACGATTCACCGAGAGGCGACTCTCTAGCTTTACCACTGACGAGTTCAGGTCCAGACCGATGGATATCCCCAATACCGACAAGCCGATCAGCAAGGCTACGCAGGAAGTGGAACTGCGGTTCTGTCAGCGTTTCAGCACCGATCAGTACAATCGTATCGAAGAACTTCTCAGAGTGAGTTCGAGCGTTCTTGTCCCCACTTTCCATTCCATGGAAAACATGATCCGACAAGGCATAACGCAGAGACGAGATGATCACTCGGGAACTCTCTAGAGCCTGGTAAATTTTGTGACCGCCCATTTTAGGAGTCACAGACGAAGCATCCGGTTCAGCAAAGCCGTCCATACGAACGGTTTCAGGGACATTATCTAATCGATCAATGAGGCCATCAATTAGTTCGGGAACCCCGCTCAGGACCAAAACACGTTGCTCTGCGTTCGGAAGTTCTTGACTTCCATCCGGGGTTTGATAGGACGCAGACGCGATAATCTCAGTGAGGTCTGCAACCAAACTCAGTCGGTCTTGACGGACAGGAACGTCAATGTACACACTTTCACTGTCCAAGTAGTTCTCGACGGAATCTAATTCAGAAGGGCGAAGTGTCTCTCGGGCGTCTGAAGCAGGATTTTCCCGATCCAGAACTGGCGAGATACCTGATCTCTGCACGTAATCGACTTGTTCGAGAAGGTCTCTCGGGAACTGTGCCGTTGAGAGCGTTCTAGTTGCAACGTAGCTCGCAGTCGGATCGAGGAATCCTCTGGCTGGACGGCCGTCAAGTTCGAAAATTACCTTATCACCAGTTTTTCCGTAGTAGGTCACGGAAAGGTAGTGCTCACTATTTTCACGAGACAGTCGGACGCTCGCGCCGTGTTGAAAAGACGGCACGATCCCGCTGTCACTATTGAGGACTAGTCGTTGGCCTCCATCTAATGTCTCGATCGTCAGGTCTGGGATCCGCAGACCAGCCTGTTCAAGAGTTTCATTCTCAAGTCGGTCTAAACTGCTCCCGAGTCGTTTCCGCGCCTCCCTCTCACCGTTCAGTGCGTTTCTAAGCTGGTTAAAGTGGTCTGTATTCTCCGGGTCCCGGTATTCAAGGCGCTGATCACACTCGCCGAAGAGTTGGCACTGAGACACTACTTCACCACTCTTATTGGTCTCAAAACAATCCCACCGGCGCTCTGACTGGCAGTGAAACATACAAGGAGACGGCAGCGCCTTTCCCTCTGCATCACCTTTGCCGATCACTGTCGGTTCTTTGAACGAACATCCTTCGCAGTCTCGGCCGTACGTCGTCGAAGTTCCAAACCCTTCTCGTAGAACAACAGCCTCGTTCCGCATACTGAGAATATCAGCTATGTCACGCTCTCGGAGTCGGACACGTTCATAATACACCCCATCGACATCTGCTCGACTGGGATATACGAGCTCGCCTTCGACCCCATCTTCAATTCTGTCGATAACTGATTCTCCAGCCTCCAATGTGTCTAGCAGGAACGCAAACAGGTACACACGAAGTTGGAAACGGTGCTTGTCGATCTCCGAGTCAGATACGCGGTAGTGCGTTTTGAGGTCGTATGGAACACCGTCTACGACGAGGTCAACTCGACCATTGAATCCCGTTGCGTCAGATAAAGCAATTTCAGCGTCAATCTCGTCACCACGAGCAATCACATTTTGGAATTTTTCGTCATTAACCAGCGTCTTGATCGCACTCATCGCGTGCTCCTTAATCTGGTTCGTGCTGATCCAAGCTAATCGACACAGTGCGAGATCGAGAGAATATTCTCGATCAAGAGTATCCTCGAAACACCGATCGATTTCAGACCCACTCCAACCCGACCTGAACAGCTCTCGATATTCGTCAGAATTGACGGCATATTCGAGGAAATCATGTACGATATTTCCTTTCACTGCTCCCGGTGAAAGGTCATACGAGCCGGAAGAGTAGACATTCTTATCGAATGCAAGCTCGTAAATTCGTGGGCATTCGCTGGCCGTCCGCATCTCGCTTTTGCCGATGGCTGTCTCCGGTCGGCGGATAATAATCGAAGTTACGTTGAAATACCACTTTCCCTCGTGAGTATTAGGCACTCCGCGAGCTATGACGACTTCACCACTGTCAAGCGGGACGTCGGAAACAGCACCACGTACGTACGGTTCTGTTTCTCCGAAAGTATCGGTCCATTCAGGACTTTCATTCCAAAATGACAGGAATGCCTTGCCATCGAATCCAGTTTGGGATACTGAGATCTCGTAAAGCGTCTTGTTACCTCGCCTATCCCCACTCTTTGGTCCGTCCTGAACGGTGCACCGAACCGTTACCTCCATACCATTGTACGACTGGTCAGCAACAAGTGTCGAAGCTGAATATATCATTCGTGATCACCATTTAGCGACGAAAGGCCTCTAGTCAGCAGTCTGCGATCGAGCATCTGTTCTTGATACCGGTATTGATGCGTGCAGGATTGACGTTTGAGGCAGTCAGGGCACGCCCGAACGCACTGTTTTGTGATCTCTTCAACTCGTTCGGCAAGTTCACTCAGATCACGTCGCTGTGACTGACGATTTGCGAACCGCTCGTACGTCTGACGAACCCGCGCATCGAAGAAGGTCCGATCTTCCAGGGCAAACACTATATCCACAGGTTGTGGAGTTCGACCGATTTGGTCCTCGACTCGTCGATACTCTTCAGCCACTGCGCTGTAAAACCGCGTCAATTCTCGAGTCTCAGCCAACGACTCGAGCCGTAGTCGGAGTTGAGGGCGGACATCTTCGTATTCTGTATGTCGATGGTCATCTCCTAGTCGGTTAAATGTAGACTGGAACTCACCATCAGTTGACTGGCCCATGGATTGAACTCGATCGAACAGTAGTTCACCTTCTGCTTCGGCTAACAAGTCGATCACCGTGTCTTCAGTGGCAGCGATGTGACAGCATCCCTGTTCAGCAATCCCGTCGAGGATCACCCCATCAGTAATCATTTGGAGATCATCGAATACTTCTTTACTCACTCCAGCACCGCCCTGAATTGTATCATATATTCCAATTTGGATCGTATCGGAGTTCGTTTGCTGATAGTTGACGTCGTACCAGGCTTCAAACTCATTTCCGCCTGCGCTGAACTCGGCGGCCCAAGATGCAAGAGCATGTTTGAGAGAGTGGACTAAGACGTGCTCGGCAAATTGAGAGACTGCCTCCTCACTACGACACTCCTCGAATATTTCAGAGATGACTTCGGCCTCGTCTTCGAACATTGCAACGTATTCCTCAATCTGTCCGTCATCATAATCCAGCAGGCCCAGTCGTGCACTCGATTCAGGGACCAAACTCGGTAGTGTATCACGAATCGTGCTCAGGTCGGTTTCGAATATCGAATTTGGCGTATCAGATGCAACAAATAGAGTGTAATCAAGTGCGACTAATGCAGTGTAGAATGGGGTCACGCTGAATGCATGATCGAGTGCCTCTTCCTGGAAGAACAACCGGTCCCAGAGTCTGCGATACAACAAGGCAAACTGAAGATCAGAGAAGAGTTTCGAATCGGAATCAAGAGAGGCATCCAAGGTGGTCGATAGTACTTCGTCATCAAGACTGAATAAGACCACTTGACTGTCTTCTCTGCTACCAACGAAAGCTGTTTGGTCGTCACCATCGTGACGATACCGAACTACATCGGAGAACGTTCGATCTTCTCCATATAGGGTCAAAAGCGTCGCATAGTAGCATTTCAAGAACGAAGCGTCGTCGTTGAATTCCGCTTTTTCAAATAAACCATCAGACAGGTCATCTAGTTGTTTGACCGTAGCATCTCCCTCTTGAGAGAGTAGATGTTTGAACCAAAGGAATTGTGAAGTCGGGTCGCTCTTTAGTTTAGTTAACTGATCCTCTGTGGTATCCTCTGGTTTGAAATTGTATATGAACTTCTGGTCAGGATCCCAGAAATAGTTCGTAATGTCCACGTCGGCGTTTACACTGGGGTTCCAGACGAAGAATTCTTTCGGGATATAGACACCTACATCATCCACAGTATGTTGATACGGTGTATACTGTTCTCTTTCAGCTTCGGGGACAAGGGCACTTAGGGGTTCGTGTGCCTGGATTTCCATGCCCTTCTCAATCTGAGCAAACCCTGCTTCTTCCGAGGGATCAAAATTGCCTGTCCAGATATCAAACTCCCACCGACGTTTGTATCCACCTGGAAGAAAGCTTCCGAGTATTAGATCGAGAGGCTCACTAGCGAGGAATCCTCCCTCGGCGCTCGTTACGCTCACGTTCCCGCCGACCTGTTCGGGTATGAAACTACTGGGGACTGAAAACGGGCGACGCGCTTCCGGATCAAGGTCAAATAAATCCGGGATATGACAGTAGGGGCTGAATTGACTGTATTGAATCCGATCCAGAAGATCAGACTGATACTGGATCAGACCATCGAGACGATCCCGGAGACGGTCCTCACGGTTTTTATCGAAAGCGTCTTCGAATGGGTCTGTACTACTCAATCTCCATCACCTAAGTTGATATTGCCCTGAGCCATCTCATTGAACAATCGCCGTTTGAATTTTAAGTCGTCCAAGCGACTCTCAAGTTCAGATCGGTTCGTGCCTCTTGGAATACGAGCGGCTTTCCAGAAGGCCTCCATATCGTCACCGAACCCTGGAGGGGTGATCGGGGCCTTGGTTCGCTGGACGTACCCGTTAATCTCGTCGAGTATAGTTTGGACATACTGTTCATCCACTCCAGGGAACGCCTGCTGGAGCCACTCTTCGATATCAGTTCTCTCGTGCGTGAGACGATCATCTAGCTTATCGATCTCCAATCGCCGATATATCTCATCTGCTACCTCGTTATCTGTGAGATTCAGATAGTCGAAGATCGCTGAAACGAGGTGTTCCGTCCTGACAAACTGGTTCTCTTCGTCGAGTTTGATCTCCAGATATCGGTCATCCGGATCACTCAACAGGTCTTGGTGGTGGAAATAGAATGCGTCTTCGGGTCGAGACCCAAGGACTACGACAGATATGGGTTGATCCCCTGGATCACGCCCACCGCGGCCCTTTCGCTGGACGAATCCAGGGATATTCATGGGTGCCCTATACTGGAAGGTCCCGATAATCCCAGGATGGTCGAACCCGACTTCCAGGGCGCTGGTGGTCACCATCATATCCCACTCATCATCCTCCGCTTTGTTCCCATCAGGAGTCTCGGTTCGCCCACTCTTGTGGAGGTACACGTCCATGGGCTCCATATCAAGGTCGTCAGTCATCGTCCACCAGCATTCACCTGCCTCATAGACAGGGCAGGGACTGATGTGTTTGTTCGGTGGCAGAGGTTCACATACGGCCCGCTCTTGGTCGTCAGCATGACCGCGGAATTTCTCTTTTGGGCAATCTGGGTTCGTACCGTCTTCTCCCTCGTCACGAAGGAATGCGTCGGGACTACGGAGTGTGAACAACTCCTGTCCTTCGACACCCCGTCCAGATTCTGCGTCCTGGATGTAATCCCCTAACCGTTTGACTGAGTCGATTGAATCAACGAATCCGAGGATTTTGTTCTTGCGTGGGCCATCTGGGGGATCCTGTTTGAGGATGGTGTGATACATCGCGAAAGCGACCTGGATCATGGAGGAGAGATTAGTGACGTTCGTCTCTTCGAAGTCCTCATCATCCCACTCCTGCCGAGGCTGATACTTGGCCTCTCCCTGTGGGACCTGTACCTCACGGGGATCAGTTGCTTTGACAAAAACGAGATATTCCCAGCCGATTTCTTCGACTTCTCCCTTTTCAGGTCGAGGTGTGATCTCTTTGGCATCAGAAGCTCCGAAGATACGTTTTGTGAAATCAGGGGCATTCGAGATGGTCGCACTTGATGCGACAAGTGAAGGGGACTGTTCGCTACTTACAGCAGACATCGCTGCCTGGAACCGTCGCATCACATTGGCCACGTGCATCCCATACTGATTGGTGTAGACGTGAACCTCGTCGAGGACGACGAACTTTGGCGGATTCGAATGTTTCCAGAACTGATCATAACCGCGATGATCCATCAGCCTGCGATGGAGAGTGTCCGGTGTAACGACGATTATATCGGCTGATGCCCCTTTGTCTGCTCTTGCAAACGATAGAGAGTGTGCTGGATCCTTTTCACACTCCATGTCCTCGGTATGGATCTGGCCGTCACAGTCGTCGATAGGGCAATCGATGTGCGTATCACTCCCATTCCCATGTTGCAATGCGATGGTTATTGGCAGAGAATTGAATGGAATGTCGTCGTCGTTTTCGATTATGTCCTCAATCTCGAATAGGTAGTCCACGAGTCGTTCAAACTGATTATCGCAGAGGTCAGTCCGCGGATACGATAGAACAGCATCGACACCATCAATGTTGACACCAGGATAGTTGGCCATCAGAGAATATGCTAGAACTGGGAACAGGAACGCTTCTGTCTTCCCGCCACCTGTACTCGCAGTGATTACGTGGGCACGGTCGCTGGATTCACGGGTGATAGATTGGGTGAACAACTCCTCTAATGAGCGTCCCTGAAATGCCGCGAGCCCAGTCATGTCTCGCCGTTTGCACAACTTGTAGATGAGCTGGAGTGCGGTCTCAGCAGCATCGTGCCAAGTGCCCGTATCCGTTGCAGATTCGAACTCCGCGGCTGGCGAGGCAGTCCGCGTTACATCCAGAATTTCCCGAATCTTGGTCCCGAGATCGATACCTTCTCCGCCCCACTTTGGCTTTTCGCGAGACTGGATATCCATTTTCACCATCTTCGTGAGGCTAGGATTGTACTCGAAGTCACTTTCGTCCGCAAAACGCTGTCGGAGTAAGGCGAAGTAGCGTGTTACCTCTGCTACACGGCTCCTGACGCGCTGCTTGTCATAAACGTATAGGAGGACATCACGTTCTTCGAGTCTATCAACAAGATGTTGAAATAGCAACTTGCTTGCAACTTGGTTAGAGATTTCACCAGGGAAAACATGGGTAACATCCATCGAATCCCCGTATTCAGATTCTCGGTCACCGGTCACAAAGGTCTGATAAAATCGCTTTTCGAGGGTCTGAAGGCTGACTGCGGAATCGTAATTTCCTGCGTTGATTTGTTCTTTACACTCGTTATCAACCCAGCGGAGGATATGCTGCTGCAAGACTTCGATATCTCCGGACTTAGCCAATCTTGACCGCATTTGGTCGATGCAGTCTAAGTGCTCATGATCTGATTGGTGGATGCTGGACATTAGTCGTCCCCACTCCGAAGTTCCGCCCGTATTCCTGTCACTTCATCACCGTAGGTCTTCCTGAGGAAATTGAACGCTTCGTTGATAGACAAGTCACTCTTTTCTACGACATCCCCCAAATCACCATCGGCTTCGCGAAGTCTTGTAAGGAACACCTCACGAGGACTTGGCCCTTCAAGTAGGTCCTCGATATCGTCAATCAGTATCGGGACTTCCGCAAAGTTTCCAGACTTTGTCTCCTCACGTGCTTTCTCAATTAGATTAAGGGCTTCAACACGTCGCTCGTTGTCATCAGTCGCTTCAGCCTGCTGCTCGTATTCATCTAATTGGTCAAGATAGCTATTCTGGTCATTGACGATTTCTCTTGCTTCTCTCCCGATTTCTTTTGCCAAGGGAGCTGCATCTTGCTCGAGGATATCTAATGCTTCTTCGAAGTCACCATCATTATACGAATCTTGGTAATTGTCGAGGTGGCTACCGAGGGTCGAGAGTTTCGATTCGAGATCTGAGCGTTTTGAATTCTGTTGTGCTATTTTTTCCACTTCGCTTTCGGCCGTCCTCTGATTATCTTTGATGTCAGAGTACTTTTCTGTACATTTGGTTTTCAGACCAGTGATCTTCTCTACCTCTGTCTCGATGTCCTCGACATTTCCTCGAATCTGATCTGTTCTCTTTTTTAACCGGACATATTTTTCGTTGCCAATCAACTCCTCTAGTTCCTCCCGATATTCTCTTAATTCATCGTTCAGATCGTCTAGGCGTGTCGAGAATGAGCCAGTGACATCAGAGTCATTAATCTTTCTCTGGAGGTCGTCAATCTTGTGATCACGGAGGTTTTTCGCCTCACCGATGATCTGCTCTTCAGCATCTTTGACAGCGGACTCAATATCTTCCTCAAGTTCGACTATCTCATCGATGAGGCTACGAACACCGTTCAAGTCGGTATGTTCCGGGTTGAATATCTCATCGTATTTATCCAGTCTCGTTCGCAGGTCACTTATTTTGTTTTCGTAGCTGTTTGCATCAGAGACACCGAGTTCATCTGCGCGGTCATACAATTTATCGGCAACATCGAGACGCTCTTTGGCCCGACCGAGTTCCTCATTGTACTGTTCACTAACACTGACGACCGTGTAGACATCGACAGTTTTTCCGTCACGATCTGCTGTGTCCGGCTTAACGTAGTTTTGTCGTTGGAGTTGATCCAGGTACCACTGAAGCATCGCATTTTCATCACCACTCGGGCAGTCGAAAGCGAACTTCGATGCCAATCGTTCTTGGATCTCGTGGACAGTCAGTGGCCCTGCCTCGTTAATCTCTTTATACACTTCGTACCAAGGTGGATGATCGTCTTCCACGTCAGGATATGTCCAGCGATGACTATCCTTAGCGACGAGATTCTGCGCTTGCAAGCCACTCATTATGTCTGAGTTTAATTCATAATCTTTCAGGCCCAACTCGTCGCGGAGGTCACCAATAGTCACACTACTATCTGAGCGTTTCTCGAGATTGTCGATAACCTTGCGGTGGACACTTTCCGGATATGGAAGGATCTCTTCTTCGAACAACGATTCAAGTTGTGAAACGATACCTAGTTGATCAACTAGCTGACTTTCATTGACTTCCTCGTCAGCATCAGTTTCTGGATCCCCAATTGCCAGCAGGCGGCCATAAATAAAGGAATCTCGGAGATCCGTTGTGAGATCTATCTCGATGATTCTATCTTTAAATCGCTGTCTCTGTCTGTCGGTAAGTCCACTAAGATACTTGTTAGCTTCTGCGGAATACTGCTGGTTTTGCTTAACCAGAACTCCGAAAGAAGCTCCGTTTTCTTCCATTGCTTCCACATATAGCGAGACCAATTCCTGTGGGATTTCTTGGCCGTTGTAGACTCCAAGAGCCACAGTCTGATCGCGCCTGGCATCACCACGCCTCATATCGATGAGATAGAGAGAGAATTCGTAGCGCTCAATTGCCTTGCTGACTGGATCTTTGTGTAGGTTACCATGACCATCTTCTTGAAGTGCAAGCCCAAGGCCACGCGATAGATGCTTCTGATATTTTTCTGGAGCACTGGAGGCCTGCAAGTCAAGTTGCTGCAATTCTGTTCCTTCCCCACCAGCATCTCCGAAGAGGAATTCACGAGCAGATTCACTGAGTAAGTAGGAGTACTGGCCGTGTCGTTCTCGCTGTTCTAAAACTCGGATTTCATTCGTTTCTTCGCCTTCGATCGTAATCGGACTCAGCAGTGCATCAGCAACACCGTCTGAAAAGGCCTTTGCAGGGACTGCTTCTCCTTCGCCGATTAATCGACCCTGTAATCTCTCAAAGTCGTCTCTCGCGTCGGGATGCACGTCATCTAGTGCTTTCTTTAAACTCGTAATTCCTTCCTGGCTGAGGATATCTTCCTCTCGGACAAACGATTTGAATCCAGTCAGTGCATAAACAATCGCGTCTCCGTCGATACGATCTGAATCGATTTCCGCAGCAAATTGCAGGGCTTCAGAATAAATTCGAAGAATTTCTCGTGGATGGCCTCCCGTGAGTTCAGTAACGACGGACACTGTCTCCTCCGCAATCGGGACTATGGAACCCAGATTGGATGTTCGGTGGTGATCCATCCGATCAATCAACATCTCTTTAACATCCTCTTCTGACAGGTGCCCGAGATAGATTTCGCCACCCTGGAAACGTTCCATGAGAGCGTTTCCTAGAGAATCTTCATCTTCATCGTAGCTCGTGATTTTCATTCTGGCACCCTGAGAGAATCCTAATAGCATGTGGATGCCAGACGAGTTCAGCTCGTTTACCAGGTGGAGGAATGCTCGAACGAATGGCTGAACTTTTTCTTCGTCAGCGTTCGCAATGTCTTCTGCTTCGTCTATAAAGAGATAAACGCAGCGATAATCATGGTCCTCACGGGCTGTTCGAACTATCTTCCGTATATTCTCGATAATATTGTCACGAAGCTTTTCGAATTCGTAAGCCTCGTCCACGCTCGATTCAGGTTCAACCGAGGGCAGATCATCTATATATTCACTGAGTTCCGGTGCACTCTCTTTGATTTCTTCGACAATTTTCTCGTACAGGTGCCGAATACTAAGTCCAAGGTTTCCAAGATATACTGCGATAGCCTCATGTTCTTCTCCATCAAGTTCAACCCCCTCACGAATCGAATTACGGAGTTTAATCAAGTGGTGCGACTTTCCGGTCCCATAATCTCCAAAGATCAACCGCTTCTTCATATGGTCCGGATCTCTAATCGCCTTTTCTACGAATTGGTTGAGACGGTACTCCTGTTCGTCACGTCCTACAATTGCATATTGAGATGCAATTTCTTCGTCAGCGATGGTCGTTTCGAACGGGTCGCGATCGAAACCGAATGCCTGGAATGAGGATGCTTGTTCACTCATGGATGTTGGTGTTTGTCAGCGCGTCTGAATTCAGAATCAATTCCTCGTAGCTGCTTTCCGAAACGATACCTTCTGAATGTAGCTGAGAAAGTAGTCGGTCGAACGCCGCCCTATCGATTCCGTAGACCGTTTGGATTCGTTCAAACAACTCGGACTCGCGAACACTCTCCGTTTCCTTGTCGATGAGATCAGAAAATTCTTCATAGACAACGTGAGCAAACAATCTCACAGGCCATCGACTACCCGTATAGCCGTTAGCTGTGTCTTCGATAACACCAGCATCAGATAATAGATTAATCCCCATATCAATTGTGAATGAATTCATTACATCACCAAGATAGTCCGTTCCATCAAACTCCTTTTTTGCCTCGTACGACTTTACGGGCCCTCGTTTGAAGACATACTTGCTCAGTTGAATGAGCATCGGGTGCTCATACATAATATTGGCCAAAATCCGTGCTGCTTGGGCCCGTTTATCGCCTGCACCGTATGCAGATTGGCCTGTGTAGAGGAGAGTCTGGTCCCCGACAAGTTCTTGCAGATCAGACTCATCGGTTAACCGATACCCATCACCGGAGTCAACCACCAAATTGGCACGGCGTAGTCCACCAATGATGTCTTCAGCGCCTTCAGTACTGTCTTCGTCTCCTACATTGAAGTCTTTCCGCTGTCGAAGCATCTCCGCTAACTCATTCTTTGATAGCGGGCCCTCATCGCCGATTAGCTGAATGCCTGCACGGAGCTGGAATAGCCGCGAGTACTGTAATGCCATACTACGAGATACCCTCTGAGGTTAACACACTCAGGATAACACAGAGACCAATCATAAATCGCACCCCCGATTCTCAGAGATTGCAGTCACATCTCCAGACTCAGATGTGTATTTTGTTGTTCTACCTTTCGTTTCCTCGCTTATCACACCCAAGTCAGCTAACCGCTCAAGCGTGGCTTGGACGTCTTTCTCTTCGGTGGTTTCTGCCACAACAGGGGAAAACGATTGATGCACTTCTTCAATGGACTGTGGCTCGCTTGATAAAGTAGAAAGAACTCGATCCTCCAGTGAGACGTTATCATCCGTCTGCTCACCAGATTGGCCTGACTCATCGATCTCTGATCCAAGAACGGGTTCGATTTCGGGATTGAGTGTCTGAAGGATATTTTCGAACCAAGTATCGATTGTTCTGAGAAGGCGGCGTTCCTTGATTTGAGCATACCATTTTAGGTCGGCGAACTCAATGGCGATCTCCTGATAAGCCACAATTCCCACTCTCTGTTCAGTTGCTCTCTCTACAAAGTGTTCCCCAAGGTTTTGGATAGAGCACTCATCTATTCTGAATCGATTGTAAGTCGAATCAGGTTGTCGGAACCGATTCGCCACGGACTCGTATTCGTCTGAAGCTTCAACGACGGGAAACGGCATAAGAGTAGTCTCAACGTATTTTCGGTCGTAGTTAGTGATCTGGTCAAAGATCTCCTGCGGATCAATCCCCCAAAAATCTCCAATTACGAGTGCATACTCTTCGTCTATTCCCGCTGCTTTACCAGCGGGGATCTTCCCCGTCAGTTCTGGGAACTTTTCTAACCGTTTGTCGATATTGAGAAGAGAAACACACAGTGTAGGGTCAATTAGTCTAGCAAAATACGGTATTTTTTCGAGTGTGTAATAAGATGTTCTCCCATCGTCTCTCCCAACTCTGATTACGCCCTTCCGATCCTGCAAAAGGGAAAATTTCGTATAGTTCCCATTGAAGCTGTTCTTGGAGCGTTTCCGATAGGCCTGAATGATTTCTCGGATGCTCTGTGTGCGGACATTAAACTCTTCTTCAATTTCAGCAAGGGAATACTGGCCACTCTCAAGTAGGTCCAGCACTAATTCACCGAGAGATTTTTCAAAAACCCGAACCGGAATATTCTCTTCGGGCAAGTCCGACAGCAGCCTATCTGTCGCCGCAACACGATCGCTTTTAATCAGCCGACGTTGTTTCTCTTCCGGGAGTTGATGAAATTCGATATCGGATATCATGTTGGGGGTGGTAAACGAGTAGGGGTGCCTGCTACCAGGGGTCTATTAGATTAATCAGTCTTTATACCTATGGTCGATGTAGCCTCTTATTCACTTAAAAACTGTTCTGGCCTGATTTGGGATCTCTGGAGGTGTCTTCGATAACGATACGACTCCTTCATTTTCTAGCCGTCCAATATACCGGCGAGCAGATTCTGTCGCACAGATATAATTATCCGTGTTTCGAGTCGCAAACCGATCTAATTCTCCTGAAATCGTCTGTTGGACAGCACCACCATCTGGAAGTCCCCAACGTTCAGACAATACAGCATTACTTGTTGGTTGTAACTCAACGACATCAACAACACGTTCATCAAGTTGATTCAGTTCGCCGATTCTCTCCACCTTAAACAACCGCCATTCTGTAGCATTGCGCACACGGTATCCTCCGAAAATACACGCAAAGAACAGCTGCGTCCCAGCCTGTAGAAGTCGCCGATACTCGGGATGTCCCTCGATGTTGATGTACTCCGAGAGATCATAGAGATAGAGAACAAAGGACTGAAACGCTGCTAACGAGGGGTTGCGACGACAGAGGCTCTTGTAGAACGAGATCGAGCGCTTGATATTGTTCTCGTCGAACTTTCGCCGCCGATACGCTCCATCAACATCTCTGACCCGTTCCCTAACCTCTGGTTCGTCCTCTGGAAGTGACTTGGGGAGGGGACCAAGAGCCGAATCAGCAAACGAAATACCCTGGTAAGGCTTTTCAGGTAGATCAGATTCCGGAAGCCCCCAGTACTCGTCTGTCCGTTCTACGAACTCTTCTCTCCCTGTTGTCCATGACATCTTGTCAGACGGAAATTCGGGTACTTGAATCGACTCATTGTGTTCGAGCAGATGCCAGCAAAGGGTTGGATCCCAAACTCGGACTTCGTATGGAAGAGGTTCAATAGTATAGATATACGCCGCTCCCTCGGTGTCGGTCACTCTCAATACCGACTGGTAGTTTCCGAGAAGATGCTGGGGTCGATGCCGGAGATCAGAGACGATAGACTTGATTTCCTTCTTCTCAAGAGGGAACTGTTCAACTAGTTCCTCAACTGTGTAGTGACCCCGCTGCAAAGTTTGAATAATCTCATCTTCAACTGGTTCATCAAATATGTGGACATTTCGATGTGAATCAGGGATAGAAGACGCGAGCATACCATCTACTATAACATGGCCCTTTCGGACAAGAGCAGCTTGCTCATCCTCCGCAAGGGTGTAGAACTCATCAACCGGAATCATACTACCATCTTTACCCTCGTGGCTTATGAACCAGAAAGGTCTTTTGGTCAAGATTACCATCGAGGACAGCCCCTTCACAGGCATCGAGGCAATTAGTCACATGGTCAAGCTGGTGTGTCATTTGAGAGTCCTTGATCGATCCCTTGAGCGTGTTACACCGACTACGGAGTGATCCATATCGATCCGGATGTGGGACGTTTGTGTCTTCAAATTGGTTGTCGACACGATTGAGTTGTCGCTTCGCCGTGGCCCACTGCTCTGTTGTGATATCGTTCAACCAACCCTGTTTGAATTTCTCACCGGAGGTCTTTCGATCAGCCAAGCCGTCAATAGTCATTATTGTTGTGCCGGAGTCCTATCCGCCTGCACAGAAGCGGCTACCGAGTATAGCATATCTCTGAAGAGTGAGATCATAAAAACTGTGAGCGGAATTCACGAACGAAATATAAGTGGTTTTTCACGCAGTAACGTGGGTTGCGACGAGTGCAGTTAGCTGGAGTCTCGGACGTCATCCAACCGGCGACGTTCCTCGTCGTTGAATTCGCGGGTTGACCCGATCTGTCGCGCCTCGCTGATGTTGGCCGAGGCCGAGTCGTAGGCCGCCTGTGCGCCCTCGCCGCTGTGGGCCATGTTCAGCGACCGGTCCGAGTCCATTCCCATGTCCTCCGCCATGAGTGCCGCGTCCTGGTTGGCGCCGATGAACAGGAACTCCTAGCCGTGTTCCTCGCGGCGAATCTTCACCTGCTCGCGGACTGCTTCCTGTGGGGTCTCGGAGGCGTTTTCTTTCCCATCGGTCAGCACCACGAAGACGACGTTGTCCGGCCGCTCGGCCACGTCCAGCGCGCTGATCTGGTCGACGGTTTCGGTCATCGCTCTGTAGAGCGCGTCGTGGAGTGCGGTCCGCCCGCTCGGCGTGTACGTCTCCTCGGTCAGTTCCGGCGCCTCCTCGATGGGATACCACTCGTAGACGCGCTCGACGTCTGTGTTGAAGTCGTACAGGGTGACAGTCGCCTCCCCTTCCTCTGCTCGCTGGTCGCTGAGGAAGGAGTTGAAGCCGCCCCGCGTGTCGTCTTCGATCTTCGACATCGACCCCGAAGAGTCGAGCACGAAAGTGACGTGTGTCCTCATGATTCGTTCGACCAGGTAGTCACTGACGTATAAATCTGAAAACCGAACCGGTCCCTAGCTTTAATGTGTCCCTCCCGACCTGATGGGGCATGGCGAACAGCGATCAGGGGACGGGCGACCGACCGGCCGTAACGCTGACACCGAGCGGCCTCGGTCAGTACATCAGCTACTCGGGCTGTCCCCGTTTCTTCCGGCTGAAATACTTCGACCAGGGCGTGGTCGACGAGCGGAACTGGTACGACCGCGACGCGCACAGCGACCTCTTCGCCGAACTCGGTCTCGCGTACGAGGCTCGACAGCTGGAGACGCTGGCAGCGAGGGCGGACCGAATCGTCGGTGACGAAGAGAGCGATGGCGACCATGTCGAATACGACGAGACGTGGCCGGCGAGCGTGACGATGGCGGACGGAACAGAAACCGAGGGTATCGAGACACGGTGGACTGAAACGGTGCGCGGCCAGCTCGCCGACATCGTCGAAGCCGTGGCCGCGCGCGAGCCCGACGACATGGACGGCCCCGTTGTGCTGTTCCAGACGCCGATGTTCGGCCGGATCGGCGTCTGGGACATCGCGGGAATTGCGGACCTCATCACTCTCGAGCCCCTTCCGGACAGTCAGGGCGTCAGGTCGCGGGTTCTCGAGGTCAAGACGTCGTGGAAGGACAAGACCTCACATCAGGTCCAGTCAACCATCTACAGTCTACTGCTGGACGCAGTCGTGTCGGACCTCCGGCTCGACCACGAACCGGTCGCGACTGTCGTCAATCGCGAAGTCGACCTCAGAGAACACGCAATCGAGGATCTGCCAGCGATCGACCGTCCGTCGCGGACCGCCGAGATCAAACGGTTGCTGAAACGCGATGGCGAACTCCACCAGCTGGCGACCCAGACCTTCGAGGAGACCGGCTATCGACTCGAAAGAAAGTGCGACGGCTGTCCGTACAACGGCGTCTGTTTCACGAAAGCCATCGAAGAGAGAGACCCCGCGCTCCTGAACGTCACGCAGGGCAATCAGGAGCGGTTCCGGTCGCACGGCGTAGACACCCTAGCTGAACTCACCGAACTATTCGAACGCGAGGAGGGAACCCGACCGTACGACTACGATGAACTCCCGGTCCGCGACGAGGAGACAGTTCGTGCCCTCGAAAGCGAGGGGACACTCGCCAACCGACTCGACGAACTCGTCCAGCGTGCACAGGTACTGCGCGGGGAGATCGATCCGACGTACGAAGCGTTCGACGACGTCGAGTACCTCCGCGGAAGCGGAAACGGGATCCTCCCCGACGACGACCCACATCCGGGGCTTCCGGATACGGCGTGCCCGCGTAACGAACTCATACGCGTCTATCTGTACGTTCAGCACGACCACGTCAGAGACCGACTCGCACTGCTCGCCGGACGCATCGACTGTGACGAAACTGGGGCCAGAGAAGTGGTCGAGTTCAGCGACGAGTTGCCGACGGGCAAAGACGAGAGTCTCGAAACGGAGGGTGATCTCCTCGAAGTGTTCTTCGATCGACTCTTCGAGGCGATTCAGGAAACCACCGCGGAGATCGGTAGCGATCCCGACCAGGGGTACGTCCACCTCTACACCTACTCGGGGCAGGAACGAGACGCCCTGATGAAGGCCGTCCAGCGCCAGCCCGCCGTGTTCGGGAGCAGCGCAGTCAGAGACCTCCTCGGACTCAGGGAAGGCATTGAGCAGCCGATGCTCTCGGTCGTTCACAGCGACATCACGGACCGCCTGGCTTTGCGCTATCCTGGGACTGGGCTGATACAGACCGTCGAACAGATGGAAGCCTATGCTGGCGACCACTACGACAAACGGTGGTTCTCCAACGACGACTGGTGCGTCGATATCGAGGGGGAAGAGGTCAATCTCCGGTCGGTATTCGAGACAGGCCTCTTCGAGGGGAGTCGTGCGTTCGTCGAGAACGAGGACTCGATACGGCTGCTCCTCGGCGACGAGGACGACCCGGACGCCGAACCCGACGGCTTCTATCCGCTCTACAACCGCTTCGGGAACCAGATCCCACTCGAATACCTGTGGGCGGCACGGGGCAAACTCGAACGCGTCACCGACGATGCCGATAGTCCCGACTTTGCGGCCTACCGGTATCGTGACGGCGTGGGATCAGACCGGATCGACCCGGCAGACGTTACCTCACTCGCGCTGAAACTGGCCGAAGCGCTCGAACACGTCGAGCGTTCGATCGAAAACAAAAACTGGCAGATCGACAAGCAACCGATCGACGTCCACCGACTCCCGTCGTTCTCGCTGACGGACGCCGACCTCAGTCGCGCGTGCCGAGAGTATCTGGACCTTGAACACGCGACGAACCGGCAGGAGTGTCTCGACCACTACCTCGACCCGCCGCGCAAACGCATCCAGTCCGGCGACTCCGCGGCGTTCCGGGTGATGGACGTCGAGTCAGCCGGTCAGTGGGACGTCCGGGTCGAGGGAGAACTACTCTACGACGAGTTGTTCCGCGACCCGGACCACGTCCTCGACAGTTGCCGGATCGCTGGCAGCGACGAAGGCGGGTCCGGCAGCTGGCGAGTCATGTCGAAACTGGAGCGAGATGGCCAAGAGTTCCGTCACGTGAACGCGACCTACCCTCGATACATCGCAAACTCGGTCAAAGCGACCGTCGAGGAGTTCGACCGCACTGACGGGACGATCGTCGTGAACGCGTCTACCTTCGGGGGGTACGGACACAACCGATTCATCGAGTGGCACCGCAGCGCTACGACGGACCCGGAAGACGCTGCTGGCGACGATTATACGGTGCTCGTCTCGGAAGGAGACCTGTTCATCCTCGATCCCTATGCGGACTCGTACCCCAGTACTCGGGCCTACGCCGCGCTCGAACGTACCGACTCGAACGCGTTGTACGACCAGCTGAATCGTGCGTTTCGCGACGGCGACGCGGACCACTTCGAGCGCAGGTTCTGCTCTCCCGAAGACATCGAACGCTTCCTCGAGGCGTTCGCCGACGTGACCGGGCACGGTCCACGCGGGAAACAGGCGGAGTTCGTCCGTGAAGTCGACCACAGCGTCGCGGTTCTCCAGGGGCCGCCGGGGACCGGCAAGACGAGTTTCACGCTCGCGCCAGCAGTGCTCGCCCGACTCGCAGCGGCCGAATCCGACGGCGATCGCCTCCTCACCGTCGTGACTGCGCCCTCTCACACAGCAGTCGACGAAGCGATGACCGACATCGTCGAGAACTGGCAGGCGTACACGCGAGGCGGCGGCGACATGGCGAGGACGCAGTTCATCCGTGTCGGGTCGAGAGACGATAGCGCGGACGGGACGGCGACGCCAGTGGGGGAACACGTCGAATTCGTCGATTACTACGACACCGGTGACGTCCATCGAGCGACGAGCTATCTCCGACCCCACGTGGACGCCGGGGAGTCAGAAGACAGCGCGGAATCCCACCTGGTCGTGTTCACGACGCCGACGTCGCTACGCGGATTGATAGACAAATGTGCGGGCGACCTGTTCGGCCTCGACGGAGCGGAGGAGGTTATGGACGCCGGCATCTCGTTCGTCGACCTGCTAACCATCGACGAAGCAAGTATGCTAGATCTGCCATCGACGCTCCTCTCGAGCGCGTTTCTTAGTGACGGGAGCCAGACGCTGCTCATCGGTGACCACCGGCAGATGGAACCGGTCCAGCAACACGACTGGGAAGGTGAAGACCGGCGAACTATCGAGGAGAACGTCCCGTTCATGTCGGTATTGAACTTCGTCAGGTTCCTCAGAGGCGATCTCGAGGAGACGGAGTTCGCGTTCGCTCATTCGCCGGAGATCGGTGACGCGATTCCTATTACGCGGCTCGACCGAACCTATCGACTTCATCAGCGCGTCGCGAAATTACTCACGGATCTGGTGTACACCGACGACGGCATTCGGCTCCGCTCGACTAGAACAGACACCATCGAACCGATCACCCCTCGGACCGACGGCGTCGCTGCCGCCATGGATCCGGACGCACCGGTGACGCTGCTCGTCCACGACGAAGACGAGAGCCAGGACGCGAATCGGACGGAAGTGGCCATCATCGAGGTCCTACTTGATGCTCTCGATGACCCTGACCCTGCCGAGACCGGAATCGTGACGCCGCATAACGCTCAGAAAGGGCGACTGAACCAGCGTTTCCTGGGCAGGGCGACAGTCGATACTGTCGAACGCTTCCAGGGAGGCGAGCGCGACGTCATGGTTATCTCGGCGACGGCCAGCGATCCCGACTACGTCCGTAGCGAGGCCGAATTCCTCCTTAACCCCAACCGATTGAACGTCGCGATGTCGCGGATGAAGAAGAAACTCGTTATCGTAGCCAGCGAGTCTGTGTTTCAGGTGACGCCGGCCGACGCCGACGAGTTCGACCAGACGCTGATCTGGAAACGGCTGTACGACGCCCTAGGCGTCACCGACGACAGCCCAGCCACTGCAGTGTGGGACGGCCGACTGGAGGCGTTCTGTCCAACCGATGTCGACATTCCGCATGGAAGGGAGGAGACTAACTTGGAGATTTATGCGCTCAGGACCGGGACCGAGTCCAGGTGATTATCCGCATCCGATAGCTGACGAAGAGGGATGCTGAAATTACAGCCACAACATGGCTCGGCTGCTGGAAGTAGACATCTCGTCGAAATCAATCAAAAAGCCAGTCTCTCTACTCTGGGCACATTGAAGACGTGAGACCATCTCATCAATCTCTTTTTGTTTGAAATGTATATGATTTCACTGTTATTTGGCCTCTCAACTCTGTCGATATTGTTCGAAAGTCACTTCCTGAGACCACACTTGCTCAATCCAAGCTCACTACTCTTTCCGATGGTTCGCCGGCAATTCCTACAAATCGGGTTGAACGGTTCCGAAGTATCACCCATTGGGGTATCGATGGTGGAGAATAGGCGGTCAAGTGGTCGCTACGGTGCCGTGTAGTCTGGTGGGAGGAGTTGTTCGGGTTGAACCATGGCCCCGTGGAAGAGTGCAATGACGGTGCCGTAGTCGTCTGGCGCGTAGTAGAGGATTCGTGACCCGTTGTGTACCGGCATCGGGATCGTCAAACCGATCCGATGAGTCTCCCAGTAGGATAACGAACAGTTGGGTGAGTCTTTGGGTTCCGTAGACCGGTATTCCTGCATCTGTGGTCGATCCTTTAATTCTTGGCTGTGATCGGTGGTCTCTCCATCGGCGAGAACCAACCACGTGTCGGCGTCGATAGATACGATAACTGTGCTCGTACGTTCGTCGGGTTGCTTTTCGACTGCGTTCTTCGTATCGGCAGAGACAGACGTCACCCGTCCTGCGAGAATACATTCGACCGCCTCCGCTTTTGCTCGGACAGCAATCGCGTCTCCGTTTTCGACGTTCAGTACGTCAGCGAGCGAGATGCCCTCAGGGTGTGTGTTCGGCTCTGTTGATTCGTCTGGTTCTGTAGCAATGCCGGTATTTTCCTGGCTGTCTCTTGGCTCGTCTTCGGACATGGTAGTGGCTAGAGTATGAATGATGTCTGTCTATGATGAGTGAGTGAGACGATTATTGATCAGTACGGTGTGTACAGCGGTTGGATATCGTGGAGTCTGACGCTACTGGATTCTTCGAGGATGGCGGCGGCAGTTTCGCTGCCCGCCGCGTCATCGTCATCGGAGGCCTGTGGCTGTGTCTCCTCTAAATCGATCAATCGGTAATTCGCCTCGCCGCGCCATCCGCACTCGCACGAGGCTGTTGCGAACGCGCCATTGTTGGGGCCGAGCGTCGGTTCGATTATTTTCAACTGCTCGCCACATAGTGGGCAATCAGTCTCGATCGAGGTGTACGTATGGCCATCGAACGTTCGCAGGTGATCCGCGTCAAGTCCGTGGTCAGCGAGTACTGCCTCGACAGCGGTCTCCAAATCGTCAAGTAGAGCGTCACGTCGCTGGTCGTCGTCCGGAAGGCCAAGCTGGTCGATGAGCAGACTCACGTGGTCGCCTGTCGTTGAGGTATCGTATTGCATACGGATGGTTTCCTTCGGCGACACTTAATGGCTAGTAAAGTTGCCACGCCGATCGCCTGTCGAATCACGCATCTACCGGTTGCAACGACGAAGAATCGTTTGGCATACCTTCAAGCGCCAACCCGCCCTACCACCAGCCACCGATGGACGAATCGGCGGTCTTCGGGCACGTCGTCGACGAACTCGAAATACGCGATTACCAGCCACTCGTCCACGTGCCCGGCTCCCACCAGGACACGTACACAGATGTCTTGGATCGGTGCGAGACCCACCAGATCACGATCGGCGGCCGGTACCCTGACGTCCTTGGATTCACGCACGCCGATCGCGTGTTCGCAGTCGAGGTGAAAGGATCGAGCGGCCTCCTCCGCGGGATCGGGCAGGCACTCACCTACCAGCAGGGCGCTCACGTCTCCTATCTTGCGGCGGCTGCCGACACGGTCGGGCAACACACTGATTTGCTCCGGTCGAAGGGCGTCGGCGTGATCGGCGCGACGGATGATGGCGTGACGCGGTGGGCGAGTCCACCGACCTCGGAGTCCCACGAACAGGTCGTTGATATCGAGGGGCAATTGTCGGTTCGACTGCGTCGCAGTGACATTGCGGGCGATATTGCGAGTCTTTCGCTTGCCCAACCCCTGAATTATCTTGCGCCGGTCGTTGCGGTCGATCAGCACGGCCCGCTCGCGGTCGATGAGTTAGGGGATGTGATTGAGGCTGAGTACGGGTTCGGCGCGGGCACACAGGCACGGCGGAGTGCGTTGTCACTCGGATTGCTGGAGGGGTCCGAGCAGTTTACGCTGACTGACCAAGGAGAACTCGCAGCGACCGTGCTTCGCGGATACGGGATTTCGACACTCCGGGAACTCGATGCGGTCAAAGATGAGGTCGGCCGATCGACGGTCGTCGCGGAGCACCAGCCGCTCGCCATTCTACTGCGGAACTGCTACGAGCAACACCCCGAATTCCGGTTGTTGCTCGACGCGCTCCGGAAAGAGGGCCCGACGATTCACTTTCCCGACTTGATTCGCCGATTGGTTCACGAGTACCCGAACGTCCTCCTGAACACGTTCTGCACGCAAGCCGGCCGAACACGGGCCCGGGAACTGATCGAGGCCGGCCAGACATCCCGCATCTACGAGGAGGAAGCCGTCTGGAAGGACATTATTCGAACGAACGTCCTGTTCAATTTCGTCCAGCAGCTCAAGCACATCGGCGTGCTTGACGCGGCAACGCGCAGTCACAGCGGAGCGATTAGCGAGTACGATGCCGATGCGAAGCCGTGGATAATGCGCGAAGGCGGGTGAGGCGTGAGTGCTATTGATCTGGACCGGAAAGCAATTGAATTCAAGCACCCTGTGAGAGCTTCAGCCGGTAGCAACTATCGCCGTAACCAGTCCCGTACTGTCCGTTGACCGTGAGATGAGTGTGACTGTGAGCCGTCGTTTTTCAGTACTGGGCTCTGGTGAACCGCTGGACAGCGTCGGCTTCGACCGTCAGAACTAGGAAGTTGAAGCGGGAAACCGCCGATGGTTCATGTCTAAGATTTCCCGCTTCACGAAGAAAGCGGTCCAGTTAGCTAAAAATGCTGTTGGTGAGCGAGGCGAAGTCGCCGCCCCCGAAGGGGGTGGCGGCTTCGCCGAGTATGCGGTGGTGTCGC
>Ga0207813_100297_pt1 | contig 33152 bp, 30 predicted proteins | sample A23E3SouthBayCA_2_FD_187730 | JGI IMG/M metagenome (GOLD analysis project Ga0207813, IMG submission 187730) | Aerobic enrichment media microbial communities from Eden Landing Ponds, California, USA - A23 E3 (4) (SPAdes) | ecosystem: Environmental > Aquatic > Marine > Unclassified | place... | reverse complement strand
CGAGCCCGTTCGGGGCAACCTGGTGTTCGCCCTCATCATCGCGCTCGGTCTCGGGCCGGCCGTCAACAATCTCGTGCTGTTCGCGCTGCGTGAGAGTGCAGTGGCTGCGGTCGTTGCCGGGTAAGGCGATCGACTGGACCTTGGTAAGCAAAAGTCGACGACAACCGAATCCCTCATACTTCGGGACGGACTGTTTTGCCGCAGGAGGATATTGGAGCAACGATCTATGACACACTGGCAGCGCGGTGTGATCGTGGTGGGGCTTGTCGCGATGCTCTTTGGGATGGGGGTACACTACGGCGCAGTCGAAGCTGATCGGTGGCCATACCCACACGAGGACACGCTCGCAGCAGAGCCTGGAGCACACGTCGGACACGAGGTGTTGCTATTCGGGACTGTGACAGATACCAATCCACAGGCGGACACGGCGACGATCCGCGTCGAATCCGATCACGGGGCGTTCTCGCTCACAGTCCAGGCGTTCGACGCGGTCGTCGAACGCGGCGGAGTCGTCCAAGTGCTGGGTGAGCTCACCGCTGAGCGGACCGTCGACGCCGATCGAATCGTGGTCGTCAATCACTCTGGCAGCGCGGCGTGGTACAAGTACGGCGTCTCTGTCATCGGCGCGGTACTCGTTTTGATCGCCTTCTTCAGGTACTGGCAGATCGATACCGACACGTGGCGTTTCGAGGTGCGTCGCAATGGCTGAACTCCTCTCGACTGTCCTCCTGACCTACAGCGTGTTCACGATCGGCAGCTGGTGGATCGATGGCCTTGATCGGCGCTGGATCGTCGTCGCGATGGGCGGGGCTGCGATTCCCGATCTCGTGAAAGTCGATCTCCTTGTCGATGCACGCGTGATCGAGCAGACCGTCGGGCTCCCGTTCTCGTATACACCCGTAGCGAGCATCGGCGGTGTGGCAGTCGTGGCAGGGATTGTGGCGATGCTGTTCGGCACACAGTGGCGTCGACAGGCGTATGCGATTCTATTCGCAGCAGGGGGGTTCTCACTACTGATCGACGGGGCACGCGTCTACGCGGACGGCTACGCGAACTTCTATCTGTACCCCGTATGGATTCGCCCGCCAACACCCGAGTTATTTGTCTCCGCGGATCCGGCTGTGCTCGGAGTCGCACTCATCGTGGGCGCGAGCGTGTTCAGCGTCGATCGGTGGACAGCCACTGGCTAGTTCACGAATAAGCACCGTTGAACTCGCGTTCACGACGCATTAGTTCGCTCGATGGTCTGGGCTGGGTTGCTAGCTGTACGTAGTACAGATACTCGCCCCGATATGTCGCAGCAGCAGTTAGAGCAGGCGCTATGGCTGTAGAACGAAATAAAGGCGGATCACCAGGTCAGACCCTCGTAGGTGAGGCCATCGCGATGCTCGATGACGCGCCGGCCGTCGATCACGACCGGGTCGGCCATCGCGTCGAACTCGGTGTTCAGGGCGGCGAACTCGTCCCAGTCGGTGACGACCATCGCGGCGTGGGCGTCCGCGAGTGCGTCGGCCGCGCTGTCGGCGTACTCGATGTCGGGGAACTCCTCGCGCATGTTCTCGGTCGCGACCGGGTCGTAGCCGACCACGTCGGCCCCGCGGTCCTGGAGGCCCTCGATGATCGGGATCGCGCGCGTGTAGCGGATGTCGTCGGTCCCGGGCTTGAACGCCAGTCCCAGCACGGCGACGCGCTTGCCCTCGACGTCGGCGTGCTCGTCGAGCAGGTCGAGCATTCGCTCGGGCTGGCGGTCATTGACCGCGACCGCCGCGTCGAGCAAGACGGGATCGTAATCGCGGTCGCGGGCGGCGTGTCTGATTGCATTCATGTCCTTCGGGAAACACGAGCCGCCCCAGCCGACGCCGCTGCGCAGGAAGTGCTCGTCGATGCGGTGATCGAGGGCGATCGCGTCAGCCACCTCGTAGGCGTCGACGCCGTACTCCTTGCAGACGTTGCCGATCTCGTTGATCAGGCTGATCTTCGTCGCGAGGAACGCGTTGTTGGCGTACTTGATCATCTCGGCCTCTTTGATCCCGGTTTCGACGATCGCGGGATCGCCGTCGGCGGCCTCGACCAGCGGATCGTAGACGCGATCGAGTGTGTCTCGGGCAGCGTCGCTCTCGGCGCCATAGACGATCTTGTCGGGATCGCGGAAGTCGCCCAGCGCGAACCCCTCGCGGAGGAACTCGGGGTTCATCGCGACGTGGAACTCCTCGCCTGCGGTCTTGCCGGCGGCGTCTTCGACGATCGGCGTGACGATGTCCTCGGTCGTTCCGGGGATGACCGTGCTCTTGACGACGACCAGGTGCTCGTCGTCCTTGCTGGCGATCGCCTCGCCGAGGGACTCCGCGCCAGCTTTCATCGCCGAGAGGTCGATCCCGCCGTCGGCTTCGGACGGCGTCGGCAACGCGAGGAACGTGACGTCGGTCTCGCGCACGTCGGCGTAGTCCGTGGTCGCGACGAGCGTGTCCCCGCCGTGGTCGGCGATCAACTCGTCGAGTCCGGGTTCGTGGATTGGTGCCTCGCCGGCGTTGATCGCCTCGACGACGTCCTCGTCGATGTCGACGTTCGTGACCGTATGCCCGAGTTCCGCGAACCATGCAGCGATTGTCGTGCCGATGTAGCCGCTGCCGACGACGCTGACGTGCATTGTATTCGGTCGGTTCGCTCGCCCCCGGTTTGATGGTTTTTGTTCGGTGCTGGTTTTAAAGGGGTGGATGAGTGAGGGGTCGTGTTCAGAGATGGACACGGAAGAGGTGAGACTGCTCTGAAAGCCCTCGCCAGTTCCGGTCCCGCGACTCGCTGCGCGCTTCGGGCGCTACGCGCCCTGCAGTGCTTGCTTCGTCGGGGTTCCCGGAACTGACTCGCCCTTTCATTCCGCCAGGATTCAGTTTCTTGGCCGGTCGGAGGGAACGCTTCGATCGGTGCGTATCTCTGAATACCGCTACCTCCGGTGAGAGGGCTCTTCTCGGACCGTCCGCAGCCCTCGAAAGATGGCAGCGACCCAAAGTCTCAAGGCCGGACAAAGAGATACCCAAACATAATGAAAGCCGTCGTGCTGGCCGCAGGCGAGGGGACCCGTCTTAGGCCGCTAACCGAGGACATGCCCAAGGCCATGGTCGAAGTGAACGGGAAACCGTTGCTGACCCACTGTTTCGAGCAATTGCTCGATCTAGACGCGGATATCGACGAGTTCGTCGTGGTCGTGGGCTATCGCAAGCAGGACATCATCGAACACTACGACGACGAGTTCCGCGGCGTCCCGATCACTTACACCCACCAGCGCGAACAGAAAGGGCTGGCCCACGCGCTGTTGACCGCCGAAGAGCACATCGACGACGACTTTATGCTTATGCTCGGGGACAACGTCTTTCAAGCCAACCTCGGAGACGTCGTCCGTCGCCAGCAGGAACATCGGACCGACGCGGCGTTTCTCGTCGAGGAAGTGCCCTACGAGGAGGCCGGCCGGTACGGGGTGTGTGACACGAACGACTATGGCGAGATCGTCGAAGTGGTCGAAAAGCCCGACGACCCGCCGTCGAACCTCGTGATGACCGGGTTCTACACGTTCTCGCCCGCGATCTTCCACGCTGCCAAACTGGTACAACCCTCAAACCGTGGCGAATACGAGTTGAGCGAGGCCGTCGACCTCCTGATCCGGAGCGGCCGGACGATCGACGCCATCCGCATGGACGGCTGGCGCGTCGACGTCGGCTATCCCGAAGACCGCAAAGAGGCCGAACAGCGGCTCTCAGGAGACACAGAGGCCGAGGTCGACTCGGCTGCCTCGTCCTGACGCGAAAATCCTGTTACAGCACGTCGAGCTGTGTCGAAACGACTCGCTACGCGCGAACGAGCGGTTCGTACCAGTTGCGGTTGTCCCGATACCACTCGATGAACTTCGCGACACCCTCGCGGATGGTATGAGACGGCTCGTAGCCCAGCAGTTCCTGTGCGCGGGTCGTGTCGGCGTGGGTGTGTTCGGCGTCGGCGTCGTGGCGTTCCTCGTAGACTAACTCAAGTTCAGGAGAGAGCTGGTCGCGGATCTCCGTCGCGAGCGTCCGGATCTCGATGTTGTCCGTCGAGCCGATGTTCAACACCTGGCCGTCCGCGGCGTCGGTATCCAGCAGCGTGACGTTCGCGTCAACGACGTCGTCGATGTAGGTGAAGTCCCGGGTCTGGGTGCCGTCGCCGTAGACGATCGGCGGCTCGTCGTTCATACACCGGGAGACGAAATTCGAGATGGCCATGTTCGGGCGCATCCGTGGCCCGTAGACCGTGAAGTATCGCAGCGCGACCGCCGGCAGATCGTAGACCTCGCTGTAGGCCATCGCATACCGTTCGGCGGCCAGTTTCGAGGCCCCGTACGGTGAGACCGGCGTCGTCGGATGGGTCTCCTCGTAGGGCAGCGACCTCGGGATTCCGTAGACTGACGAGGAGGAGGCTATGACGAACCGTTCGATACCGCTGTCCCGACAGGCGTCCAGCAGGTTCAGCGTGCCGTCGACGTTGACCTCGTCGTACTTCCGCGGGTTCTCGACGCTCGGACGGACGCCCGCCTGGGCCGCCTGGTGGTAGACATAGTCGGCTTCGCTTACTAGGTCCGAGACGAGCTCGGCGTTCCGGACGTCACCCTCGACGAACTCGTAACTGCCGTCGCTGGTCTCGGCCGTGTCGCGCGCGGTCTCGATGTTGTGGCATTTGATGTCCAGGTCGTAGAACGGGTCGAGGTTGTCCAGGACGACCACGTCGTGGCCGTCGGCGACGAGCTGCGACGTCGGAGGTAGCCGACGTGCTGGACGCGAGTCGGAATACCGTCTACAAGAAACTGCGTGCGATGGAAGACGGCGGTGAGGTGACGAGTCGGAAGGCCGGCGGGATTCGGGTGTGGTCTGTGAATGAATAAGATGATACGTAACGCTCTCTCAATATCACTTGAGGACATCGATTTAGAGTAAGAGTCGACTTGGACAGATGGTGCTGCCCGTCTAAGCATACAATGAGATAGGAGATCATCTGCGCGATTTTGCCATCAACAGCTTGATAAAAAGCCGGCAATCTACCGAAGAGCGCCCTCAGAAGTACTGCTAGTAGAATGGTAGCCGATACCGTGATTTGTCCGTGCCAGACCCAATGACTGTTTCCAGAACCCCATCTTTGAGATATGCCTTGCTATTTTTGACTGATCCTGTTGGATCAACAATTATTGATGTCCAACTGACCCCCGAGCCGGTACCCTCAGTCGGTCCCCGCCAAATTGCTTGGCCTTTGTGTGTGTGGCATTCTCGGCACCACTCCCCGCTTGCATTGGTTTGAATTCGAACATATGTATCATAGTCCGGCATTACGACGACCGAGCTCGGCAAGATTTTGCTGTAGGAGATACCCGTAGTGTTAACGACGGTTTGTGTCAGGAGTACACCAGAATCGTACAGGAACACAACCTGCCGTCTACAGTTAACTTCAGCATCCAGTGGTCGTTTGCGCCACCACTGATACACGTGGTCAATCTTAGTCGCTCTAGCGATGCGGTTCACTTCAGGGAGGGGGTTCTCCTTGGGACGCCCCTCTTCTTGATCGGATGTTACGTGGTTTCCAATCGAATGGAATAGTCCAGTCCCCGCCGCTTTGAAGTACTTGTCTGTCCATTTGCTACGTGTTTTCCAAGTTGATGGCACCATCGAGGAGCCATCTTCACGCACGACTGTCGGTAAAAAGGGGATTCTATCCTCGGAGCGGTAGGCTCGCGGGATTCCGGGGAGGACTGGTTCCGATCTGTGGGTGGTGGTTAACGGAATTAACCCTGCATACCGCGGATCAAGTAACCCCTCCGAGTACTTCACTTGACCATTGAGAGCAAGCCCAACAGCAGTATCTTGTCCAGCAAGACTCACGATGGTTGGTTCTGAGGTTTGAGCGGTGTGACTTCTCGTAGGATGATGTTTGGTCTTCAATCGAGAAGACACTTGAGGCGAATCAAGCAGAAGCATCGCAGCGAACGCAGCATAGACTTCGGGGACGATATATTCGTCAAGAGTGACGGTCTCTTCTGGAGGACCGGGAGTGACTGCAAGCGTCTTCGGATCAAATTCCTTTTCGAGGTAGTCCAAGAGACGACGACGAAAGTCGGAAACCCATGTAGCCGGGTTAGTCTCACTGGAAATATACCGTTCGACCGCGGCGAGGACACAAGCGTAGCCGAACAGCGTATTCTCGCTTCGGCCAAAGTATAGACACTCGCCGTTGGGGAGTGCATAACGTGCGAGCGTCCGTAGCCCATATTCGACACGCTCGAAATAAGACTCATCGACCTCTTCGGCCAAGAACGAGTAGACGAGTGTTTGTTTCGCGTGATACGTCAGCGGCGTCTCTGATGGGCCGATTGGGTACCTGGGTTTGTCGGCAAACGGGCCGCCCTTCGTTGTCCACGTTTCCGCGAGAGCGAGTATATATTTTGATAAAAGAATATCAGAATATCGTTTTCCGTCGAGGCTGTGACGTCGGAACCGGCACAGAGCCTGTAACAGCAACCAGTTGTTACCCTGACTGGTAGTGGATGTCACGTCAAACTGTAGGGCCTCAAGTATTGTTGACTGATCCACAGGGCAGGGGTATCGTCCCTGCTGGACATCACGGACCAATTCAGTGAGTGCAAATGCGTTGAACTCACCATGACCGCGCTGCTCCGATGATAAATCAAGATACCGATTCAGAAGACGCCGTCCAAAACGGTAGCGGTCGCTCTCTGGTGAATCTGCGGATCTAAACGCGGCGACCGCAAGGGACGTTTCGGCGTAGTGGTCCCTCGGGACGTTCCAATCACCAGCCCGATAGCGACGGCACAGCTCCTCACACAGCACTGTACCCAAGTGGGTCGATGTGATCATACTCTTTTATTGAGCGCCGACTTGATTCGACCAGGAACCAATCCGCTTGCGAGAATCATAGCAGGGTAGGTGTAGCTACGAATAGGAACGTCAAGTTGCCTAGCCGCAACGAATCGAATTTGCGCCGCGGTAATTCGATGGCGGACGCGATCAAGGGGATCGAAAGCGAACGAGCGAGTATTATGCTTCCGCTGAACGGCCAAAAAATCGTCAATCATCCCAAACTGGTACCCATTTGTTGCTAACCGAAGCCAAAGAGAGTAGTCGATGCATGAGTGTTTCGCCCCGTCGTACCCGCCGACATCAAGCGCAGCACCGCGCCGATACATCACAGTACTGTGAGAGAACGGGTTTCTCTTCGGAAGGGTCTTCAGTAGTCGTTCGTGAGATGTCGGAGAACGAATGAGTTCGGTCGGTCGCTCAGAGTCAGGCCAACGACGTTCATAGTACGTTCCAACAAGCGCGGTGTCGGGATGTGTGCTAAAATATTCAAGTTGCCTTTCAAGACGAGTTCGCCGTGCAATATCGTCGTCGTCAATGATGGCAACGTACTCGCCATCTACCTCGCGAAGTCCTCTATTAAGCGCTGGCCCCCGCCCTGCGTTCGCCTGTCGAATGACTCGCATTCGAGGATCGTCATATCCGTCAAGTATCGATGGCGTCTCATCAGTTGAGCCGTCGTCTATGACAAGAAATTCGAAGTCCTCGAATGTCTGTTCAAGGATGCTGTCGATAGCGTCTTCAACGAACCGCTGCCCATTGAAGACCGTCAGCAAGACAGATACTGTCGGACGTTCACTATCTCGTTCTTGATGGTATTCATTCACTTTCATTAGTGAGTACACGTCCCTTTCGCATGGATCCGTATCTCTTTGTTGTCCGTGAGCTCAACGAGGTCGACGTACTGGACAGGGAGCAGCCTTGATGGAACACGGCTACGCTCTCGAAGATATCTGAGCCGGTCACGGAGCCAAGGTCGCCGTCGTACCACCCTGTCGAGTGCCGAAACGTGTCGAAATGGACCTCGGTACAGTCTAAGAATCCCGGCCTTCGTGTCTACAGCTTGGAGCCGAACGTGGACTACCCAACGGTTTGGGGAAACATCTTTAGCGTAAACTACAGGTTCCATACCCTTTGGAACATTGTAGTCTTCCAGGCGGACCGAGAATAGAAGTTTGCCACCGTCTGTCAAGGAGACGCTACGCGCTTCGAACTGATGATAGCGGTTCTGGCCCTGGAACGGAATTGTGCGACCATTGATTACGGCGGAGAGATGGGAGGCCCCGTGGAATACGAATCGAAGCACGAGATCCCCGATCATTCCTTCACCATTAGATGTCATCGACAACTCACGTTCAAAATTCGACTCATCGATCCATTCCCGCTGGTGGAGGTTGTACGATCCGCAAGCGAGGTCAACAGTATGGTTCGCTTCAAACTCATTCTCACCGACGGTCTGTTCCGAAGTCGTGTGTTTGGCGTCAAGACGGTTCCCACCCGCCGAGAGAAAAGAAAGCCAATCTCCAATCTCAAACCCGAATTCGACGGCATCACACCACTCCGGTTCCGTGGACCTACCCAGTCCGGTTGTTTCGTCCCATGATACTATCGCCGATTTCACGCTATCCGATGTTACCAAACGCGCGAATATATCAATGACGGTTCGTGATCCCAGAGAGTCGGGATCGCAATTCGTTGGCCACCCAACCTTGCCCAAGCGGCGTCAACCGGACGGTGACGGAGACGACAATGACGTAATAAAACGGGGCAAGCAGAAGCCGAACCCGTGGCGACGAAACGAGGAGCCACGCAGGCACAAGAAAAATTATCGCGACCAGCATTGCCTGCAGTTCCGTCCGTATGTCATGACTGAAGTCGATTTCTCGCGTGACGAGCCTGTGTTGCATAAGGTTGAGCGCGATCAGCGAAACCCCCGTCCCAACGGCTGCTCCGACACCACCGTAGGCCGGAATCAGGGACACATTGAGGACGACGTTCAACAGACTCGCGCCGAGATACGTGGCGAATACGGTCTTGGATCGTTCAAGGACCTCAAGTAGTGACCCAACCGGCCCCACGAAGACATCGACGAACATAACGACAGAAATGATGGTCAAGATGGGTGCACCTCGCTGATATCCATCGCCGAATATGACTCGGAGGGATTCTCCCGGAAACGCGAGCATCCAGAGGACGATAGGGAGCGTGAGAACGACACCCCATGTGACAATCGACTGAATGACATCGTCCAACGAGTCCGAGTTAGAACTGTAAAGTCGTGCCAGTTCGGGGTAAGCCATTCGGTTGATGCCTCTGAAGGCTATGGTGATGGCCGTTGCGAGGAGGAACGCGGGACGATAGTACCCTAAGGCAACCGTCGTCGAGAGGACACCAAGAAGAAGATAGTCAGCCCCAGCAAGGACGCGCCCGGTGATCGACGATAGGAAAAGCGGCAAGGAAAATCTTAGCAGTCGGCGGTACTCGGTTTTCCGTCCGGCTGTCTGGTGCACTGGAGTCTCGAAGAATCGGAAGAGAAGTGGAACAAGGAGGACACTAAGAACTACCAGTAGCAGTGAAATCCCGAGCACAAGTTGTGATACCGAAAAGCCGTAGATGGCCCCCGCCAGAGCAACGAGTGCCCGCAGTCCACTCTGGCCGAATCCACCCGAGAAAGCAGATAAGACCGGCTTCCGGTGGGCTAGATATCCTTGCGAGGAGACGTCAAGAACGGTCTTCGCCAACAGCGCGCCCGAAATCCCCTTCAGTAGCGGAGCGACTGTGGGGTCGCGGAATACCACCGACGCCATCGGTTCAGCGAATATCACCAGAACCGTCGCCGAGATTAGACTCAAAACCCCCGAAACACCGAGCGTAAAAACTGCGACACCGACCGCAGAACTCGGATCGTTGTTCTCGAGATACTCGCTGGCGTACCGTTTCAGTCCAGACCCTAACCCGAACTGAGTGACCGTCGATAGCGTCGTCAACACTGAAATAGCGAGCACAAACGCCCCATATTCCGCAGTCGATAGGGTACGCGTCAGGAGGATATTCTCCACGAATCCGAAGAGTTGTGTCAACGCAACGGATACCGCCAGAATGGACCCACCACTAAGTATCTGCTTGAGTGCAGTCTGCGTATCACTATCGCTCATCGGTCACCGTCCGGCTATCGCAGCGTACGTATCCATTATCGTCTCGAAGGTCTGTTCAATATCATATCTGTCGGACTGTGCCATCGCTCTCTTATGCCAGTCATCTTTCTCCTGACGAAATTCGAGTATCGTCTCAGCTAACGAGTCGGCGTCACCGCGGTCGAAGAAGATCCCGTTTCCATCACAGACTTCACGAAATGCTCTCCCGTCAGTCGCTATACAGGGAGTCCCACACGCGAGGGCCTCAATCATTGTCGTGCTCTCCATCTCGTAGTAGCTGGGGCACACGTAGGCGTCGACTGCATTGTAGTAGGTAGGAAGTTCTGCACGCGGAACGCGTCCGAGGAACTCGAACCGGTCCTCAGTTACAGCTAAATTTGAAAGCCATTCCGGTGGATTGTCAGTGCCAGCCACTAGTACATCAACACGGATACCACGCTGGTCGAGATCTGCGATGGCTTCAGCAAGCAGTCTCATTCCCTTTCGCCGGGTTGGCTTCCCGACGAATAGCAATTTGAGCCTTTCCTCATCTCGTACCTGTTGAGCGCCCGGACGGAAGATGTCAGTGGGGACTCCAGATGGGAGAACTGTCACGTCGTCGGTCGGAACGCCGCGCCGTGCGAGTACCTCGTCCTGGACCCATTCGCTGAACGCGAGGAAGCGAACAGATGGATAGAGCCTGCTTCGGGCGAATCGCAATTTAAACCGTTCAATCAGTTCACCATACCACCGCCATCGTCGGAGAAGCCCCGGCTTCTCGGCCTTGACAACCTCACGAGTCGGCTCATCAAAACTACTCCAAGGGAACATCCGACCGCCGATGTTAGGTCCGACGACCAACGGTTTACCGATATTCACCAGTTCCAGCGGGAACCCGACCCAGGTAGGAAAGGCGATGAGGTGAACCAAATCCAAGTCGCTACGGCACTTGAGTAGACCTGAAAGTGAGGTCACTGCGCGGATTACTTTTCCACCCTCTTGGTAGTGGATCGTGTACGCGTCTGAGGCTTCTTTCTGACCTTTCCACGAGAGGACAAAAACTTCGAAGGAAATATTAACAGAGCTATTTCGACGAACATATCGGAGTACGTCATTCATCCGGGCATGTTGACCTGTGGGATCTGGGGAGTATGTCGTCATTACTAGTCCGACTTTCAATTCGTCTGTCGATTGCGTGGAGTCCGTAGTCACAAATACGACGCTCCTAATTTATCATAAATACTAGGTGATGTCTCAGCCATTACTCAATGTATCCGAGGTCAGCGAGTCGTTCTTCGACAGCATCGTCTGCATTTTCTGTTCCACTTAATCTCGGCCTCGGAACATCATCCATAGAAAGTACTGATGGAGTTTCATTGGTTCGGAGTACATCTTTGGAGACAGTGCCGTCAAAATCCGGTGCAACCGGTTGGTTCAGCGCGTGTAAAAGCGTGGGAAGAACGTCTTCCAAATAGAGACCTTCGATCGTCCTTTTTTCTTCAAAAAGTTGACCGTCTGCGGCAAACACACCTCGGTATCGGTGATCAAATTTGTCGCATTTGCTTATCATCTCCCCAGAAGGACCTCTTGCCTCAGTTATCACGTAGTTCGGCGCCGGGCGAGCAATAATATCTGGAGTGTTCTCGTCTGGAGCAGCATACGCGTCCGCACTAGTAACGACATCTCGAAATATCGGACGTTCGCTATCGCTGTTAATGGCTTCTATTTCAGATATGATTTGATCACGTACCTCATCCGTTTCAGATATTTGAGGTTTCTCAAAGTCGTTGTCATTAATATAGATACAGCCATCTCTGATATCCCACGCCAGTGATTCTGGGTAATCTACAGTCAGTTTGGCAGCCTCCACGATATTTTGACCGTATGAGGTCCCGCTGATCAGGTCGTACCCGGAACGTAAAACACGATTGAGGGATCCGGAACGCCGCGTGAGCATAAGCCCGAAGTCAACAGCTTTCCGACTCAGCGAACTCTCGTCAGCTGTCTTCTCCACTAAGTACCCAGTCTCCTCTAGCCAGTGGTTCAAGTGGATATACCGGCGCTTATGTTCAAATCCGTGATCGCTAACAATTACGACATTTTCCGCGTTTTGTGCCAATTCTTCGCAGTAGCTGTCTGTAAGTTCGATCAATCGCGAATACCAGTCTCTGGCCTGTTCCTCCGATTTCGCGTTTGAGAGGAAATGAGAGAGCCAGTCAATAGCGGCAAACAGAACGAACCCGACGTCAGGATCGGTTTCGTTGAATGCTTCGCTTGCGAACTCGTATCGTGACGTTATTATCTCGGAAAGATGTGCGACGTACTCTTCCGGATGTTCCTGCTTAGCACTACCAATAAACTTGTCGTCTTTGAATACGTGATAGGAATTATATGTGTCAAGTTCACGCAGCGGGCCCGGCACGGCATCCGATCGTTCGGGAGCCAATTTGCCTGAAACGAGATGGGAATTCTGGGACGCCGGCTCCCGTCCGTAGGAGCCCTGAAGATTCACAAACGTAGAGTTTGGAAGAAAATCGAATATCGCGGCATCTTCTCTATTTGGCCGACAGGGAGTGATGTTGTAGTCACTTCCTTGCTCTATCATATTTGTTACCCCATGTGAACTAGGGTCTTTTCCCGTGGCGAAGCTAGTCCACGCAGGGAATGTTGCTGGCGGATCAACACTATGTAGATCGCCATCAACACCATGATTGCGGATGCGTGAAATAAACGTTGCATCAACGTCAAATCGATCTAACATATTCCAGGAAAGTCCATCGAGTCCCAGAATCAGCAGGCGCATAATTCACATTTTGGCTAACCGCGTATTAGAACTGACGGAAGAGATTAGACGAGCCACAACATTAAAAAGTTCATAATTTAGTTTCTGAGTTCTTGAATCTGCGCATTTTCAACATTGCAGTACTGGACGCAGCGAGGAGATACAGCACTGGGTTCAGGAGGATAGGATTAACAAGACCATTGGTCACCAATCCGATAAAGGCAATAAGGACAATTAAAAGTTTGATCGCCCTTGTTTGTGCCCCCTGCTGGAGTGACTGACGATGAAGCCACAGCAATGAGTAAAAAACGGATGAGCAGAACAACAAGAGAAGAGCCACAGCAAAAAGACCGCCACCAATCCACACACTAAGCATGAAGTTATGAATGATTAACCCTTTGCCAGTGGCGGCTTCCATCGCCGGTTTGAATGATCCATAACCGATACCGAACAACCAGTTATCGGCAAGAGTACTGAGCGCGAAATCGTACATTCGATATCGGTATTCACCAAGTACCTCCGAATTGAATGTCTGAACGCTGGTCGGGACGCGCATCAAGCGATTCGGAACGATCTCCCCAGAAATGAGTGCCCCGGAAATAACAGATAAAATTAAAGTCATAACTGCTACAATACGAAGGCGCCAATCTCGACCGGTTACCTGAGTCCAATAAAGGTAGACGACAGCGACGAGTGCCACTATAAGAAGCGAGACAACGAACCCGCTTCGAGATTGTACAAGAATGATTGTAGTAAACAATGCAATTCCAACGCTTACGGCCAAATAGCGGATGTAACGCCGGTGATGGAGAAAGGCAGTTCCGAGTATGAATGGGAGGACAGCATTAACGTCTCGCGCAAATTGGTTGTACGAGACACGGAACAGTGAGAAGTCACGATAAGGACTAATCACCGAAGAGATGATAAATACTGCCAGGAGGAAGACAGCAAAAAGGATGAAACCAGTCCAAATAGAATTGAGCATCCGCCGATCTATTCCTGATATTGTGATACCAAAAAACAACAGAACTGGGAATATAATATTGAATACTTCGCTTACAGTTGCCAGTTTATACCATGCCCAGGATCCGCTTAGAGTGAGTAGTATCAAAAGAAAAATTAAATAAACTTCAGTTCGTGAGATCGAAATCTGGGAATTGTTGACGACAGCTGCAACAGCCAGTATGAATGTTAGGAGCATAAAAACACGAACCGGTGTGAGTGCAAACAGACCAAAATCAATAACAAATGGGACGTACCGAGCAATAACTGCGAGAAACGTACTTGTGATTATCACTCGTGTCACGTCGAAGTGATGATTGAGCCGATTCATTCTATCTGAGACACTGAGTCGACACCCGAACAGTACCGACTGAGACTATCCAGAAACGGAGCGATACCAGTCTCCGGTTGCCATGCTTCACTCGCGGTCTCGGTTTGTCGTTCCAGCAGACGCAATCGCGTTGGATTGGATATCAGACTATTAATCGTATCGGCGAGTGCGTCTGGATCGCCAGCGGGGACAATGATGCCTGTGTCCGTCCGTTCGACGAGTTCCCTGCTCGCTGCCTCGTCCGTCGTGACCACCGGAACACCGTAATAAAGCGCTTCGTTCACTACTAGTCCCCAGGCGTCATGGAGCGTTGGGAGCACGAACAAGTCGGCTGATCTGTACCAGCAGGCCTTCCTTTCCTCTGGGACGTAACCGACGAACTGCACATCGGGAACGCCCTCGGCAACTTCCTTGAGTCGTTCTTCGTAAGGTCCGGACCCCCCGATAATTAGTTCGACATCGTCCTTCCGGGCCCTGATGCGCCGATACGCGTTGATCAGGTGATGTACACCCTTTCTTTCACGAAGATATCCAAGATACAAAATGCGGAAAGATTCATTCCCCCCGAATGCCTCACACTCCGGGAGGAGGGAAACAGGCATTACTTGCGGTCCAGTGTCGATTCTATCTTTGGTCACGCCGTACGATCGGAGGTACTGCTCAGCGTCTGTCGAGAGTGCCAAGAACGAGTCCGCGAATCGGTAGAGTACCTTCCGATATATCCCAATGACACGGCGGAGAGCAGTCCGCCAAGGTGACTCGAGTTCAAGGTAAGGACTGCCTGGTTCTCGAACTTCCGACCAGAGGACGAACTTGGTGTCTGTCGTCTGCGACAGAAGGGCAACGAAAAGCGAAGCGGGTGCAGTCGACGTGTTTTCCCCGACAATACAAACATCGAAGTCGTTCTCACGGAAGAGCGCCTGTAGCTCCGGATTAAACCGCAACGGGCCGATCCGGTACGGCCGACCAACCGTGTAAGCGAAGTCGTACTGATCAACCTCCGCTTCCCATTCGCGGTCAGAGCGTGAGGCTTCGCAAAAGAACACGTGCAAGTCCACGTGATCGCTGAGTGAATCAAAGAGAGGGAGGCGATAGGGTGCGATGACATTGTGTATGATGAGAACGGAACAACAGTCACTCTTCATCGGGACACGACGCAGTACCCTTGGGCAGTTGAAAAGCAATTCGGTTGGACAGACATAAGTTAGGAGCAATATTATCGCTCAGTGATGAGCAGTTCTATGGTTGTGGCCAATGTTGTCCCCGACCCTCGGCCCAGCGGCCCATTGCTACGAGTTCTCCACGTTGCTGAAAGGCTCCGAGAGCAAGGGTACGAGACACACATCATTACCGATGAATCCATCAGCAGTTCCGTCTTGGACAGGGCACGCGAGCAGGCTTCCGACGTTCACCTTATGCGTCTCCCACGGATTCGGGCTCCAAAGCGGATCAAGATGAATGCCGAATTTCTTCTCTCTCTACCCTGGACCGTTATGCGTATTGATAGACTTATTCGGAATATCGGTGCAGATGTGACACACGTTAATGGGTGGTTAACGTTTGCTCCTGCGATAGCGTCTGCTCAGGCCGGAGTTCCTGTCCTCTGGCACATAAATGACATGTTGGTTCCAGGCCCACTAGCTATTGTCACAAAGCCTATTGTCAACCGATACGCCGATACTATCGCCCTTGCCTCCAAAGCAGTAGGAAAGTACTTCTTTAATAACCCAGACAAGGGAGAAGTGCTGTACTCTCAGGTCGACGTAGGCAAATTCTCGCCGAACAGCCCCTCGGAAGATACCGTTGAGTCCCTCCGTTCAGAGCTTGGTGTCAAGGATGGGATGTATGTCGTTGGAACTGTTGGCAACGTGAGCCCGAACAAAGGTCACGATATTCTCGTAGAGGCGGTACCGTCCGTGCTTGAGGAACATCCTGAAACAGTATTTGTTATTGTAGGAGATCTCTTGGACACTAAGCAGGAATTTCATCAGTCTCTTCTTGATCGAGCCGAGGAGTTGGGTGTTCGCTCAAGAGTGGTGCTCGCCGGATTTCAGACGGATATCCCTTCTATACTCTCTCTCTTCGACGTTTTTGCTTTTCCATCAAGAAGCGAGGCGTGTCCGCAGTCCGTGCTGGAGGCGATGTCAATGGAAGTTCCGGTCGTCGCGTCCCGGACTGGCGGCATTAAGGAACAGGTCACAGACAAGAAAGATGGACTTCTTGTACCAGTTGATGATGCGGATGCACTCGCCGCAGCCATAAATAATCTGCTCGCATCCTCCGCACAACGTGAACGACTTGGAAAGAAAGCCAGAAGAACAGTTATTGAAAGATTCTCAATCCAGCGATGTGTGGAGAAACATATTGAACTCTACGAAAAGGTCACAAAATGAATCGTATCCTTTTTATTACCCCTGAAATCCCGTATCCCCCGACGGATGGGAGCCGAATCAGAGCGTATAACCTATCACGGTTGCTACAGCAGGAACACAAAGTAGAACTCCTAATCGTGGCACCGTCAACTGAGCAAGGTGATCTCTCACGCCTCCAATCCGAATTCACAGCAGTCCATCAAATCCCTGTTTCTCGAACAAGGATGACACTGAACGGATTGTTGTATGGGATCAAGTCACGCCCGATGCAGGCAGGCATCTACCGTAGCCCAGAAATCAAAGAGTGGCTATCGACGAACGCTCGTCGGTTCGACCTCCTGTTTTCGCATCTCGTTCGGACTACTGAACTTGTCGCTAACCTCTCACTACCGAAGATTGTTGATTTGGTTGACTCGATATCGATGGATTATGCAACACTGAGTAAGCAGGGACCTATTCCAGAGCGATGGTTTTACAGGTTTGAGCAGCCCCGATTACGGCGATACGAGCGTTTTATTACAGAGAAGTTTGATCGCGCATTAATCACGAGCGAACGAGATAAACAATATATAGATAATGGGGCGCTGTCAGATGAGATCAGCGTCATCCCTAACGGAGTTGATAAGTCCCTCTTGAAGATGGAGAGCACCGACACTTCTGACCGGAATATCGTCTTTGTTGGATCGATGGACTACTATCCGAACGTTGACGCTGTTCGTTACTTCGCTAACGCGATCCTGCCCACCATTTCCGAGCAGCGTGAAGAAACACATTTCACTATTGTGGGGTCAAATCCAGTTCGAAGTGTGAGTAAATTAGGTCAACGTCAGAACGTGACTGTGACGGGATTTGTCGACGATCCAACTGAGTACGTCTCTGACGCTACAGTTGTCGTCGCCCCTATACGGCACGGTGCGGGAATTCAAAATAAAGTACTTGAGGCGATGGCGCTCGGGAAACCAGTGGTCGCGACACCGAGTGCGGCAAGCGGAATAGAAACAGACGACAACTCAGCATTGGTCGTAGCGGACTCAATTGATAAGTTCGCAGAGAAAACTATTGAACTTTTAGACAGCGAATCATATCGCAGAAAGGTCGGAAAACAGGCAAAATGCGTAGTAGAGTCACGGTACACATGGGATAGAGTTGCTCCAATGCTTCTATCAACGGTGGCTGAAATTGCTGGGCCACATTAAGTTAGAGGATGAGGCGTTCGATGTTCAACTTCGATCAGTTCTAGCTTTATGACGTACTTCCAAGCGAAGTGGGATTCTGAGATAGTCGTTCGTGAGTGGTAGCTGAAAAGTCACGATCAAGCTGTCGCGTTCGACGAGGAACTCCCACCCAGCCAGCGATTGCACGAACGGATCGAACTGACGACTGAGTTGGTGCTGAGCCTCGGGACCGACGACGTCGACGTTGCCGACCTGGAGACGATCCGCCCAGAAGGGAGAGAAGCAGCGCTCACAGATGGAACAGTACTCGTCGGTGACCGATCGACGGTGGAAGCGTATCGCAAGCGATTCGCACGCGAACGTGCGGACGATGACACGCACAACGATCGGATGGAACGATTCGATGCGATCCTCGAACGGCTCGATGCCAGGTGACCCATCCGAATATTTTTCACATTGTGCAAATAATTGCCTATTATGCAAAAGTCGGGAGTACTTCTCGATTTCCCGTTTCCAGAGGAGCGTGTCTTCCGGTACCAGGCGATGCAAGATATATTGCACCACCTCGCAAACAATCCCTTCGAGGAGTTCACACAGCGAGAACTCGCCTCTATTACGGGGGCAGACGTATCGTCAATCTCACGTTCGGTTGATCTCCTCGAAAAGGTCGGAGTCATTATCGTAAGCGAGCACCGTCCCGCTCGAATTACGATCGATACAGACCATCTCCAGCGACCGGACCCCGTCTTTGCGATACCGCAAGCCGAATTTCGCAAACCAGTCCAGGCATATCTCGACCGACTCGAGACGCGTATCCGAGAGAACGAAGCGATCGACGGGCTCGTTGGATGTGTTCTCTTTGGCAGCGTCGCCCGTGGCACAGCGGACCGGCGAAGTGACATCGACCTCCTCGTCATCGTTGATGGTGATCTCACCCACGGACGGCGAGTCTGTACGTCTCTCGCGCGAGATCTCGAATCGGATTCGTTCGACGGCCACCGATACGAGTTCGAGGTGCTCGTCGAAACGCCTGAGACCGCTGTTTCGCACGGAGACGAACTCACAGAACTCTTCGATGAAGGGTTAATACTTCACCAGTCTGACAGACTACGAGAACTACGAGAAGAAATCTACGCCTCGTCACGAGGGGGTGCATAGAGATGCCGATCGATCACAACGATATCGAGCCACTGCTGTCGAACACACAGGAAGCGTTCCGTCGCGGCGGACAGACTCGTGAGACGGGGCTAGATGTGGCCAGTGCCGACCTCGTTCAACTCCGGAAAGCGTGTCGACTCCTCTCTGGAGCAGAACAGTTACTCAACGACGGCTATCACACGCTCACAATCGAGGCTGCATTCACATCGATCGAGCGGACGCTGCTGTTCTGGTTGATCACAGAGGGACACCACGACCCGTCTCGGCCACCACAATCCCATACGACCGCAATCAATCGAAGCGCGGAAGTCGGGTTCATTACCCCGGAGGTCGCAACAGAACTCGAAGACCTCTGGAACGAAAACCGGGCACAGACGTATTACCAGGATGGGATGGCCACAGACGAACGAGCGAGCGCGATGCTTGCCCTTGCTGGCGATATTCATTCACAAATCGTTAATCTCGCCGGGCAATCTCACGAGTGTATTTGCGACTGAATTCACTCTGCCTTGCTGCTTCACCGACGTTATGAGAACGCACGAAATCCCCATATCAGCACTGTTTGCGGATCCAGTGCGACCCGCAGGCCTTTCCTACCCACATCACCCTGCATTGACACACGATGACTGAGACGGACCTCACTGACCGAACAATACTGATTACGGGCGGAGCCGGGTTCATCGGCAGCCACATCGCCGACGCCCTCACCACAGACAACGACATCACCGTCCTCGACGATCTCTCCTCGGGCTCACGCGAGAACGTCCCGGGCGGCGCAACGTTCATCGAAGGCGACGTCCGGGACGACGACACCCTCAAAAACGCGGCAGCAGACGCAGACGTGATCTTCCACGAGGCCGCGATCGTCAGCGTCCAGCAATCGATCGACCAGCCCCAACGCTGCCAGGACGTCAACCTCGCCGGGACGCTCGCCGTCCTCGAAGCAGCACGCCGGGAAGACGCCCGCGTCGTCTTCGCGTCCAGCGCCGCGATCTACGGCGAACCCACGTCAGTCCCGATCGACGAGGCCGAACCGACGGCACCCGCCTCACCGTACGGCATCGACAAATGTGCGGCCGACCAGTACGTGCGCACCTATCACGACCTCTATGGACTCGACACGGTCGCACTCCGGTATTTCAACGTCTACGGGCCCGGACAGACCGGCGGCGACTACAGCGGCGTGATCAGCATCTTCCGCGAGCAAGCCCTGACTGGCGACCCGATCACCGTCGATGGCGACGGCTCGCAGACGCGGGATTTCGTCCACGTCGAGGACATCGTCCGCGCGAACCTCCTCGCCGCAACCACGGACGCCGTCGGAACCGCCTACAACATCGGCACGGGCACGGAGACGTCGATCCAGACGCTCGCCGAGACCGTCCAGTCGATCGCTGACGCCGACTCGCCGATCGTCCACGGCGAGCCCCGGCCCGGCGATATCGACCGCAGCTGTGCCGACGTGACACGCGCCCAGGAGCAACTCGGCTACGAACCGAAAATATCCCTCGAAGAAGGACTGCGGACGCTGTTTTGAGCGTCCGAAAGACTGGCATCAAACTCGCACTTCTATCGGATCAGGGCGCAGCAGCTGCCGTGTCGTTCCCCTCTGGATCAAACGGAAGGTTGATCACGAGTTTGTCGAACCAGACGACTGGGCGCTTGCTCTGGCCGTCTTCTTCGAAGAAGATGATACCGAGTTGGGCAAGCCGACTGAGTTCCTCGTGGACGTTCTTCACGTCCCGGTCAACGACCCGTGCTGTCTCGTTAATGCTGGATGGCTCTTCCCGACGAATGGCCTCGATCAGATCGAGTACACGCGGCGTCAGCGTCTCCATAAGGTCGTCGTAGCTCGTGAACGAGAGCGTCGGTGGAGAATCCACCGCGTCGCCCCGTTCGAGCGCCTCGATCCCGTCAATGACGTCATCGTGGAACTCACTGGATGATTTCACCGTTACGACGAGGGTTGATTCGGACCGAAGCTGTTCGCGTTCCATTGGGTGCAGCGGCGGTGTGGTATCGTGCATGGATATCACCGTAGTGTAGTTGTCTCACGTGACATCGAACTCGGATTTCGGGATCTCGCTCCAGAACCGTTCCCAGAGTTCGACCATCCCGGGGAACGTGATGATGTCTGGTTCGGGGTCCGGTGCGACGTGCAGTTCGTGGCCTTTGGTGTCCTCGTGCGAGTTGTCGTACCGACGAATCGTCCCATCTGCAAGTGTGCGGGGAGGATCCGGCTCTGTCGCGCCGTAGTGACGTTTGTAGGCCCACCCGGACGGGTATACGCACGATCTGTCCGCATGCAGAACACACGGACGACAGTCCCGTCAGGGTACTTCCTCCCCTCGCTCACCCCAGCAAGATCGTCGCCAGTCAGTGAGGTCATCCTCGTCTATTGGACGCATACCAATACAATGAGCCTATTGGTTATTGGACCAATGGCCGGTGCCACGCCGTCTCCAAACCAACAGCCACGAACATTTTTGCCGTGAACACGCGAACCATCGCGTATGCCGAACGAACGCGACGTGATTCCGGATACCGTCAGGGAGCGGGTCTGTTCTGATCCGGCGGTCGAATTCGCGCTCGCGTTCGGTTCGTACGTCGACGGCAATCCCACAGAAGGCTCCGATTTCGATCTGGCGATCAAATTCGCCGATCGGCTGTCGGCTGGCGAGCGGTTCAGGAAGCGATATCAGCTCGCCGGGCACGCACAGGACCCCGACGCGCCGTTCGTCGATATTTCCGATGTCGAAGAACTCCCTCTGAAAGTCGCATACAAAGCGGTCACCGGGGAGTTCATGTGTGGTGACGACAGCCGGTTTCGAGACTACAGAGAGCGTATCGAGCGCAGATACCAGGAGGAGTCCGATCGGATCGACAGACGGCAGCGCGAAGTGATCGACCGGATCGCCGAGGAGGGACTCCATGGCTGACGCCGACGTCGTTGCGACCAAGCCGGGACACATCGAGCGATGAATTGACTTCCTCTCCCGTGTAGAGTGATCCAATTGTAACCTGTAAACTACCCCTCCCTACTCCCTCGGCGTAAACGCCTCAGTTCTTGAGGGAGGGGCTTTGATGTGGACTCCCGGCAATCACCTATCAAACCGATTGATAGCCGTTGCCGTTCAGCGTCCCACCAGTTATACGCACGTCTACTGGTGCGTCTGCGCTCCCCGACATGGGCGAGGAACGCAGGCTATGTGTCCGCTTGCGCATATACCGCAACGCGATATTCTTCGCACCATTATAATCCGCATTGACCTCGTAGCCGCATTTCAGGCACTTGAACTGCTCACCGTCACGATTATCCTCATGCGTGAAGCCACAATCAGTGTGTGAACAGCGTTGACTCGTATGGTCTGGGTCAACCTGTTCAACCGCGACACCCTGTTCTGGAGCTTTGTACTCAACGTACTCGACAAGCCGACGAAACGCCCATATATGATGCCAGTCAGCGTGTGGAAGGCGCTCTCGGATATCGGTCAAATCCTCGAACACGATTACATCACAGTCGTGGGCAACCGCTTCGTCAACGATTTCGTTGGCGACAGTGTGGATGTACTGTTTCCGCCATGCACGCTCACGCTTTCCAAGCCGGAGTAATGCGTTGTGGGCGGCTTGGGTGCCACGCTGTTGCATCTCTGCCCGACGTTTTTCGAACTCGTGAATCCAGTGGTCGTACTCGTCACCGCTCCAGAACGTGCCGGTTGAGGCGACGGCGAGACTGTTCACGCCGAGGTCGATACCGAGGACTGTTTGGTGCCCGGTATCGTCCGAAACCTCGATTTCAACAGCCTCGCCATCGTCGTCCACTTTCCGTGTTGTGACGTGGAAATAGAACTCGTTGCTGGCTTGGTCGTACTGGAGTGTACTCGTCCGAAACTCGTAGTCTTCAGACAAGACGTATTCCTCGTAGGGTGTTGGACTGTCTGCCGGCAGTTCAAACTCGAACTCGACTCGTCCGTTGACTGTGGCGAGTGAAATTTTGTTCCGGTAGAACGTCGCACTTCGTTTGTCAAACACGATACTCCACGAGGTGAACTCCGGCTTGTTCGTCCGTTTACCCTTTTTCCAGCGGTCTACTCCGCTGTCAACAGCGTGGACGGCACGCCGGATGGCTTCTTGGACGAGATTCGCATTGAGGTCTGTTTCATCCTTGAGTCGGTCGTAGAGCGCGTCTCTCGCTTTGCTGTTTGACGTAACACAGTTCTTGTAACTGGTGTTGTCCCAGCAGTAGTCACTGGCTTGGTTCGCACAGTAGCGGAATTGGTCTGCGGTTTCATGGAGGTCATCATGGTACTCGTCGGGGACGACGAGTTTGACCGGTGCAGTACGTCGGACCTCCATAATTCAGATGTGTTCTTGTGGGTCCTTAATAATTGGGAGTCAGACTGGTATAGTAGCGTGGGTTGGTTGTCTATGGTGTCGGCTTCCTCTCCGGCCTACTCGTTCGCTTCGCTCACTCCTTGAGGCCGGAGGCTCCGCCTTGAAACCGCTGAATATTAGGGAGAGCCAATGAGTAGTGCTGACGGGAGTACAGCCGAGGAGTACGGATCAGTCGAGATCGACGACCGTGGTCGCTTGACTTCTTCCCCGCGTTGAAGGCGAGGCTTTCCCCTCAGTTATCCGTAAGTTCTGGCTCACATCGCGTCGCCGGTATCGACCGGCACGCGTGTCAATCCCAGCGTTCGGAAGTCGTCTTCGAGCGCGAAGATGTACTCGATATCGAATTCGTCGCTGAGGACTGCATTGAGGTGGTCGACGAACGAAATCTGCTCATCATCATACGCAGTGAACTGCTCGACGGTCCGTTCGAACAGCGAATCAGTGACCTCGAGGACGTTGAACGTCGACGACGCCCGGATCGTTCGGAGTGCCTCGGCAGCTGCACGGTGACCGACACCGTACAGCAATGTCGTCGCCGTCTCTGAGAGCACGTATCTGCTCGTGAAGATCGGCCCATAGGGCAAATTTCGCTCCCGAATCCCGTCTATCACGCTCGTCGCGCGGTCGTGGTGCACGTCGTCTGCGTCGAACAGCGCCACGAACGCGTTCGTATCGACGAACAGCGGCCGCGGCTCGCTCACGAGTCAGCCCCGTAGAGAAGATCGTCGACCTGTTCGGAGAGGTTCTCACGTCCCGAGGAGATCACTGGACGATCGACGAAGATCGGATCGTCGGGATCGACCGGATTCGGATCGGCGTCTTCGCGCCGCCAGTAGACGATGCGCCCGGACGTTTTCCGACGTCCGACCCGGCCCTGATCGTGCAGCCGATCGAGTTTCCGACGGGCGGAGTCCCGCGAACAACCGGTGACAGTGGCAACGTCACCGGACGTGACGACGGGGCCGTCAACTGTTTCGAACACCTCGAGTACGTCCGCGAGCGTGACCTGCTCGGTGAACTGCCCCTTCTCGTCACGATTTTTGCTCATACGAGAACGTCCGGCATCGGTGCGGAAATTCCTTACGCTGTATCCAGTATGGGAAAGCTGTGCCGTTCGATACACCCATCCAGATTTGCCGGATGACAGTAGACAGAAGCTTACAGCTGAGAAACCCGACGAGAAGGAGGACAGAGATATTCACCAACACCAACAAGACAGCGGTGAGAGCTATGAGAACAGCAGCTATATCGTTGGTAGCTGACAGCACCTAGTCTCGACCCAGAACAGTTTCCACCAGGTCACCCAGCACCTTCCAGATCTGTCGGATGACGATCGCGACGTCGACCCGGAACGACTGCCGTCGGATGTACTCTACGTCGTAGCGGAGCTTCTGCTCCGGTTCGTGGCCCGTCACGTCGTTGATCTGGGCCAGTCCAGTCAATCCAGGCCGGACGAACCAGCGACGACGCCAGTCCGTGACGCCTTCTTCGCGTTCGATATCTTCGTCGAGTTCCGGGCGCTCGGGGCGCGGCCCGACGACGCTCATGTCGCCGACGAGAATCGACCACAGCTGCGGAATCTCGTCGAAGTGGGTCTTGCGAAGGATCCGACCGACACGAGTCACGCGCGGGTCGCGCCCGCCGGCGTCCTCTTCGCTCAGCTTCACGCCGGTCTTGGATTCCGCGTCCGGAATCATACTCCGGAACTTGTACACGGTGAAGGTCTCGCCGAACTCTGCGGTCCGCTCCTGGCTGTAGAACACGGGCCCGGGACTGTCGAGCTTGATCGCCACGGCGATCAGGGCCAGCAACGGCGACGCCACCAGCAGACCGAACCCCGCGAACGCGACGTCGAAGGCGCGCTTGACGACCCGGTCCTGCCAGTCCCAGGGCTCGACGTCGATGTCGAGGATCTCCTGACCGGGCGTGTCCGCGACGAGCACGGTGTCGGCCTTCTCGCGGTGGATCTTCGCGTCGACGCCGAACTCGTGGCAGGTCGCGAGCACGCCGAAGAACTCCTCGCGATCGGTCTCGTTGAACGCGAAGATCGCGGTGTCGACGTCCTTGTCGACGAAGATCGATTCGAGCCGCGAGAGTCCGCCGAGATACGGGACCTCAACCTCGCCCGCCGGTCGCTCGTGAACGAGCCCGGCACCGTCGGCGACGGCCATCCCGGCGTCGTCGCCGTCCGGAGTCGAAAACGGCGTCGGCGGCGCGACGTACCCGACGACAGGTGCGTCGATGGCCGAGGTGATCCGACTGATCTCGACGGGATCGTCGCCGATGATGAGCGCGCGCTCGGGCTCGTCGGTCGGCCGGTGGCGGATCGCCACGAGCCACAGCGGGATCGCGATCGCCAGCAGCCCGAAGGTGACCAGCAGCGTCGCTCGGGGCACGCGCGAGGAGTGATCGAAGTACCCGATCGTCGCCAGCCCCAGCCCGGCCACGAAGACGCGACGCTCGGCCCGGAAGATCGTGTTCAGGATGCGACGCGGCCGCGGCTTGTACAGCGGGGCGAGCAACGCGGTCACGACGCCCGTCACGAGGACGAGCCGGAACAGCAGGCCCTCACCAGTCAGCACCACCGGTCGCAACCGCTCGACGATCGGGACCGTCGACACCACGACGTTCTGGACGCCCTCGGTGTTGGCCACGAGCACCGCTGCTACTGTGAGCAACGCCACACCAGCCCCACTCACGATCCGATACCGGTGACCGGTAACCATCTGGGCGTGTGTTACATCGAATCGACAATAAAGCCACCCGTTTGTCATCCAAGTACTGGCCCGCTGAACGGCCCTTCACTGGGATTCGAATATAATGACTAGAATAATTATAATATTCGTATCACACATTCCAGACCCGTTACGGCCGAAATGCGAGCACGCCGACGATCGACTCCACGGCGGCCAGGAACCCGTCGGGGTCGACAAGGATCCCGCCCACGATCGCGAGCGAGCCGAGCGCGAGACACACGCCCCAGAAGGAGACGCGCTCGACGAGCCGCATGAGCGCGTCGATGGTCGCGTAGCCGACGGTCGCGGCCGCGCCGAGCGCGACCGCCGCGGCCAGCAGCGTCACCTCGCCGAGGCCGGTATCCGCGAACGCGAGCAGACCGCCGCCGACCGCGGCCGGGATCGACAGCAGAAACGACAGCCGAAACGACGTCGGCCCGTCGTACCCGCGCAGCAGCAACGCGCCGGCGGTCACGCCCGATCGAGAGACGCCGGGCAGGATCGCCAGCCCCTGCAACGCGCCGACCAGAACCGCATCGGGCCCGCGTGGCTGGGCCCGGGCCTCGCCCTCGACGGAACCGGAGAGGCGCTGGAAGAGCCCGGTCGCCACGAGCAACACGCCGACGAGCACGACGAGCGTCCCGCCCGTGACCGACGAAACCACTGCGTCCAGCGTCGCGTAGGCCGCGATCCCGACGACCCCGGAGACCAGCGTCCCGGCCGCGAGAAACGTGACCAGCGCCTGTTCGCCCTCGAAGGCCCGGCCCGGACGCCAGGCCGGCACCAGTTCGAGCACGTCGCGCAGCTCGTGGCGGTAGTAGACCGTCGCCGACAGCGCCGTCCCGAGGTGCAGGAACAGCGCGAACGCGACGGCGTCGTCCGGCGAGCGCCCGAGCGCCGACAGCGCGATCGCGAGGTTGCCCTCACTCGATATCGGGAGCCACTCGAAAATTCCCTGGAGCGTGCCGACGACGAGCGCCACGACGATCGACCAGTCCATATCTACAGCCGATAGGCGGATCGGGATGGGTGTTCCGATTCGACACGTCCGAGAACCGTCCGCCGAAGACGAATCCGAGCGACCAACCTTCCGAGCGGCCAGCAATGTACGGTCCGAAGCGGGCAGCCCAAAACCTCCTGGCGACACAGAGACCCCCTCACGCCACCCGCGTAGCCTGATCGGCCAGCCGACAAGGGCGGGAATGAAAGGGGCCGCGGTCTCGACGACGGCAGCCGACGCAAGGACCGCAGCGAGCGAGGACCGCAGCGAGGCTCCCGAGTCGAGACCGCGGGGGCTTTCAACGCGTTCCAAACAGCCACAAAATCGTCGTCAAAGGTTCCGCAGACGACTACGAATCGGAGGTCTCGTCCGACGACGGAGATGTGTCTGAAACGCCGCCCGCCCGGGAACGCTCGGCAGGTCGATCCGTGTCGGGGTGGTCAGACTCTCCGGGCCAGGATGTATCGCGAGACCCCGGTTCACCGGGCGGCTCGGGCGGTTCGAGCGCCGCGAGCAATAACTGGACCGGCCGGGACGTCCGCAGTTCCGCCCAGGGTCGATCGACGCGCGCACCGAGAAGAAATGCGAGCACGAGGACGAGACGCAGCCAGACCCCCCCGGCCGAGAGCGTCCCGCGGGCCACGCTCGCCGCCGTCGCACCGAGCAGCGCGAACAGTCCGAACAAGCTCGCGTACCGGACTGGCGAGCTGCGAAAGCGCCGCCAGCCTCGCTCGACCGACCGACGGACGATCGACGTTCGGCGACCGGTCACGAGCAGGCCGATCGACTCGTCGATCGCGGTCAGGAACGGACGGACGGTCACCGTCTCCCGGAGATCGATGACGACGACGTCCGGTTCGGGCTCGGCCGTCAGCCACCGATAGAGCCACGACGACCGCACCCAGCGTTCGACCGCCGACAGCCCCGACAGCGCCCGAGATCCGTCTGCGAGCTCCCCGAGCAGCCGACTGACCGCACGCCCGGCCTGCCCGAGCGTCGATCGCTCCAGCCACGACCGAACGGTCCGGCCCCGGGCACGGAGTCGATCCATCCCACCATTGACGAGCGACGACAGCCCCGCCACGACGGTGGAACCGGATACGAAGCGGTCGAGGCCCTGTCGGACCCGCGAGGCGGACAGCGCTCGGTCGATGCGATCGGCAACACTCATCTAGATGTCCGTCACCGTGCCCCGGACGGTGATCGTCCGGAAGTCGAGCGTAATCTGATCGCCCTCCTTGAGCGACTGGGCGTGGAACTGGTAGCCGTCAGGCGTCTCGCGGACGGTGGCGTCGACAGTGAGATGGACGTCCTCGTTGCGCGGGTGGGTTCGCTCGAAGATCTCGCCGCTCTCGCTGGTGAGGATGATCGACGCCGGCTCTGTCTGCTTGTCGACGATCTCGGCCGTCGGTCGCCCCATCGATTCCTCGGTCATGCCGACCTCGATCCCGTCGACGAATTCTGGATCGACGTTCGCGACCTTCACGGAAATCGTCTCGGTGGTCACCGAGCCGTTCGGGACGTAAGCGTCGCGTCCGATGACCTCCCCGGAGAGGCGATAGGCGTCCGTCTCGAAGGGGATCGTCGAGCCGAGCGTGACGCGATCGGCCCCGAAGTACGCGCCGGAGTCGCGCGTCACCGTCTGCAGATCGACCCCCAGGAGGACCCGCCGGGTACTCTCGTCACCGGTTGGGTAGACGTCCATCGTCTGGACGCTGGCGATGGACTGCCCGCCGAACTCGAAGGTGTCGCCGATCTCGATCGCGTCCGCGACGGTGTTCGACACGGTCGTCTCGAGAGCGACCTTCGTGGTGTTCGTCTCGGCCGGTTCGCCGAGCGCCTCGATCGTCCCGCTGAAGGCGTACTCCGGCGTCCGGAACGGGATCGACGCGCCGATCGAGAGCTGATCCGGCCCGAAATAGCGATCCCCGTCCTGAATCACCGTCTCGATCGAGAGATCCACGTAGAGACGACGCTGACCGTTGGACGGACCCGGATACTGGGTGACCGAGTCGATCGTCGCGACGGTCTCCGAGCCGATGTCGTAGGTATCCCCGACCTGTAGCCCCGTCGCGACCTGCCCGGAAACGGTCGTCACGACCGAGACGGTAGCCGTTTCGGTCGAGAACGCGGCGTCCTCGCCGATCGCCTCGATCGTTCCGGACAGGCCGTATTCACCGAAGTCCAGCGACAGCGACTGTCCGAGCTGGACCGACTGGTCGCCGAACGTGAGATCGCCCGACTGGCGCAACGTCTCGACCGAGACTGTAACGATGGCGCGTCGGTTCGTCGAGTCGCCGTTGGGCCCGATGTAGACGGTCTCGACGGTCGCGCCCTCGCGGCCGGCATAGGTCACGGTATCCCCGCTCTGGAGTCGCTGCGCTGCCGTCGAGGACAGCGCGCCGTCGAGTCGAACCTGTCGGGTGACGGTATCGAGCGCCGTCCCCTCGGTGTCGAGCCGGGTGATCGTCCCGCTCGCGGTGTATGCTGCAGTTTCGAGCGTGAACTCGCCGCCCTGTCGGACGCCGTCACCGCGATAGCGGAACGACTCGCCGTCCTCGCCGAGCGAGCCGTTGATGCGAACCCGTGCAGTCACGGAGACGTTCGTGCCGGCGGCGGGCCCGACGTGGACGTCGGTCACGGTGACGTTGCGCGCGTTAGGCGGGTTCATCACGTCGCCATCGGTGATCTGCTCGGCGACGAACGGCTGCTGTTCGCCGAGATCGATCGTCGCGTATCGCTCGGCCCGTTCTGTCGACCCGAACGGATTGAGCAACGCGACGCCGGCGATCAGGACCGCGAGAACCAGGAGTACGACCAGTGCGTCGATGACGTTGACGACGCCGAACAGCCTCCCCTCGTCGTCGATCAACTCCACGACTGACCACCGTCCAGATACATACAGTGTGGTTCCCAGTGTCGATGTAAAAGATTACGATAGGAGTCCATCAGAAGGGGCGCCTGGTGTTCTCTCAATCAAAGTCAGTTCGAAGACCACGATGCCAGGGGGAAAGTCAGATTAATCTCTTATGGAGTCGAGATCGACCGCCGTGTTCCAGAACCGGACATCGTCGATACGACCGACAAACGTATTCGAGCCGTCGGAGGCCGCTCCGATCACGAATGGCTGCTCGTTAGCGACTGTAGCCTCGACAGGAGCTTCATCAATCGGGTCGCCGTCGAGCAATAGCTGCGCCTGTGATCCGTCGTAAGTCAGAGCGATCTGATGCCACTCGGCGTCGTCGATACGTCCACCACCAATTCCTGTGGAAACGTCTCCATCACCCAGGAACGCAGAGATACGTCCTTTCGAGAGCGTGAGAATAAATCCATCAGTGTTTTTATATTTGCTGCTCTTCGCCTTCGCAAGAACACGTGGGAACTTCTTTTCCTCTCGGTAATCGACCTCGGGATTCGTCCGTACCCACGCCGAGATAGTGAATCCGCCTCGGGCGGAGAGAACGTCGTGATTGGGGACGCGAATATATCCCTCCCCCGTTGCCTGGAAGGCATGCCCGTCAACGCCCTCAGTCCATGACCCGTTGACGATGTACCCGTGGTTATTACCGAGAGAGTCGAACGCGTATTCCCCCTCTCCTTCATCAAGGTGCCAGTAGGCGGTTCCTTCACGTTCAACCGCAAATCTGCCGTTTGTGACATCGCTCTCAGTAACGGTGATCGTATCAGTACCCGCAGTATAGGTGCCAGGAGACGGAACGCGGGTCGCGTACCACCCATTCGAAGTCGTCGTCGCGGTGGTCTCGCAGGGGCGTGTCGTACCGTTCAACGACAGTTCAGTCTGTATCGTCACTTCGTCAATCGATTCGGTCTGACCCGCAATGAGCGCCCCGGGCACCAACGTGTACGCCCGTCGGGAGTCGTCGTCTGCTGCCCAGACAGCCCGATAGTGGTCAGTCTCGATGCCCAGGTTCTCGCTCCAGAGTCGCTCGTAGATCGTCCGGCCGCCGGCATCGATCGGCAGCCCTCGCCCGGTCACGATGAACCCGACCCGATCCCTCAATCGCTCGTACCACTCCGTCCCGTCGGTCGACGTGACGAAGTTCTCGTAGTTCGACTGTGCGTACCCGTAACTCCGGGACTCACCGTTGACAAACCAGTTGTACACCCGGCTTCGTCCCCAGCGACTGAGGACGTAGTTGTCGGGATACGCCCACCCCTGTTCGTCGGCATACTCGCGCATAAACGCGGCCGCATCATACATCGAATCGTCGATCGTCACCTGGGAATGTTTGATCGGCGTCATCGCGATACCGAGGCTGCCGACACCCAGCCCGAGCCCGGCAGTGTACAGTGCTTCGCGGCGTTCGGGCCAGTCAAGACCGTCTGACTCGCCTGTGTCGGCTGCGTCGCGCCGGTCGCTCTCCCCAGGGCGCTCACGTTCGCCCTCGGCGAACAGTTCCGGATAGGGAGTCAGATCGACCCAGGCTGCCAGATGGACGAATCCGAGTCCGCCGAAGACGGCGACGAAAATTGCCAGTTGCCCGGCGAAACGAGCCTGCACAATCCCAAGTGCGAGAAAGACCCAGGCATACATCGAGACGGCCAACAGCCCGGGCTCGTGGCGATGAGCGCATCGCCAGCTCGCCCACGCCAGATACGGCACCGCCAAAAAAAGCGCGAACCCAAAGAGGAAGACCGGTCCGACGAGACTGCCGACCCGACCGGACACGATCGACGTCGTCTCGGCAATCCCCTCAGTCGTCAGCAGGAAATCAACCCCGCCAGAGAGTTGTTCCGAGAGCGACGGCAGTAGCGTTCGAACAGCGAGGATGCCGGCGATCAAGCTACTGGCTTCGACAACGAGCAGCGGACGCACGCCGATGTCGAACTGCCGTGTGAGTGCACCCAACGCGAACACGCCGATTGTCCCGGCGAGCAACAGTCCAGGGACGGCCGCGACCTCAGTCGAGTGCCAGCCGAATTCGTGGTGTGCCCCAGCCACGATAGCTGCCCCAAGTGCGAGTCCAGCGATCAGTCCCGCGCCCTCCCGAAACGGCGACCGGCCGACACGCACCCACGAAGGGACAACCAACGCCACATACGCCGCGAACGGGACAAGCAGTAGCGGCCCGGCGTCCCAGGCTAGCGTCTGGCCGCTGACGCCGACGCCCAGCGCGAGTGCCCACGCCCACGTTCTACGATTTCGGAGATCTCGCCCAGCAAGCGAGACAACTGCCAGAGCCGTCAGCGCGAGCCACGGGTAGTCGAAAGCGTGGTGATCGGCGAATCCGAGTCCAGTCCGAAAGGCGTGACCTGGCATAATTGCTAGCAGTGCCACAGCAGCAATCGCAGCTCGCCGATCGGCCATCACCCGGACGACAAGCACGTAGACAAGCAACGCGGTCACGACCGCCGAAACGACTGGATACCACGCCAACACCTGATCCACAGCGCCACCGAACACCGCAGACACCCACCAGAGTGTCGCGACCAGCAGCGGCTCACCGTGGGCGATCCCACCAGGAAGTTCTGAGAGCGTCGCCAGATCCAGCGCACCGCCGCTCTCGGCCAGCAGCTGGTGGACGAGATATCGATACGCGTACGGATCGTTACCCGAGAGGACGACATCGCCGTGCTGGAAGACCGAGGGATAGGGCAACAGCCGAAACAAGATAACCAGCGCGAGCGCACCAGCCAGTCCGAGCGCAGCCACGCGGTCGACATCCGGAAGTGAAAACGTCCAGTCACCGAGAGCCGCCAAAGAGGACTCGGAACCCGTCTCGTCGTCCACGGTTGCATTCGGATCCAGAGCCGTCTCGACTGCCGTTGGATCCCGAAGTCGATACTCGTCGTCGGTCTTTTCGACGATCCCTCGGGAGACCAGCTCGCCGAAGGTGCCAGAGTCGACGGGTACATCCTCGAAGGTCCAGGTCTCGCGGTCCGCATCGACAGCCAGCAGCGCCTCGAGGCTATCCTCAAGGGCTGGTTTGTCCTGGAGCAGCGACTCGGTCGCCGCCCGCACGTCAGTCATATCTCAATTCCACCGCGGAACGCGCTTAAAAGCACAGGTTCAGCGATGTATAGGTAACTGTCATCAGAACGAATGCTGCCGCTATCGGGCGCGAAAAAATGAAGAAACGTCAGGAGTCGGCGAAGCCGACTTAGTTGTTGCGGCGGACAGCGAGCAGCGCAGCGCCGAGGAGCGCGACGAGCGCAACGGCGA
>Ga0207813_100294_pt1 | contig 33398 bp, 35 predicted proteins | sample A23E3SouthBayCA_2_FD_187730 | JGI IMG/M metagenome (GOLD analysis project Ga0207813, IMG submission 187730) | Aerobic enrichment media microbial communities from Eden Landing Ponds, California, USA - A23 E3 (4) (SPAdes) | ecosystem: Environmental > Aquatic > Marine > Unclassified | place... | reverse complement strand
GCCCCGGACAGATACCTGGACAGTACAACCTCGTTATCGATGGTGCCTACGAGACCTTCGAGCACCAGATTCCCGTGAAAGATTTCCTCCAGCGGCTCATGGAAGACGACGTTCCTGAGACGGTGAGTGTAGTCGGACTCGCAGATGCTCTGGCCGACGATGACTTGGCGAACGAACTTGCTCGTGAGATGGACCGACGTGCGAACGACTTGGAGTACCAGAGTCCCACGGTACAGTTTGTGGTTGAGGGGTCGTTCCACCGAAGCGGGAAGACCTACGACCTCCGGTACGACGACGAGCTCTACTCACTCCAGCAGGTCTTCGGTCCGCAACTCGAACGCAAAGAGGACGGGAAATGGCTCGTCGCACCGTTCTAAGGCACTACAGTAGTTTCAGCGGCCCTTCTTTTTCCACTTCACCGCCACCGCCTAGGAAGTAGAGGTCGATCCACTCTTGTCCCTGCTCACGGCAGAACACCGGCAGGCACGTCGTCGTGTGTTCGTAACGCTGCTCACAGCGCGTCTCGATCTGTTCCCGTGTCCAGTCGCCGTCCTGTTCCAGATCGTACCGATTACGAACCTCCCACGAGTGCTCGTCGGCGGCAGCCTTGAGAACACGCAAGGAGAAATCCCGAGCATCCTTGAACGTGAACGGGCCGCTCATCGACTTCGCGTCGCTCAGGTCCGTCTCTTCGACGCCATCGAGACACAGTCGGTTTTCCGCGACAGCCCGGAAGGCTTCGAGTTCAGCAGACTTGCGAACGAGTACGTCGTGCAGATAGTCGTGGACGACGTCGCCGTAGGCACTCAACGTAAACTCCTGCTCGGGCGAAACGATCTGCAGCTCGGCATCTGTCTGTGTGACTCGCCGACGCTTCGGTTCGAGAAGCGGACACAGGAACGCGAGTCGATCGGAGTGAAGGAGATACGCGTAACTGAAGAGCCGTGATCTGGACGGAGATTCCTTCACGGGATCGTGACCCTCTGCGTAGTATTTCGAATCCAGTACAGCCAGTGTCTCGTCACCCTCCTGTAGCGCGTGGTCCGGTTCGTGGTATATTTGCCCTTCACCCTCGAACGGGTTCACCGATGGTGACCGGACGGGTGTCACGTCGTCGAGGTCGCCGAGGTGGTCGTAGGACTTGATGTACGAGAGTTCGCGCTCGATGACGACCTGGGAGTATTGCTCGAACAGCGACTCCATATTCAGGACGTAGTCCACGACCAGCTCTCGTGGGCCGTCACGGAGTTGCTGGCCGAGCGACGATGACATCACCGCCTTGGCGACATCGAACGCCTTCTGGTAGTACCGTCGCTGCTTCGGAAGGTCGCTGAGCGAGAGGCGTCGATACTCGTCCATCCGATCCAACCCGCTGCTGACACCCATACTCTCCAGACGCTCCACTTCGCGGTGTACTTCGGAGAAGATTCGATCGTATGCAGGGTGGTCGTTCTCGTGGGAGTTCTGTCGGAAGAGTCGAAGGAGTGTCTTCCCTGCGTAATGGAGGAGCGAGTTCGCAGCGTTGTCGTACTCGGTCTCGTTTCGGATCCAGTGTGGCTCCAACGTCCCACGCCCGTGGTTCAACAGCGTTTGTTCGACGTCGATCTCCCCACGCCCATCGAGACTGTCGAGCCGACGGATCACCAGGTCGCGGATGTACCCCTGCCGGTGAATCGTTTCTAACCCGTCGAGGTAGTTGATCGCCAGCACCACGAAGACGTCGTCGAGATGGATGTCGTCGGAGAGGAAGTCCTGAAGCGGAATCCCGTGATACTCGATGGAACGGTTCTGGTCGTAGACGGCCAGCAGCATGTCGAAGATGTGCTCCCAGTCGATTTTTGGATCGACCTGTACCTTCGACGACGGCGTGAGACTCACGACGCCGATGATGTCTGTCGCTTCAACGTGGAGTACTTCGTTTTGGTCGCCGTCTACGGTGACCGTTACGACCTCGTACTCTTGCTCGCCATCGAGTGCTGCTTGGCTCTTCGTGAAGACGCCGGGACTTTCCTGTGTGAAGGACGCGCGACGAAGTTGGTCCCCGATGGACGACGGACAGCCTTCTATGCGGATCTCCCCGCGTTCGGGGACGTTGAAGGTGTCTTGCCCGTACTCGTAGACTTCGTCAACGGTGCTCATTACTCGTAGGAGCCCATCTGACGTCGTTCCTGTTCGAGTTCCCGTTCGGCGAGCTCGGCAGCAGGGGCGAGATCGAACTCTTCGAACTCGCCATTCATCGCGCGGTAGTGTTCCGCGATCCGCTCGATCTGTGGGAACGCGGCGGCGTTCAGGAGTCGTGGAACAATGTACGTCCGGAATGCCTGTCCGACCGCATCTGTTTGGTCGTACTCGTACTCTCCGCCTTCCCGACAGCCGACGCCGAGGAAGACAGCGACGTCACGGTAGTGCATCGGACCGAACCGCATGATCGACCCCTGCGACGTCGATTCGTGGCCGTGATTGATCCCCTGGTAGTCCCGCTCGAACAGCCGTAGAATCTCGCTTTCTCCGAGGTCCGTGTGATCGGTGACGTGCGTGGTAATCCAGTCTTTGAACAGCTGACGGCGTTTATCCTCCTCGTACTCGTCCAACTCGATCATGGCGAACCGGCGGGTGATGGCGTTATCGAGTTCGTTCACCGTCCGGTCAGACATGTTCATCGTACAGATGATGTTCACCCGCTCGTCCAGCTCAATAGTCTCCCCTTCGTCGGTCTCAAAGATTGTTTGGTGGGGATTTTCGATGGCCGTATACAGCGGACCAAAGATTTTCGAGATGTCAGCTCGCGTAATCTCATCAAGGATGACGCCGTATTCGACGTCGAACCGGCGAGCACGCTGAACGGCTTCGGACACGCAGCCGAGTTTCGTCCGGTAGCTTAGTGAGTCGCCGGTGTAGTCCGGACTGATGCCACCGATGATGTCCGACGGTGTCCACGAGGGAGTGGCAGTGTTGAGGGTGTATCCGATTCCGGTTTCACGAGCGAGCTGCTTCGCAAATGTCGTCTTCCCCGTCCCGGTCGGGCCATACAGGACGACTGGTTTGCCCGCTTCGAGTGCGACCTTCGCGTTCCGTTCAACGTCGTTTGGAACGAGTATCTCTGCAGGTGTTTCGTCACCCCGGAGACTCACGACGCGCTTGAGGCGGTCTGAGGCCAGCGGGGACTCAAGCACAGCACGTCGGACCTGTCCCAACCCACGCTCCCCATCGTGGATTACGTCGAGTTTCTCGTCCTCGATCAGAAACTCCAGTACGTCTTCGTTCTCTGCATTCTGGATTGCTTCGACGACGTCGTCGGTTACCCGACGAAGAATTCCGACTTCGTCTTGCGCATCCTCAAGCGTATAGTCGTCCGACGAATCGCTCATTACCAGATACAGGTAGTCCTGAGTATATAAAATCCCGTTCAAGAGCCAAGCAGATTCCTATTGGCCCGCAGGTACCAATATTCATCTAACCGTTCTTACTGACGCTGAGATATTGCTCTCTCCTGTCCATTATACCGGATATCGTTGATGGGGCGATGTCCAGTTTGTCCTCCACCTCACGGTAGGTCGATCCAGTCACAACCATACGGATTGCTTCGAGAGTAGTGACGAGTGACTGGCCGCACGCCATTACGGCCGGGAGTGGGTCACGGCCCCACCACGGACCGGGACCAGTTCACTCTCTCTTTCCGGGAACGCCGCCCCTAGGGGCGGCAGTTTGTCGACGCGCTCCTACTGGCTTCAAAGGTGGCATATTCAGTTGCTTGGTGGGTCGATAGGCGCAGCGCACACTACAGACCACGACGGCCAGTCTTGAATTTAGGAGACTAGCGTGTCTCGGCACACCAGGCTGGAATGCTTTCTCCGTCCTACTCAGTAGAGTAGCTGCGGTACAGTGTCTGTTACGGACAGACTCGATTGTTCTGTTGTACTCGCAAATACCGAGACAGGTAGGTTTGACCGGGCGGATCGACGTACGTACTCGGGTACGTACGTGATCATGTATACTATTCACGTACGCGCGTCCTTACGTACGTGCGTGTGTCAGCCACGGATATCGGACTGACGGGCGGATGAGCACGTCATCGACCATATTAGAGAGAGAGATGGGCCAGAGTAAGCTTGTTGACGGACCGGTCTTGTGTTATGTTGTCTAGGATCATGGCCCTTCGTCTCCACGTAGAAGTGGATCCAGGCCTGAGTTGTCGTCATCGAGATCTGAGTCGCTAGCCTGTCAGAACACCCCGATTGCCCCACCCGTTGACCGTACGAATTCCAGGATTCTGTTCGCGGCGCTACGAGTATTCTGATCTGCCCGGGATACCGGCCATAAACGCTGTTGGTATACCTGTGGGTAGGTTGATGATACGGATAAGAGAGGTAACACGGCTTGCCGGGAGACGATCCGGTTAGTCTTCGTCAGTGTTGTCTTCTTCGTCGCTCGCGTCATCGTCAGTCGTCGTCCTATTCGAGCGGTTCTAACAGTTTCTCCCCGGCTTCGACCTTCGCCCGTTCGATCGTCCACAAGTCGTTGTCGAACTCAATCTCGTAGTTCTTCTCCGCGCGCTTCAGGATCGACTGGATCGAGGACTGCGGGATTCCGAAGTACTCTGCTGTTGTCGTCTTCGGACGGCCTTTCTTGAGCTCGCGGATGAAGTTCTGCACCTTCGCGTACTCAGCTGGATCTTGGTACAGGAACCCGTCTTCATCCACGTCGTATCCTGCAGGCGGTCGTCCAACGCGCTTTCCGTCCCTACGCGCTTTGTCGATGCCCTGTTGGACACGGTCGGCGATCATGCGTCGCTCCGCGTCCGCGAATACAATCATGAGGTTGAGTAGGAGGTCTCCCATCCAGTCGTCGTTATCGACTGTGCTGATGGGCTGCTCTGTGCAGTGCAGGTCGATGTCCTTCTCGCGGAGTTCCTCAACAAAACTGGCGAGTTCGCTGAACGATCGTCCTAACCGGTCGATTTCTGTGGTGACGACGACGTCGTACTGGTCGATGGTCTCGCGGAGTTGGTTGTACTGTTCACGTGAGAGTGACGCACCACTCTCGATGTCTACGTGCCACGCGACGTCGTCAGTGTCGTAGTGGCGAAGAATCGATTCGCGTTGTCGATCGTCGTCTTGGTCGTCCGTGCTGACACGGACATATCCAGCGACGTTTCGGGTTGTTTGCTGCATACCTACCTTAGCCGGCACACCCTTGTAAAAGAGGTTAGTTCCCTTGACGGTACGGGAAACATTAGTTTTCCTTGTCTCAGGGAGGGGGTGTGTCCGGAACTCCGAAAGGGGTAACACGAATCCGGACCGCGGTCATATTACGTGTTACGCGCCTCACTGCAGGCGCACGTAGTCTCCCTGCCATCCCACTTTACCGTCAGTTTCCATGTGGGGGAGGATCGAGTGTAGTGTGAGCTTGTTGATGGGGAGGTTATCAACGATATCGCCAGTCGTCGCTCTCCCGTCAGTATTCTCCAGATACAACAACACCGGTGCCTCAGTCTTCGTCATCGTCCTGCAGTTCATCCTCAATCGTCTCCCGCCCGCATCGGAGCTCGCCTATCGATTCGCCTACACTGCGAGCGAGCCGTGGGATTCAATCTGCACCGAAGAGTAATATTCCGAGAATCAACACTCCTCCTATTTCAATTCTCCCGGGGATTCCCCCAATGAACCCTGGTTGCATACTCTCATAGCGTGTCATAGAAAGCTTCGTACGCAGTTCCTGTCCCAGTCTTGTTAGGACTCGCGTGCAAGATACAGGGCGCATATCGGTCATTGAGATTTCGGGTGTTGGTGGGAGGGTAAATCGGTAGAGACTGAGAAAAGGCCTCTCGTTCGGAACAGGCTACCTAATGAGAAACCGTGGCGGCGTGCGTCGCTGCGTATTCCGGACCACAGCGTACGTTGAACGGATGTCGGATGTAACGCGGACGCGGATCGATTGGCATCGTCTACGCCAGCGCAATCCCGGCACCGACGGCGAGACTCGTCACCGCGAGGCCGACGAGCGCGACTGTTGTCCGGTCTTGGTATCCGTCGAGGTCATCGTCGGAGTCGAACCCACGACCGGTCAGAACGCCGAGGCCGACAGCGACCGCAGAGAGGCCACCGGCGAGCGCCAGCGCCGTCCAGAGTTCGAGTCCGTGTTGTGCGACTTCTCGTGCAGCCGTCCCAGCGAGAAGGACGCCAGTTGCTATCGGGGCCGCGGCTGTCGCTTTGTTGGAGGGCATCAATTGGATTTCCAACACGAGTCTGAAAAATGTGACGGTGCCGTTCCGCGGACAGTGGTCAGTACAGGACACGCACTCATCAGAAAACATTTCAGTTTCTGAGGAAGAAATAAGATGATGCCCTCCACCAGTGATATACCGCAATGGCGTGAGGTGATGATGCTTATTTTACTGAGTGTGCTCTTTGCGTCACTTCAGTGGAATACGCTACAGGATCTCATTTCCAACGGACCAACGGCAGTCAACACGCTCGTGGATGTTTCATTGTTAGTTCTCTTGGGTATCACCGTCATAGGAGCGATATACGAAACCCTGCAGATGAGAGCAAATTGAGGACTTCGCAAATACAGTCTTTCCAGCCAATCCAGAGAGTGTCATAGAATCGTTCGAAGTCGTTCAGTAGACAATTATAACTCCCGTATTGCTCGGTCTGTGGGAGTTGCTGACTTTGACACTGTGGAAAAGATAGTTGTATGATGCATCTGAACATTTGAACGTGTCACAACAGCCCTCCAATAGCTCAACCGGCTTCGTTAGCACAGAGACCAAGATTACAGCATTCTTCATCATAGTCGCTCTCGTATCGGTGTACGGTACAACAACTGTAACTGACAAACAATGGGTTCACTTTGCTGTGCTTCTCGGTGTTGGCGTCATCATCCCGACACTCATCAACGAGTGGCGTAACTAATCTGATTACACACCCGCCACACACTATTGTCGCACCGTGAGAGCCGTTCTATGACACGCTCAATCCAGACAGACCCTCCCAAATTAACGAGTCTGTCTTGCTGACTTCACCCTCTATATCGGTCACGTCGCTACTGACAGAATTCGAGTAGTTTGCGAAAGCGCTGCTGTATACAACGCGCGAATGCAGCACGCACTGTCCTCTCAGTTTAAAACAATGTGTCCTCGCAGCTCTTTACGGGTTATGCGGACTCTCCATCTTGATGTGCTTGGACGAACGCCCGTCGAAGGACTGTCAACAGCACGTAGGTTTCGTATTTTTGGGTTCGACAGTGCTCACAGGGTTGCATCGCTGCCGTGATATCGCTGATCACGTCATCGTACTCGTCGGTTAATGTAGCAAGAACTGTCTCCACCTGGGGTTGGACTGCGTCGATCATCTCCTCGATGGCGGGGTCGGCTGACTCCGGAAGCGAGTACGAGAGGACCGTCGTGTTCGCCCCGTAGTATTTCGTCGTCCCGCCGCGTCCCTCTTCGAATCGGACAACATCAACGAGTCCCGCATCCCGGAGTTCATTGATATGGTGGCGAACCGTGTTTTCGGTCCGGTCAATCCCTCTGTCAGCGAGGCGGGAATGGACCTCGCTTGCCGTCAGCGTCTCATCGGCGAGGATATCGAGAGTCATTGCCCGCATCGGTTCGTCGATGGCATCAGACACCCGCGTATCTCGAACGGCGATGTCTTCGAGTACATGTTCCGGGTCGGACGTGCTCATATGTGATCTGATGTCGTGCGCAGGTTAAGTAGTGACGACCGTCGTATGAGATCCGATTAGCATCGCTACCGCTGGTGTGTGGAAGCCCTAGACGACTCGTTTGAACGCTCAAACACTCTGTATTGGTATTCAAACATATCATCTAAAAAATACTTTAGTGGGTATGTGCACTACGTTGAATTGCAATGAGCGAGACAACGCAACTCCGCGTGATGGACTTCGACTGTCCGAGCTGTGCAAGCACCGTCGAACGCGCTCTCGGCAACCTCGAGGGCGTCGAAGACGTCGAGGTACACTATTCGACCGGTCGCGTCGAGATCGACTACGACACCAGCGGTGCCGACCCCGCCACGTTCGAACAGACTATCCAGAATCAGGGCTACACGCCCCAGCCCGCCTAAGGAAACCCAGTATGAACATCCAATCAGTCAAACAGTACTACCGACAACATCGGAAGGCCATCATCGTCGCGGTGACTGGCCTCCTCTACGCTGGCGGCTGGAGTATCGGTCACTTCGCCGGCCTGCATACACTGAGTGCCGCGACGCTGATCCTCGCGGTAATCATCGGCGGATACGACATCGCCAAGAGCGCCTACTACGAGGTCAAAAGCCGGACGCTGGGCGTCAAGACGCTCGTGACCCTCGCGGCGATTGGTGCGATCGCTATCGGTACCTATTGGGAAGCTGCCGCGGTGGTCTTCCTGTTCGCGCTGGGATCATACCTCGAAGGGCGGACGATGCGCAAGACACGCACCGCTCTCGAAGACTTGCTCGAGATGACGCCGGATACGGCCACCGTGCGCCGTGACGGCGAGCAAAAAGAAGTGCCCGCCCGCGAAGTCGAGGAAGGCGAGATCGTCATCGTCAAACCTGGTGAGAAAATCCCCGTGGACGGTGACGTTGTCAAAGGAGAAAGCGCTGTCAATCAGGCACCAGTCACCGGCGAGAGCGCGCCCGTCCACAAGGCTGACGGCGACGTGGTGTACGCCGGCACGGTCAATCAGGAAGGGGCACTGGAAGTCAGCACCACCGGTGCTGGCACGGATACCACCCTCCAGCGGATCATCCAGCGCGTTGAAGAGGCTCAGGAAGCTCAATCGCCCACCGAGAGCCTTATCGACCGCTTCGCCAAGTACTACACCCCTGCCATCATCGCACTGTCTATTGGTGCGTTCGCAGTCACGCAGAACGCGATTCTGTCGCTGACGCTGCTGGTCATCGGCTGCCCCGGTGCGCTTGTGATCGGGCCGCCGGTCAGCATCGTCTCGGCCATTGGCAACGCCGCTCGGAGCGGCGTCTTGATGAAGGGTGGCGAGCACCTCGAACAGGCCGGGAAGATCGATCTCGTTGCCTTCGACAAGACCGGTACGCTCACGAAAGGCGAGACGGCAGTCGCCGACGTTGCTGGCTTCGACACCGATGACGATGAGGTCTTGGACCTCGCAGCCATCGCCGAGAAAAAGAGCGAACACCACCTCGGCGACGCTATCCTCAACGCGGCCCAGAACCGACGGATGCCCGCAACCGACGGTGGGACAACGGCTGTCCAGGCAGATGATGAATCACCTGCCACGAACGCGCGGACACTTCCCGACCCGGACACCTTCGACGTGGTCGCCGGGAAAGGTGTCGTCGCCCACCACGACGGCCGCGAAATCGTCGTCGGGAACCGTGCGTTACTTGATGAGCATGGGATCGAGCTCCCGGATGAGGTTTCGGAGTATGTTCGCGGACGCGAAGAACAGGGTGAGACGGCGATTCACGTCGTGCGAGACGGCGTTGTAGTCGGTGCTATCGCGCTTCGAGACGAATTGCGCGACGCCGCGCCGAGTGTGATAGCGGCGTTGCAGGATGCTGGGATCGAGACGGTGATGCTGACCGGCGACAACGAGCGTGTTGCGGCCGCAGTTGCCGAGGAGGTCGGCATCGACGACTACCGCGCCGAGTTGCTCCCCGAGGACAAGCAGGATGTCGTCACAGAGTACCAGGCCGACGGCCACATCGTGGCGATGACCGGCGACGGCATCAATGATGCGCCCGCGCTGGCAAGCGCCGACGTCGGTATCGCAATGGGTGCTGCGGGAACGGACACCGCCATCGAGACCGCCGACATCGCGCTGATGGCCGACGATCTCGAACGCATCCCCTACGCGGTGAAACTCAGCAAAGCCACGCGCTGGAACGTTCTCGAAAACGTCGGGCTGGCCCTCGTCGTGGTGACGTTGCTGCTGGCCGGCGTCTTGACGAGCTACGTCACGCTCGCACTCGGGATGCTTGTCCACGAGGCCAGCGTCCTGGCCGTGATCGGCAACGGGATGCGGCTGCTACGGTACTGAACCGAATCGAATCACGAACGAGCGATTACAACCGACTCACGATGTCAGAGAACATGACTCCGACCGACACGAACCGTACCGACTCGAACTGGGCCGTCGAATACGATGTCGAACCGATCCGGATCCGCGACCCTGTGGCGGAGGCACTGGCTGTCCTCGAACCTGGCGAGCCATTCGTCGTCACCTACGAGGACGTGGTGAAGGCGGCAGGCCACTCCTGCCCGACTGCATCAGGCGCCTACCGCATCGCCCAGATAGGCCTCGACGCGCTGTACCCGGACGAACTTCCCGTCCGGAGCGAAGTCGAAGTGCTTGCCCCAGAGCCGCGCGACGATGCCACATACGGCGTGATGGGACGGCTCATCTCGTACGTGACTGGCGCAACCCAAGAAGACGGCTTTGGTGGTCTCGCCGGCGGTTACGGTGATCGCCAGAACATGCTGACGTTCGATGCGTTCGACCCCGACAGTGCTGATCCGACGTTCCGGTTCCGTCGGAGCGACTCTGACGCAACCGTCGAGGTGTCCTACCACGTCGGCAATGTTCCGGATGGCGGGCCAGCTCTGGGTAATCTCCAGCAGATCATCGACGGAACGGCCAGCGAGAAAGACCGCGAACTATTCGCAGACGTCTGGCACGGCCGCGTCCAAGCCGTCCTGTCGGATGATTCTCTCTTCACGGTGACGACCGTCAAACAGTAAATTCATATGAGGATATTCAGGTGCGAATACTGTATAGATTCTCTAAGTCGGTCACAGTGATTTTGACAGAGAATAAGGAGGTCGATAGCGCCTGTGCAAGATAGAGTGCGCTAATCTTGCCCGGTATGCAACAGTGAACCCCGCGGTAGCTACGTGCGCAAGGTATCGACAAACCCCGACGAGGGAAATGCTGGCTGACCGCTCTCGGTGTCGGTGTGGAGTTAGTTGCAGCCTCTGAAATTCTCGCTAACGTTTTTTAATCGCTTGGTGTCTACCGCCAAGTATGCTTGACATTGGTACCTTAGCAGTCGAGTGGCTGGCTGCTGGCGCTATCCTCACAGTGCTCGGTGGACTAGTCAAGTTTGTCGGGTTGACGTGGCTGTTAGCTGGCTACAGCGAATCCACATCACCGGTCCCCGACGATACTGTCCGAGACATAGCAGGTAACACCCTCTTGCGTGTGGGCATCGCCGTGACTGCCATCGGTGCGCTCGCCTCCATGATAGATCTCCCATCGTATTTTGGTCTTCTGGTAGAAGCCGCGATTCTTGTTGCTGTCCTGCGTATGTTCTACCAGCTATACACGTGGACACCGCCACAAACTGTCTGAATAACCGTTCAGAAGATTTCTCGGGCCGTTCAAGACCACAGAGTGTTATAGCTGCACTGTACTGCATTCAAACTCTATATCTTGCACTGCCTTCTGTAATCATACTCAGTCCAACATATCGCCCCATCCGTTTGCACCGCATCGAGTCGGCTGTGGCTATTTCTATGACACGCTATACTCTCAGGTAGGGGGATTACACAGATAAGAGAGGTAACACCGTTCGCGCGGATACCAAATGAAAACCGGCGTACGTGGCGGTAAAAACGTATGCGAGTGGAAGCACACCCATCGTCCCCCCGGTACGTAGACGCGTCCGCCATTGAGTGTCTGTGTTCGTAGTCGTGTACACCGCAGTGTACGTGCTCGTGTACGTACTTACGTCCGTCTCCGTGTACGGTCGGGTGTGCGTCTGTTTGCCCGTCCGAATGTATGGACCGCCGTACCTCCGGCGGTCCGAATGAGCCCCGGCCCACCACGACCGGGAATCTCACTCTCTCTCTCTCTCTTGCCGGGAACACGCCGCCCGGAAGCGCCCGGGCGGCATTCAGTCTACGTGTTATACCCACTTCATTGATCGGAATCTTACCCGCTGCCCGGTCGCTCGATCGGTCGCGCGCACACTATACACCAACACTCTCCTTTAGCGCGCCACGCGGGAGTGTCGCATCGACACCGTCAGAGAGTTCTTCGATTGACAACACCGGGCGGGTCGCGGTCAGGATCAGTGTTACCCCCAGAACACTGTGAAACAGCACTGAAGAAAGTGTGATTATCCCGAAAACACCGACATCAAGCCGCGTAACACCTAAATCCTGGATCAATGTAACAGGACGGGGCGGATCTGGACTGTGAAGTCTCTTGCAACGACTGGAATTGCATTGATTCGGAGTGTCACGGGGGTCAAACACGTCCCTGAACGCCCTTGCAATAACATAACACCCTCTGCAGTAGTGTTATGCAGAAAGTGTGCATCTGCGGAAAACACGCGGTACAACCCTCCGTAACACCCGAATCAGCAATCAATGTAAATGAACCCGGCGCGAAAAACAGTGCCTCGGGTCAGTACACCTGACCGGCCGGAACCGTCACTGCACTCGAACGGAACCACGGCGTCGTCACATCCCAGTTCGATCGGTCGTAGTCCTCGAAGGTTGACAAGCGCGACTGACCCGGGTGCCGAGCGGCATCCTCACGACCGTCGTCTTCACCGTGCATGCCCTTCCGAGCATTGACAACCGTCCAATCCGGCTCATGCTGTGACCGAACAGTCTGCCGGTCCGCGGTGTCACCCGTCAGCGTCGATTGCACCCGCCGGGACGGAATCGACGTGTCGTCAGCGAGGACACGCGAACTCCCTGTCTTCGCCGGGGCATCGAGAACCTGCTGTCCCTGTGCACGCGCACCAACGACTTCGTCGTCGTCCGCGCGGGCGATCACATGCAGCCACAGCGTCTCCGTCGTCAACCACCGTCTGCCGCCCGGCGCGCGTCGGATGAGCCCGTCTTCTTTCCAGTTGTACTTCACCTTATGCGAGATTGCGCATTCACCCCACTGCCACGCGATTCCTGGCGGGACGAGATACTGCGTTACCTCGCTCCAGTGCGAGCTGATGAGCGCAGCCTCTGACCGCGTCAAGTCTCTCGCGCGGTTCGACTGCCACGTCGCCGTCGTCGTCGTTGAATCAGTTGTTGACAATCTCGTTCACCCCGTGTACTCCATTTCCTCGAACAGCCCAATCGCTAACGCATAGTTCGCCTTCGACAACCGCCCGTCTTCGTTGTAGTCCACGCCCTGAACCTCCAACACACCCCGGAGCGCCTGGGTTGGCGGGTTCTCACCCTCCAATGCAGCGCTGGCGTGCTTGTCCCGCGCCGCCAAGCATACTCGAAACGCATCGATCGGGTCGCCCATCACGTCAGACGCATTTCCACACTGCCGGATGTCTTCGATGACTGCAATGAGTTGCAGGGCACCGCCACCGTCGTCGTGAGCCCAGCACTTCCACCCGTCATCGGCGTCCACGCCGAAGTTCGTAGACTCCGAATCCGGGGTGCTGGTGCCACCGTGGGTTGGGTGCGGGCCCTGCCCGTTCCGACCATGCCTGCTGAACGGGCCCGTGTCAGCGATAACCTCCGGATTGAGCCCGTAGTACGCCGACTTCGACCCGCCACCGGTGTTACCGTGGTCCACGTCCGTCCGTTCGTCAAACGCCTGTTGAGCCTGCTCACCGTCAGTGATCGTGTCTTCTTCATCCAACAGTTCGTCGGCAAGCGCGTCGATCGTCTCCTGCCGCTCCGTAACAGTGTGACGGGGAGTAGCATCGATATGCATCCACGTCGTCCCCATCACACGACCGTTCGCGGGGTACCCGTAGATCTCGATGTGACCGACTTCCCCGCCCGGGAGCGACTGACTCAGGTCTTTCAGGACCTTCTTCCCATCAACCCGCGCCGGCATTTCACCGAGCGCAAAGCAGTGAACGCCCGACAACGACGTGCTTAGTTCAGCGTAGCAATCAAGCCGCTGAATGATGCCCCACACTTCCCGTGTCATCACCGCCGTCCCGTCGCCCTGCAGTTCGACGACGTCGTCGAAGTCGAAGAACATCAACCCCGGCTCCGGGCTGAAGTCCGCGTGCGGAACAATCGCCATCGGGTACAGTTCACGGGGTTCCTCCGGAACCTCGTTCCCGTGTTCGTCTTCCACGGTTCCCCACCGCCAACTATCAGCGACGTGTCCGTTTATATTCCCGTCAAGGGCGTCCATCACGTTCTCGAACGTCCCTCCGGCGCGGTTATCCCAGGCCACATTCGGTCGCCCCCACTGTACTTTCCCAGCGTAGCCGCCGTTGTGCGGGGCGCGCGGCTGCTTCTCCGCCATGTCCCACACGAACCAGTTCCGGGCGTCTTGCCCGAACTCTACCAGTTCGTACGGCACCGCTCGCGGCGCATCGTGCACTGACTCAGGGACATCCAGTGTGACGTACTCTTTGCCCACCTCAACGACTTCAACCGCGCTCTCCGCGCGTTCCAGTTCGCGGAACATTTCACGCATCGGCACCACCCCCGTCCGAACGGGCAGCTTCAACGCGCGCCTTCAGGTCCGATACGTTCACGTCTCCACTGACTGCCCGGGACACGCGTCCTGCAACTGACACCGCGCCCTCACCGTCGTACTGAGCCGCGTACAGCTCCACGGGGTCAACCGGCTCGTCAGTGCTCCCGACCGTGTCAGTGCCGGAGTCCGTGCCGGTATCATCCGTGGTGGCGCGTTCGGCAGCTGCCGCTGCCACGGGCGCGATGTCTCGCGGGAGGTGCGGCTGCATCCACGAGAAACCTCCGCGCATGATGTGCAACCGTTCGCTCGACCGTGTGAGACCGACATACCACGTCCGGGCTTCATTCTCCCGTGTCTCCCGTGACCGTTCCATCTCGGTGGCGATCGTGGATGTGATCCCATCGTAAATCACGACGTCCGTCGCTTCACTGCCTTTGCTGGCGTGAATGGTGAGCACACGGACGTTCTTCAACGCATCCGCCGGCACGGGGTCGTCGTACCTGACGGCGGCGTTCTGCAGTGCTTTCAGGTCTTCATCCTCGAATTCACCGGCCTTCGTGAGCCGTTTCACCGATGCCGACCCGTCCGTGTACTTCCGCCAGAACGCCGGGGTGACAAGGCCATCAAGGTCGTCTGCAGTCACTGTTCGGTCCGTGTCGTCGTCACGGAGCGACTCAATCCTCTGGTCAACCTCGTCCGACGTCAAGTCAAGCGTCCCGCCGTGCGCGTGCTGAAGGATCGCTGCCGTCCCGTCAGTCGTGAGCCGGAGCTCTGCAGCTGCATCACCGTACTTCTGCAGACCGTACTGGCTACTGTCCTGCCCGTACGACCCGGGCACGACAGCCAGCTTCAGGACCGCGTTCAGCGTGTTGAGACGGTGTTCTGTCCATCCGCCGACGTCGTCCACGTCCTGTGTCTCGTGCACGATACCGTCGCGGTCGAGGGCGGCGCTGACGCCCTGCGCTTGTTTCTGCGTCCTCGCCAGCAACAGCATGTCACTGTCGGTACCGGCGATGTACTCGTCTACTAACGCGCCCGGTGACCCGGGCTGATTCGCCGACGGGGCGGTCCACCCAGCACCCTGTGCGTACTGGAACTCCGGCGACTCGTACTCGTGAATCTCTCCACGTCCGTGACGGTCGATTGGAGGGGTTTCGAACTCCTTCTGCAGCATCCGCGTCGCCGCCTGCCAGTGTTCTTCCGGCACCCGCCACGACTTATCGAGGAGCACCTCCGGCAGGTGGTCCATCCGATCCGTGAAGAACCGGGGGTCCGCGCCAGCGTAGGCGTTAACAACCTGCAACGGGTCGCCTGCCACGATTGCCGTGTTGGCCGCGTCAACCCACCGTTCAGCGACTCGTGCGAGCGCTGGGTACGCGTCGTGGTACTCGTCCACGACAACTACCTCACTCGGTGGCAGCGGACCGTCAACGGCGGCATCGAGGAGCTCTGAGAACTCAACTAAGTCCTGACTGTCTTTGAACTCCTCCCACCGGTCATGCAGTGTGCCGACGTCCACCCCGGGCCACTCCTCGCGGAGGTCTTCGTACGCCGGGATATCGAACAGGTCACTTTCGTCGTGAACGTCTAACAGGTTGTTCGCAGCGTACTCGAACACGTCGAACAGTAACTGTCCGCGCGTTGTCTCCCACGGCTGCGGGGCCCAGTACTGAACGTTGAGCACCTCGCGGCAGAAGCACGACTGTTCGAATGCCGTGACTGCAGGCCCGAGTCCGCGGCCGCTGTTCTGCTTGTAGTCGGCTTTATCACGGGACAGCAGCCCGGTAACGCGGTTTGCGACTGCGTGCGCTGTCGTCCACATCTCCGGGTCAGTGTCGTCATCGAGGATTCCCCACGACTGGAGCCGTTCTGTGATTTCTCCGGCGAGTGACCGACGGTACGTCACGATTGTAATATCGCCGGGATCGACATCGTGGGTCTCGATGAGCACTGCGAGCCGCAGGCACACCTGCGTGGTCTTCCCCACGCCAGGCGGGCCGTTGAGGCGGACACTGTCAGTGACCGGGTGCGTCTCCGCGCCTTTGATGCGGGCGTCCTTGAGTTCGTCTGGTAGTCCTTCGCGGACAGCTGCTGGGGGCTTCGCGTCCTCGTAGTCCGTCGCTGCATCGTAGTTGGTTGCTTCCCGGGGCATCACGCATCACCCCCCGTGTCGGGGCCGTAAGAGCCGATTTTCCCGGGTTCACTGTCACCGTCATCGTCGCTACCCCCGTCAGACCCCGTGTTGGACTGGCTGGTGGTGTCGTTTACAACTTCACTACCACCGTCAGTGTCACCGGTGTTGCTGGTGGTCGTGTCTGCAACTGACCCGCCGTCACTGCTGTCATCATCGTCGTTGCCACCGGACGCGTTCGCATCACCGGCACTGTCGTCATCGTTGTCGTCGTCACCGGGAGCATCGGGCATCCGGTCGATGGGGTCATCGGCTTCTTCCTTGTAGTCACCAACCTCGTCGAAATGGTCTCCATCGAGGTACCAGAACGTCTGCCAGTTCCCGTGCACCGTCGTTGACTGCGACACTGTCTTCCCAGCGGTCGATGGTCCTGACAGGCCACGCGCTGCAATCTCCGACTGCAGCGCACGGTCAGTGATCTCGTGCGTGTTCGTGATCGATGCAATCGCTTCGCGGGGCACCACTACCTCATCGTGCCCTGGTGGTTCTGTATCGACGTACACGCCACCGTTCTCAACCGTGTCCTGCCGGTTCCCGTACGCGGTCGTGTTGGACACGTAGTCTTCTAAGCTCTGCAGTGCTGCTGTCCGCGGCCCGGGTTCGCGTTCGACGTCTTCACCGATCTGCTCGATGATGCTCCCCATCAGGTTATCCCAGGCATCACGATCGTCGTCGTCATCGTCACGTCGATCCGGATACTCACCTTCCCGCGAACTCGTGTACGCCTTCCACAGCTTCCGCCGATCGAACAGCACTGACTGCGTGACGGTGAGGTTCGGGCCGGCATCGAATTCCAATACGTACTCGGTCTCTTCCGTGCTTGACCGGTCCGTGTTCACCTTCTTCGTCACAGCAACTAGGTGGTTGCTGATGATCTGACTGAACCAGACGTCTTCACCGTCTGCGAGCTTTTGCTTCTTTTCCAACTCGTCAATCTTGTCCAACCAGTGTTTCCGCACGTTCTTCCGCGCAACACCGTTCTTCGAATCTGACAGCTGGTTCAGGTAGGCTTTCGCCATCGCGTGGATACTGCCGGTGTTGTCGTCACTGGCTTCGACTTCTAACTCGGCGAAGTCCTCTGCAGCATCGAGACACAACTTCATCGCGGTCCCTGCGTTGTCCGCGTCTTTCACGTCGTCCAGGTACGTCTCGAATGCTGCGTTGAGCCGGGCGGTTGGTGTGTCCGTGTCCGGCATGCTGATGTCGTCCGGCTGACTCTCCGTTGCCACTACTCTTCACCCCCGTTTACTGGGTCACGGAGCTGGAGACGGTCATCGTTACTGTGGTGTTCTTCGACGTCACGACCACCGTCAGCAACCAATTCCTCACGGTCTGATCCGACGTCAGTTTCGGCTTCGATGCAACCACTCTTATTACCTTGTGAGTCGTATGTCATTCTGGGTACCTCCTCTTGAGAGGTCACTCACCCGGGAGGCGTTCTACGCCTCCTGGTGTACTTTCCATCATCCGAGAGATGGATGTGAGATCTGTGTAGTGGCGACGTTGATCGCCCCGAGTGAGCTTATCATCATGTATGAATGGGGGACTAATAAACGCTCGCGCTAACGTTCAAGTGGGTATAGGATTCGGGGGTTTCGAGCCTTCTAACCGATGACTACCCGCAACGTGATTGTAGTCATCGAAACCTATAACAATGAGTTTTCGAGGGCACCCCCGCGCCACCTCGCAGTTCTCAAAATTCCATAACACGCCACCCTCGGGCGATCAGAGGATCGAGGTGGCTTCTGACGCTGGCTGTAGGGGTGAGGTGGACTGCATCAATTGCTGGCAACGACTTACAACCCTCTGTCACGCTTAAACCTCGTAGAGTGCCGATACCCCCGGGGGTCACTGGATGAGACAGTAATCGTTAACAGATTGTCAGTGAGCCCGTTGTTCCTCCGCGCGCGATTATGTTGTGGGTCATTTTGCTGAGCCACTCTCCCCAAATCATCAAATATCTGACCACCAATTCACATCAACTCCACTATAACAATTGGTACTAAATTATCTGATAGTTTGGGCGCGCTCTCCCAGCGAAATGACCCCCAATATAGTAGGGAAGAAGTTGGAGGTATCGATGGGGAGGGCGCGGCGGCTGCCGCGCTCGTTGTGGACGGGTGAGCGTCAGCGTCTGGATCGATGGTCACGTTGCTCCTGCTGTCGCGTGCGCGTGTTGGCGGGGTGTGCTGGCTCGATGAGGGGCGTGACGTGTCCTGACCGCGGCAGCTGGAGCGGCGTGTGAGCGGTCTCTGTGTGGAAGCGTGAGCCCGGTGGTGGATGGGCTCGAAGAGAGAGAGAGTGTGTGACCCGCGTGGCAGCGGTGGTGCGCTGCCTCGGGTGGTCTCTGGGTTGTCGTTATAGGTTTCTTCGTTTTGACTGAGCACTGGCGGCGTGTGAGCGTTGACAGGTTCGCGCGTGTCGATCGTGACTGTCGCGCGTCGTCGTCGCCTGGCACCCCAGGGTGTGCGTGACACTGTGACTGACCGCGGGTCGTGACACTTTCCTCGAAGCCCAGCGGCGCGTGAGTGTGACTGGCGGGGGAACCTCCTTCAGAAACAGATTAGAGTCGGTTACGGATCTGCTGGAACGTCAGCACTCTATCGAGCCCTGGTGCATCGAACGTATCGAGTTCGTCGTTGAACTCCCCAATCTTCACCCGCCCAGTCTCAATCCCCTTGAGTGTCTCCCGGTCGATGTGAACCGGGATCGACTCGCCAGCAGTCAACGCCCGTAACACGTTAACTGCGACTTCGTGGTTACGAACGACCCACACGGACTCCCCATCAGCATCCGCCAGGACACGATAATCGTGACGGAGGCTCGAATAGTCGTTAATTCCGGGGCTCGCATCGTCAGGCACCCCAGGATCCGAACTGACGCGTCCGCCTTCCACCTCAACCGTAGCGATACGATTGAAGTCAGTATCCACGACGACTAAGTCAGTCCGGTTCCCGCCCTCGCGTGGTGAGACTTCGACCCGGGTGACGTCGTCGCGCGCTGCGTAGTACTGCCGTGTGAGCGCAACACCGACTCGATGCGGGGTGTCATCACCGGGATCGCCGATGTCGAACCCGTGTTTCTTCGTCATCCTACATGCTCTCTGTCCTTCCGATGTGACGGTGTAATAGCGTCTTCGTGCGACTCCTGTATGGAGTTTCAGATACCCCAGCTCTTGGAGTTTGTCGTCGTCAATGTCGTACAGTGTTTTGATTGTGGATGACATCGACTCTGTGAGGTTGTATCCGGCCAACTCGCCGTTCATCGCTTTCACGACAGCCTTCAGGAATGCGGCTTCATCGCTCGTGATCCCGTATGTCTCTAAGTGCCGATCGGTGAACCCGCCAGTATCAACTCGGGTGAGCGGGGCAGGCGCGTTGTTACTGGATTGTCGTCTCGGGTCGTGCGGGTCACGTGGATCTGGAGGGTGCTCGCGCATATGTTATTTTCTGGTTCTGGTATAATGTCTCCTTGCCGTGGGGTTCTTCGTGTGGTTTTCAGAGGGGGTTACACTCACCCTGACCGCGGTCACTGTCTCGAAGCCCAGTGGCGCATGAGCGCCCGCCACCCCAGTGGGCGAACGTCTCAAACTCTTGGGGGGTAAATCCTCCACACCCTCTACATCAACACACATATCCGGGTGTGAGAGGCGATATTACACCCTGGCCAAACCCCATCCGCAGCCTCAGATTTCTTTGTAGCATCTATAAACACCTTAGCTACCGCGCGGTGTTTTCAAACCTCAATAGTTTGAGATGGCTGCTCTGAATGGGTTTCGCGCATGGTTTTCGCACCCCATTGTTTCGTTTTCGCGTAGGGTTTCCGCCACGGGTTCGCCTATTCCGCGTATGGTTTTCGCACAGGTGCGGAAACCCCCTGCGAAAACTTATGGTCGTGACGGGACTACCTTGACATGTAATGACAGAGGCAGAGTTAGACGACGAGGATCAGTTACAGTTGACTGACATCGACTCGCTCGGTGACAGTGACACTGACGGTGACAGCGAGGTTGACAAGTGCTGCGTAATCGTTCACCAACCAACCCGGAAGGAACTCGCACAGTCGGTACGGTCGTGCTTAGCGCACGCCAACCAGATTGTGGACACGGGAGACATCGACTCTGCAACGCGCGCTGACTACGGACACCAAATTGCGAGCGGGAAGATCGAACTCCCCGACCGCGCGTTCCCCATCGACGTTGGTGGAATTGCGATGGGGATCGATCCCGAACGGCGGCACGTCGTGAATGGTGTGAGCGTGAGCGAGAAGACTGACGACATTCGTCACGTCGTCGTTGACAGTATCGAAACGCTCGGTAAGGGTCATGAAGAGATTCGTGACCGCGTTGAAACGCTGATCAACTCTGGTGTGACACTCCACCTGAACGATGTCGCTGCAGAGATCGATAGTGATTCCGCGGACGCGGTGCTGGGGGTGCTGGAATCGCTCGATAAGAGTGGTCCGGAGTTGCAGCGTGAGGCTGCGATTCGTGACGTTCGAAGGTGGTGTGATGGGCTCGATCGTGACCGCGGGCGGGCTCCGCTCGGCTTCACCTACGACGACTCGGGGAAAGTCGTTCCTGGGGATGACTACGATGAGGTGCGAGCTGTACTATCGATGGTTCATGATGACCACCCGGATTCGTTATCGAAGCGAAAAGGTGCGGAGCGATTGGGTGTCGCTCCGCGGACTGTTGGTCGGGCGTTGGATAATCTGGATCGGTACGTGCTCGAAGAGGACACTGGGAAGTGAGCGCGGTTTGGGGTGCCTGCCCTCTCACCCGCGGGTTACAGCCAGTCGATGCGTTCTCTCCGCTGCCGCATTTTCGACCGCGAATCACGGTGATCGTATCTCTCCTCAATAATGTCCGTACCGACGTTCATCCGGTCGCTGACGACGTCTGCAGCGACATCTGACGATAAGTAGTCAGTAATCGCTCCGTGTCGAATCGAGTGCGGAGCAGTGCTAGACGGGCATTTGCTCGCAGCCATGTTATCCATTGCTTCGCACTCGTCCGTGTCGCGGTCATGCGGACAGTCACCGCCGTTAAACGTACACGGCCGGGTGACTCGGTACACGTTGAGTCGGATCGTGTTCTTCGTGATTCTACCGTGTTTCGTTGTTAAAAGCGGGTCTCTGCGGTGGTCGTCCTGTACGTCGTGACGGTGGTGTTCGATGTGGTCATCGATGATCCTGCAGGTCCGCGTGCTGATTGCGACTGCCCGCTCCCCTTTTCGCTTGTTCTTCAGTGGGGTGTCGGTGTCTGGGTTGTGTCGGAGTTCGATGTATTCGTCTCGCGGGTGGTAGTGTTGCAGGTCGATTGCTCGTGCTGCGCCCATCCGCATCCCGGTCTCCCAGAGGATCCGGAAGATGACGTGTTGTAGGGACGCGTACTGGTACTTATCGAGGTACTTCAGGATCTGCTCGGCCTTCTGTCGGGGGACCGTGTCGGTGCCTTGCGCGCCCGGGTCAGCTAAACTGGGGGAGTTGACCGTTTCATCGAGGCCGTCGATACACGCGTTGATGCTGACAGCGAATCTGAGGAAGACACGGAGTGTGTCCAGGTTAGATTTAAGCGTGACATCGCTCACCTTCTGTTTCCGGAATATTTTGAAGCGTTGAACATCGCGGCCGGTGATGTCGTTCAAGTTGTCAATCTCTTCTTGGTCGCACCATTCCACGAAGCGTTGTAGTCTGTATCCGTGTGACTGCAGGGTCGCGTCTGAGAGTTCGCGTTCACGGTCTTGTTTGTACAGATCCACTGCGTCGCGTGGTGTGAGGGGTTCAAGCCTGTTGTCGGGAGAGTTTCGTGCCATTGTTCTGGGGCACGGGCGAGTTTGCGGGCCGGGATTGGATTGAGCGCACCCTGCCGGTGAAGTCCGGGGTGAGGTCCGTCGGCCTTGGACGGTGGAAGCCCGCCCGGAACGGCCCGGAGGGCCGCATGCCCGGCAGGACCCGCGAAATCGTTTGGAACGCTCGATCCGTAACCGCGTTCTCGTGAGCGAAGCGAACGAGAGTACGCGAGACGAGCGTAGCGAGTCTCGCTCGATTCGAATTCGCGCCGGCCCATCACTTCTCGTAGCGCTCATCCACGAGCGCCGCGTGTGTGTTGCAGCCGCGGGAATTTGAGCAAGGAAGTCGTAGCGCGAGCGGAGCGAACGATCGTCTTCCCGCGTTCAAACTTCGCGCCAGCCCACATCCATTCCGTCGACCAGCACTGGGTGGCGCGTCCTCTACCGTCCAGTACGACCGGTGATCGAGCGGCCCGCTGCGGCGTAGCGGTCCGGTGACGGGGGACTGCAGGCGACTCGGCTGGCCCGCAGACCGAACGAGTCGGCGCTTACTTCATGAACTCGGGGAGTTCGCGGGTGTCGGAGACGTCTGCGGGGTCGATCCCCTGATCGCGGAGGTACGCCTCCTCGTCGGCGATGGGTTGATCCGAGTCACCGTCGTGGAGTGCGACCACCTCGTCGAGGACTTCGAGCGCTTCCTGGCGCGTCTCGCCGTGGCTGGCCACGTCGTGTTCCTCGTCGACTGCTGCCCAGCGACCGTTCTCCTCTTCGACCAGACGGATCTCGCGACCTGGACTCATAGATGACGGTATGCGACACCGGAGAAATAAGCTTTCCCCGGCGATTCTCACTGCCGAGAGCGGACACCCACAGCCCGGTCTGTCGGCCTTCCGACAGTCAGAGTACAGGCGGTCGGTGACTGGATGGGACGACCGGCCGCGCCGTTTATTCCGCCCGCGGCCGAGACTCCGGTATGCACGAGTTCGCCGACGACCCGCCGGTCGAACGGCGGGTCGGTGACCTGCTCCGCGACCGCGGGGAGACAGTCGCCGTCGCCGAGGGGTGTACCGGTGGTCTCGTCGGGGCGCTCCTGACGGCCCGACCGGGTGCCAGTGACTACCTCGACCGCGTGCTCGTCCCCTACGATTACGACGCACTCCGGGACCTGTTGGCGATTCCCCGCGAGACGCTCGACGACCACGGCGCCGTCAGCGCGCCAGTGGTCGAAGCGGCCGCCCGCGCGGCCCGCGACACGGCCGACGCGACGTGGGGGGTCGCGACCGGCGGCGTCGCCGGGCCGGACGGCGGTACCGACGAGACACCCGTCGGCACCGCCTTCGTCGGCGTCGCCTACGCGGCGCCGTGGGGGACCGGCGACTCCGAGCCGACCGTCGCCCGCTACGAGTTCGACGGCGACCGGGCCGCGGTCCGGGAACGGATCGCCCGGCAGGCGCTCCGGGACCTCTACGCCGTCGCCGAGGGGCGGGACTGACGACTCTGTGGAGAGCGGCGCTGTGGCGGCAGGTAGGCGTCGAGCATCCGCGGGAGCGATGGGAGATGTGACCGGCGGGAACACCTCGATGCGAACGGGGAGCGAAGCGACCCGTGAGCGAAGCGAGCGCGGTTCACCGTCAGAGCACGCTCTGACGAGCCCTCGTTCGCTGTCGCTCACGAGGACCCTGAACCGAGGCCGAAGGCCGAGGTTCAGCCTTTTTCGCCCACGTTTTTGGCGGAGGGCGGGTCGCGGGCCAGTGGCCCGCGACCGGATGACGTGGCGGCGAAGCCGCCACACTGTGCCCGCAGCGCCGCAGGCGCGAGGACACCCCTCCGCGAAAAAGGTGGAGGGAAACGTTTGTCACCCCGCCGTCCATCCGTCCGGGCGATGGACAAGCGCGGGCACGTACTCAACGCCGTTTTGCTGGCGATCGGGCTCGGCTACATCCTCGAACCGGCCGGAGACGTCGCGACGTTCCGGACCATCGCCGCCGTGTTCGTCCCGCTGATCCTGGGGGCGCTGTTCCCGGACGTCGACACCCACTTCGGGAAACACCGCAAGACCCTGCACAACCTCTTCGTCCTCGCCGTCGTCCTCGCGTACCCGATCTACTTCGACAACCTCCAGTGGGTCTGGCTGGGCGTGCTCTCGCATTACGTCCTCGACGTGCTCGGGACCACGCGGGGGCTGGCGCTGTTTTACCCGCTGTGGGACACCGAGTACAACGTCCCTCTCGGTGTACCCGTCAGCAGCGACTACTCCCAGGCGATGATGCTCGCGGTCACAGCCTTCGAACTGGCCGTCGCGGCCCTGCTGGTGTACGTCGTCCCGCCGGTGTTGACCGACCTGGGCGTCCAGGTCCCCGTCCTGTAGCGGTCCGCCGCTCGCGTCTCGGCGTCGATAATCGAGGGAGAACGCTTTTGTGAATCCACGGGGTCGTTGCGGGTAGACGATGCCCTGGGAGTGTGCGATCGGCGGGGACGGCGAGCAGTTCGATCGGGCCGAGGACCTGATCGTCCACCAGTCGACACAGCACGACCGCATCGAGTGTGCGGTCTGTGGCACGGTGCTCCCGGACGGCTACTTTGCCATCAGACACGCCTTCGACGAGCACAGTCGCGCCGAGTACGTCCGCGCCTACGACGCCACCGCACAGGAGGTCCGCCGCCGCGAGAACGTCAAAGAGTCCATCGAGGAGGAGGCGGACATCCGCGAGGTCATCGACCGCCTCGAAGGCGGTAACGGCAGTATCTGACAGCTCGCACGCCGCAAGCGTCGGAAAGCGCGCCGCGAACGACCGCTATTTCGAGGAGAGCAGGTAGCCGCCGATCCCGAGCGAGAGGACCGCGAGCAGCGCCGCGGCCAGCCGGATCAGTTGCGGCGTCGACCCGAGCGGCGGTTCCTCGGTTCGGGTCATCATCGCGTCGTATCGTTCGACCACCTGCCTGCGCTGTTCGAGCTGGGTCTCGTTCAGTTCCTCTTCCGCTTCGGGAGACCCGTAGAACCGCTCGTCGGACGGCGGCAGGGAACTCGCGTCTTCCGGTCGCTCGATGACGACCCCCGGCTGGGTCCCGTTCTCGTACATCGCCCGGGTCTCCTCGTCGGTCGGATAGCCGAACTCATCGGCCCCCTGTCCGACCGGGACGCGGTGCTCGCCGCCGGTTTCGAGAGTCGTCACGTACAGCTCCTGTCCGCGCTCGGAGAGGTTCTCGTAGGCGACGATCTCGTAGCCCTGCTGTTCCAGTTCCGCTGGCGGTGCCTGTGCGGTGTCGCCCGTGTAGTGGGCCAGCATCGGCTGGACCGGGAAGAAGGCGGGCACGACGAACAGCACGGCCGCGAGGACGATCAGCGCCGTCCCGATGGTGTTGCGTCGGTTCATCTCGATCACTCCAGATCAGCCCGTTCGAACAGCGCGTAGCCGACCAGCAGCGGTACCACGAGCCAGAACGCCAGGACGACCAGCGAGAACTCGTCTTGCAGATACATCGGCAACACCTCGTTGGCCTTCGCCGAGCCGTAGCTGATGTCGTCGGGCAGGCTCGAGTAGAAGACGATCTGTCGCATGTCCGCCGGGAGTACGAGGTTGACGGCCTTCCGATAGGCCAGGTACGGGCTAGTGTACTGGACGGCGTTGTAGAGGTCGGGGTTCGGGTCAGCCCCCAGCAGCGTCGTGTGGAGCCAGCGGGCGATGTCGCCGACCGACACGACCGGGAAGACGTAGAGGATGACCAGCAGGAAGTACGTCCCGAACGCGCCAGCGATGGCGCGGCTCCGCGAGGCCGCCGCCGAGGACATCGCCAGCGCGATGCTGACGAACGTCGACCCGTAGACGAGCGTCACCAGCAGCGTTCCGAAGACGACGCCCGCGGGGAAGGCGCCGTGGCGCGTCAGCGCGACGCTGATCGCCGCCACGTACATGAACGCGATGCCGCCCGCGACGATCCCGTTGCGGCTCAGCAGTTTGCCGACGAAGACGTTCCGGCGCGTGTTCGGCAGCGAGAGCAGGAACTTGATCCCGCCACCCTCGCGCTCGCCAGCGATGGCCAGATAGCTCGCCACCAGCGCGACGATGGGGAGCAGGATCCCCAGAAGCATCGTCAGCACCCGGAACAGCGCCCGTACCTGCTCGGCGTCACCGCCCGGCGCGTTCCCGGAGACGTACGCGACGAACGCCGCGATCAGCCCGAGGACGATCGCCGCGGCCCACAGCAGCTTCGACCGGCGGGCCGCCCTGAAGTCCTTCCTGGCGACCGTGACCGTGCTCATGCCGACGCCCCCTGTGAGTCGGTCGTCTCGATCTCCTCGCCGAGCGACCCGTCGCCGTCGCGGCCGCCGCCGGTGAACTGGTTGAACAGTTCCTCCAGCGAGGTGTTGTCCGCGAGGATATCGACGACCTCCGCCTGACTGTCGACGCGTTTGACAACCTCGACCTTCGCGCTCGGATCGGTACACTCGGCGGTCAGCGTCGTGTCGGCCACGTCGACCGATGCGACGCCCGCGATGTCGGCGATGCCGTCGACCGCCGGCGCGCTGGCACACTCCAGTTCGATGGTGGCCCGACCGCTCGCGCTCTCCCGGAGGCCCTCGATGGAGTCGATGGCGACCAGTTCCCCCTCGTTCATCACGCCGACGCGGTCACAGACCGCCTCGACCTCGGAGAGGATGTGCGAGGAGAAGAAGACCGTCGTCCCGTCGGCGGCACGGTCGCGGATGACCGACCGCATGTGCTGGATGCCGTTGGGGTCCAGGCCGGTCGAGGGTTCGTCGAGGATCAACAGGTCTGGGTCGTCGGCCAGCGCCATCCCGAACGCGAGGCGCTGTTGCATCCCCTTCGAGTAGCCCGCGGCGACCCGACCCGCGTCGTCGCGGATTCCCACGAGGTCGAGCAACTCCTCTGGGTCGTCGTCGGCGCCTTTCGTCTCGACGGCCCACTCCATGTACTCGCGGCCGGTGAGGTAGTCGTCGAAGCCGTACCCCTCGGGGAGGACGCCGATACGCTCGCGGATGGCCGCCGCCTCGTCCTGGGCGCCCATGCCGAACACCTCGGCCGACCCCGCGGTCGGCCGAATGAAATCGAGCAGCATGTTGATCGTCGTCGACTTCCCCGCGCCGTTGGGGCCGAGGAAGCCGAATATCTCACCGTCCTCGATCGTCAGGTCGAGGTCGTCGACGGCGACCACGTCCTCGCCGAACTCCTTGGTCAACCCCGTCGTCTGTATGGAGGGCATTCGTCTCGACACGTTACGAGCCGAGAGTAAGTGTCTTCCCGTCTGTCAGACGCCTGTTTGACCTATCGGTTCTGGCTGGACGGGGGTGCGTCCCACCGGGATCTGGATCGACGCACAGGGGCCACCCCCACGTTTTCCCGAGCGCTCGTTCGAACACGCGATGGACGCGCTCGTCTCCTTTGTCTCGTTACCCGTATCATCTTTGAAGTAGCGAGGAAACCGCGCCGTTCACGGCGCGGAGGAATCGCGTCTGCCACCCTGTACGACCACCACGACTGTTGCTGGCCGTGTGTCCTACACGTCTCTGTTGTCGGTGTCAAGCGCATCTACCCCTTCCAGCATGAGGCCCTTCCAAGTGTAGCCGCGCCGCTCTTTCACCGATTTCAGTCGCTCGAACTGGTCTTCCTCTACTATGAACCGAATTTCTTTGCCCATATTCGTGTGTAGTTAGCATGGTTTTTATGTGTGTTAGGAGTGTTGTTCGACTGTCGAATGTCGGCCACGACGACCATCATCAAGACGCTCGAAGCCACGCTCGCGCCACCCACGGCGCACAAAGAGCGACGGCTTCGGCGTACTGAAGCGACCTACCGCCGTGCGCTCCGTGACGCCTTCGAGTCCGGGGCCGGTACGCAGACGGCGGTCAACGACGTTGTGACCGGCTACGACCTGTCCTCCTACGCGAAGGACCGCTCAAACAATACGTCCCGCAACTCCGACGCACCTACGACGCCGAGGAACTGGCGGGGGACCACCCCGTTCGGTTCACGAACCGGGGGTGGCAAGTCGATCACTCGCCCGATCGAACCCACGAGTTCTGCTGGCGGGTACCACAGGCCGGACGCGGCACCTCCTTCTGGATTCCGTTGCGAATCAACCCTGACCAGCGGGAGTTGTGGGACCGACTGTACGACGGTGACGTGACCGTGGGTGAGTTTCGCCTGCGCCAGCACCGTTCCTCGTGGACGCTCCACGTCACCGTCGAGTACGAGATTGAGCAACCGGAGACGCCCGACGATCCTACGCCGGTCGGCTTCGACGTGGGTGAGTCGTCGTTGCTCGTCGGCTGTGCCGTCGAGCAGGGAGCTCCGGTAAACCCGCTGTTCGTTGACGGCGGGCGGGCGCGACACCTCCGCAAAGAGATGCACACGACCTTGAAGCACCTGCAAGAGCGTGAGGCCGCTGGGTGGCGTATAGACGAGCGGTTCTCCCACTACCAGCACGCGCTCACGGATATTGTCGAGAAGGCCAGCCGCGGAGCCGTCGAGTATGCCCGGCAGTTCGAGGATCCAGTGATCGTCCTCGAAGATTTGACTTACATCCGCGAGTCGCTGGACTGCGGAAAGTGGATGAACCGCCGTCTGCACTCGTGGGCGTTCGCCCGCCTGCAGGGCCGTACTGAGGACAAAGCCCTTGACGCCGGGATTCCCGTCGAGTACGTCAACGCGGCTTACACGTCGCAAACGTGCCACGCTTGCGGGCATGTCGGAGATCGCGACGGCGACGAGTTCCGGTGTACCAACGAGGGCTGTTGGGTCACAGAGTACCACGCCGATTTGAATGCGGCGGTCAACATCGCTGGCCGTCTCGACCCGTGGGGAGAGAGTCTGCCGCTGAAACCGGCGGGCGATGACTTCCCACGGGACGGGAGTGCTTGTGACAGCACCACGGGACACCGGGAGTCGAGTCGGGGACCCCGACAGATGACCCTCTCGGCGTACAGTTCCGAAACCTCCTCTCGTAGCGAGACTTCCCTTGTAGGAAGCCCTGCCGTTCACGGCGGGTGAGGATGTCACCGTTGTCTGTCCCGAACTGTTTTGCCGCCCGGAACGTTACGCGTTCGTATGGCACGAGCCGACCGAGGGGAAGAAAACGGCCCGGACCGAGAGATCCGTCTCACCAAGAACCCTGACGGTCGGTGGACCGCTCGTGATCTCCGCGTGGAGGTCACTGCGCAGGGAGAGACGCGTCAGGCGGCTCTCGACAACCTTGACGCAGTTGTCGAGGCTCTCCGAGGCGACGGCGGCCACGCCCCTACTGACAAGGAGCTCCGATCTCTCGGTGTAGATCCGGAGACGGCCCGGTCACAGGACGACGACCTGCCCGACGTCCTCCAGTAGCGATGGTGACACGGGACTTCTCCGGCGAAGATGTCTACAAAGTCCTGGTCAATATCGGCGGCTTCCGGCACGTTCGCACGACCGGCGATCATCTGATCCTCCGGTGGGAACCGCCCGCCGATCACGACGACACCGATACTCGGATCGTGACGGTCCCTGCCCACGACTCGATCAGTATCGGCACGCTCCGTGATATCGCGGATGACGCTGGCGCAGAGGACTTCGAGGCATTTTGCGCGTGGATCGACGAACATCGGTGATCTGGGTCTCTGTCGGCTGGGACCGGTACGACAGCAGAGACTATCTACCCCTTTCCCAGCGCCCGCTCGAACACCCGCTGGGCGCGCTCGTACCCCTCGTTCCGGTCGACGATCGGATCCGGGTAGTCGGGCGCGAGGCGTTCGCGGCTGGCGTCGGAGAGCGTCGGCCAGTCGACGATTTTCTCGGCGGGCACGTCCCGGAGTTCGGGGACGTACGCTTTCACGAAGTCGGCGTCGGGGTCGTACTTGCTCGTCTGGCTCACCGGATCGAAGATGCGCACGTCCACGGAGTCGGTCCCGGTCGAGGCGATCCACTGCCAGTTCCCGGCGTTCGAGGCGGGGTCGTGATCGACCAGTTGGCGCTCGAAGTAGCGCCGTCCCTTCCGCCAGTCGAGCAGGAGGTGTTTCGTCAGGAACGAGGCGACGACCTGTCGCGGACGGTTGTGGACGTACCCCTCCTCGTTCAGCTGTCGCATCCCTGCGTCGACCAGCGGGTAGCCCGTTTCGCCGGCTTTCCAGGCCTCGAGGGCGGCCTCGTCGTCGCGCCACGCGATCTCGTTGGGCATCGACTTGTAGTTCGCGACGGCCAGGTCGGGATTGTAGTACAGCAGGTGGTAGTTCTGTTCCCGCCAGGAGAGTTCGTACCGATATTTCTGGACGTTCTCCCGCTCGCTCCCGGTCGCACGCTCGTAGGCGTCGGTCGCGTCGGCGAACAGTTCGCGCACGCCGATCATCCCGGCGGCGACGTACGGCGACAGCCGCGAGACGGCTTCTGTCGGTCGCTCGACCGCCAGCGAGAGATCGTCGCGGGTGTCGTTGTACGTCCGGATCCCCTCCTCGAGGAAGCGGTCGAACCGTTCGCGCGCGGCGTCGTAGCCCGCCTCTGGCAGGTCGATATCCGCGTCCTGTTCCGGGACCGTCTGCTCGTCGGTCAGGGCCGCGAGCGCGTCGGTTTCGGGAGCCAGTGGTGGCGACTTGGACACCGCTTGCCAGTCGTCGTAGAACCGGCTGTGGGTCTCGTAGGAGGGATCCAGCCGCGAGGGGTCGACCAGCAGGAGGTCTGTCCGGGTCTCGACGTCGACGCCCGCCTCGGTCAGCGCCGCTTCCACCTCGCGGTGGCGCGTCCGCCGCTTGGGACGGTAGTGTTCGTTGCAGTAGACGGTGTCGGCGTCGAACGCGTCGGCGATCTCCGGCAGGAGGTCGGCGGGCGACCCCGCCCGGACCAGCAGGTCGCTCCCGTGCTCGCGGTAGCGCTCTTTCAGCGCCGCCACGCCTCGCAGGAAGAAGGCGCGCTGGCGCGGACCGAGCAGGTTCAGCACGTCCGAGTCGACGACGTACACCGGAATCGTCCGCCCCGCTTCCGTCGCGGCCGCGAGTCCCGCGTTGTCCGGGATCCGCAGATCCCGCTGGTGCCAGAACAGTCGCATAGTCGCGCCAGGGCTCGATCCGGCTTATACTGCTCGACGGGCCCCGGTCTGCCCCGTCTCACTCAGTCCCGCTCTCGTCGCCGGGGCGGACCTGTGCCGTCCGATCACATCGTCAGCGCGATGGGGACGGGCGTGAAACAGAGGACGCCCAGCACCAGCGTCACCGCTCCGATGGCTTTCCGGCGGCGGTCGACCGGGCTGTCGTCTAGGGGTGTCGCGGTCCCCGCGTGGCCGAGGACCAGCGCGAGCAGCCCCCACATGATCCAGATGCCCGCGGCGCGTCCGCCGTCGAACGCCAGGAGGTAGCCCGCGAGTCCGAACAGCGCGACCGGGAGGACGTAGCGCAACCCCTCGACGCGTTCGCCGATCAGCGCCCGCGCGACGTGGGCACCGTCGAGTTGCCCGACCGGCATGAGATTCAGGAACGTGACGACGGCGCCGACCCATCCGCCGATGAGGACGGGGTTGACCATCCGCCCGGATCCGTACCGGAGCGGTTCGCCCAGCACGGCGGCGACAGCCTGGATCAGCGGGGGATATCCGAGTTCGTACCGCGTCGCGAACGCGAGGCCGCCTGCACTGCTCACGTCGATCGGGGGCAGCGAGACGCCGATCGCGGTGACGACGACGGTCGCGACCAGTCCGGCCAGCGGCCCGGCGACGCCGATGTCGAACAGTGCCCGCCGGTCGGGGATGTGGTCGCGCATCCTGATGACCGCGCCGAGCGTCCCCAGCGCGTTGGGCAACGGGACGAAGTAGGGGAGACTCGCCTCGACCTCGTGATACCGCGAGGTGACGTAGTGGCCGAACTCGTGGACCGCGAGCACCGAGAGGACCGCCACCGCGAAGGGCCACGCCGAGAGCACCGCGAGCGGCGAGTCCAGCGCGTACCCGTACCACTGTGACCCGGCGAACAGCGTGGTGACGACCGTCGCGAGAAAGAGGCCGACGTTGCGCCACGGGACGCCGTCGACGCTCGTCTCTCGCTCGCGGGCGACGAGGACGTGCTCGCCCAGTTCCTCGCCGAGACGGATCCGGTACCCGCGGTCGCGGAACTGCGCGGCGAGACGGTGTTCGACCGCCTCCCTGGCGTCGCCGAGTTCGCCGTAGTAGCGCACGCCGTCGTCGGTCTCCTCGACGTCGTAGACCTGGAACGACTCCGGCAACCCCTCCGGATCCGGGAACCCCGCTGGCGTCGAGTTCGACACGAATCTGTCGACAGTAGGGGCGGCACGATAAAATACCTGACTCCGGTGTGCGTCCCGGGGTTGATGTGGCTGCGCGCCGTATCGCGGGTGATGGTTCGCGTCCCGACACCCGATATCGATACGGTCCTCGCGGCGTTGCGCGACCGGGGGTACGAGACGACTCGGCTCCCGGACTCGGCGTCGCCGGCGGCGGTCGCGACCGGCGGTCGAGCACCCGGGGCCGTCACCGACCGCCCGCTGTCGGTCGTCCCGCTCGCGCGGGCGCCGCCGCTGTCGCTGATCGCCGCGCTCGCCTCGGCCGCGACAGAGCGGCGGGCGGTCGTGTTCGTCGCCGACGCCGAGACCGCCGCGGCCGCCGAATCGGTCCTCGCCGATCCGTTCGCGCTCCGCGACGAGACCGACGGTCACCGGACCTTCTACTCGATCCCCGACCGGATCCGGCTCACCGACGACACGTTCGCGGCCGTCCGCGCCGACGCCGACCCCGTCTGGCGCGAGGAGCCCGCCGCGCCGGGGGTCACCGGCGAGGCGAGCGCCGATCCGACACTGGTGCTCGAGGCCGACGGCGAGGTGCTGATCGCGCTGGAGTCGGTCGACGGCCTCACCTGTCCCGGCCCCGACCCGTCGGCGGTCCCCTACCGCTACGAGCGCGGCGACGACCGGCGGATCCACCTGTCGGATCGTGACCGGGAGTTCGGCGTCTACACCGGCGTGGCGGCGATGACGCGCCACGGCTACCGTCCGGTGTCGCTCCCGCTGGTGCCCGAACACCACCTCCGCGA
>Ga0207813_100293_pt1 | contig 33550 bp, 35 predicted proteins | sample A23E3SouthBayCA_2_FD_187730 | JGI IMG/M metagenome (GOLD analysis project Ga0207813, IMG submission 187730) | Aerobic enrichment media microbial communities from Eden Landing Ponds, California, USA - A23 E3 (4) (SPAdes) | ecosystem: Environmental > Aquatic > Marine > Unclassified | place... | reverse complement strand
GGAGCGAGACGGAGCGCCGCGGGCCGCTTCACTACTGCACGGGCGGACTCGCCTGTCCCGCGCAGTTGAAGCGGTCCGTCGAGTACTTCGCGAGCGACGACGGCCTCGATATCGAGGGACTGGGCTCGGAAGCCGCGGAACAGTTCGTCGAGGAAGGGCTCGTGGAACACAGCGTCGCCGACCTCTACGACCTCACCGTCGCGGACATCGCGGAACTCGAGGGCTGGGGGGAGACGAGCGCGACGAACCTCGTCGAGGAACTGGAGGCGTCGAAGGACCCGTCGCTCGCCGAGTTCCTCGCCGCCATCGGCATCCCGGAGGTCGGGCCGACGGTCGCGCGCGACCTCGCGCGGCACTTCGGCGGACTGGACGCGGTGCTGGACGCGAGCGAGGACGGCCTCCGCGAAGTGGGCGGCGTCGGGGAGACGGTCGCGAGCGAGGTTCGCGAGTTCTTCGAGAACGAGCGGAACCGCGAGGTCATCGACCGCCTTCGAGAGCGCGGCGTCACGCCGCACGTCGAAGCCGAAGAGACCGGGAGCGAGCTCGACGGTCTCACAATCGTGTTCACGGGGTCGGTCGCGGACTGGACGCGGGACGAACTCGAAACGCTCGTCGAGTCACACGGCGGGAACGTGACCGGAAGCGTCTCCGCGAACACGGACTACCTCGTCGTCGGCGAGAACCCTGGAGCGACGAAGCGCGAGGACGCGGACGAGGAGGGCGTACCGGAACGCACGCCGGAGGAGTTCTTCGACCTGCTTGCCGACCGCGGCGTCGATGCGTGAATCCCGCGGGACAGGGGCGTTCACGGCGACGCGTCCTCGTTCACGGGCGGGCGCGTCGCCGGGGTTTCGCGCTCCCGTCCCGCGCTCCTCTCAGAGCACGCCACCCGCTGGCCCCGCAATCATACTTCAATCTACGCCGATAGCACGGAGGTGGAGCGGAAGCGGTGCGGACACGGTGCGGTGGCGGTGCGGCCGCGGCTTTTTCCCTCCAGCGTCAGAGCGATGCTCTGACTGGCTCCCGCTCACTCACCGCCGTTCGTTCGCGGGAACAGGTTTATCGAGACGAGGCGCAGAGCGCCTCGTCTCCAAAAAGGTGGGTGGGAAAGGACAATTCTTTATGCTCGGCAGATGTAGCGTCGGGCACTATGGGTAAGAAGTCGAAGTCCAAGAAGAAGCGGCTGGCGAAGCTGGAGCGCCAGAACAGCCGGGTTCCGGCGTGGGTCATCATGAAGACGGACCGTGACGTGCAGCGAAACCCGAAGCGCCGAAATTGGCGGCGTAGCGACACTGACGAATAATGAGCGCGAGTGATTTCGAGGAGCGGATCGTGACCGTTCCCCTCCGTGACGTGCTCGCGGAGCCGAAACACGAGCGTGCGGGGAAGGCGATGACGCTCATCCGCGAGCACCTCGCGAAGCACTTCAGTGTGGACGAGGACGCGGTGCGTCTCGACCCCTCCATCAACGAGGTTGCGTGGGCGCGCGGCCAGAAGAAGCCGCCGAGTAAGGTTCGTGTTCGCGCTGCTCGCTTCGAGGAGGAGGGCGAACCCGTCGTGGAAGCGGAGTACGCGGACGAGTAAGTCGTGTTTCGCACGTCGTTCGCGGGGTCCCCGTACGTCGGTGTGTTCGCGCGGGCGACCGATGATTGTGTAGTGGTGCGGCCTGACGTCGAGGATGACGTAGCCACATTGCTCGAAGACGAGTTGGATGTATCGGTGGTTCGGACGACCGTCGGCGGGTCTTCGACCGTCGGGTCGTTGGTCGCCGGGAACAGCAGCGGGCTCGTGGTGAGCGGTCGTGCTCGGGAGCGCGAGCGCGAGCGACTTGAGGCGGAGACCGACCTCGCGGTGGACGTGCTTCCGGGGCGCGTAAACGCTGCGGGGAACGTCGTGCTCGCGAACGACGAGGGCGCGTACGTCCATCCGGACCTCTCGGACCGCGCGCTCGATATCGTCGCGGACACGCTCGACGTGTCGGTGGAGCGCGGGACGCTCGGCGGCGTCGACACGGTCGGCACGGCGGGCGTCGCGAACGACCGCGGCGTGCTCTGCCACCCGAAATCGACCGACGCGGAGTTGGACGCCGTGGAGGACGCGCTCGGCGTCCCCGCGGACATCGGCACCATCAACTACGGCGCGCCGCTCGTCGGCTCCGGGTTGATAGCGAATACGAACGGCTACGTCGTTGGCGAGGACACGACCGGCCCCGAACTCGGCCGTATCGAGGACGCGCTCGGCTACATCTGAAAGCCCTCAGCCCGCCTCCGGCGGGCTGACCCCTTTTCATTTCCCACCACTGCCGTCGGCAGACGCAGTCGCACCCGCTACGCGGGTGCGATTGCGTCCAACTGCTCAGAAGCAGCTGCCTGGCGGAATCTCCAAGGGCGAACACGCCGGAGGCGTGTGAGGGCTTGGAAAGATACTTCCCGCTTGCGGCCCGCTCTATTGGTATCATGAGTCTTGGAGGCGGCGGTGGCGGTCGACAGCAGCTTCAGGCGCTCTCACAGGAAATCGAAGCGATCGAGGAGGAAATCGAGGAGCTTCGCGCGGATGTCGAGGCCCTCGAAGCGGAGAAGACGGAGATTGACGAGGCCATCGAGGCGCTCGACCTGCTCGAAACGGAGTCGACGGTGCAGGTGCCGCTCGGCGGCGACGCGTACGTTCGCGCGGAAGTCCAGGATATCGACGAGGTCGTCGTCGGTCTCGGCGGCGGGTACGCGGCCGAGCAGGAGGAAGACGAAGCGGTCGAGACTCTCGAGTCGAAGAAGGAGACTGTGGACGACCGTATCGACGACGTGCAGGAGGAGATCGCTGAGCTCGAGTCCGAGAGCCAGCAGCTCGAACAGCAGGCCCAGCAGGCCCAGCAGCAGATGATGCAGCAGCAGATGCAGGGCATGCAGGAGCAGGGCGAGGACGAATAGGGGATGTTCGACGGGCTGAAGGAGAAACTCGGTCGGTTCAAGTCGGACGCGGAGGACTCCGTCGAGGAAGCCGCGGAAGAAGCCGAAGACGCCGAAGCCGAGGTCGAAGAGGCTGAGGCGGACGCGACTGAGTCTGAGACTGAATCCGTCGACGACGCCGAGGTCGCGGAGTCATCCGAACCGGACACAGAAACGGTCGAGCCGGACACGGATTCGGACGCGGCCGAGGAATCCGGCGCGGAGTCCGCGTCCGCGGAGCCGTCCGATTCCGAGCCCGAAGACGAGGACGAGTCGGCGGCGGGGTTGGCGTCGCGCGCGAAGTCGTTCGCGCGCGGTCGCGTCGTCATCGACGAGGAGGACCTCGAGGAGCCGCTTCGAGAGCTCGAACTCGCGCTTCTGTCGAGCGACGTGGAGATGAGCGTCGCGGACGAGATACTGGACGCGATTCGAGACGACCTCGTGGGCGAGGAGCGGAAGTTCACGGAGTCCACGGGTTCCATCGTTGAGGACGCGCTCGAGGACGCCCTGCTGTCCGTGATTTCGGTGGGGCAGTTCGACTTCCTCGAACGCATCGAGGAGTCGGAGAAGCCGGTCGTCGTCATCTTCACTGGCGTGAACGGCGTGGGGAAGACGACGAGCATCGCGAAGCTCTCCGAGTACCTCGCGGACCACGGTTTTTCGTCCGTGTTGGCGAACGGCGACACGTACCGGGCGGGGGCGAACGAGCAGATCCGCGAGCACGCGCGGAACCTCGACCGGAAACTCATCACGCACGAGCAGGGCGGCGACCCCGCGGCCGTCATCTACGACGCGGTGGAGTACGCGGAGGCGAACGACGTGGACGTGGTGCTGGGGGATACGGCGGGCCGCCTGCACACGTCGGACGACCTGATGAGTCAGTTGGAGAAGATAGAGCGCGTCGTCGACCCGGACATGACGGTGTTCGTGGACGAAGCCGTCGCGGGCCAAGACGCGGTGAATCGTGCGCGAGAATTCGACGCCGCCGCGGAAATCGACGGCACGATTCTGACGAAGGCGGACGCGGACAGTCAGGGCGGCGCGGCGATTTCGGTGTCGCACGTCACGGGTAAACCCATCCTCTTCCTGGGGACGGGGCAGGGGTACGACGACATCGAGCGCTTCGACCCCGAGGAACTGGTCGCGGACCTAGTCGAGGACTGAGTCTTCTTCCGTTTCGGCCGAGACTATCGTGAGCGAGAGGCGTCGTCCGTTCCGGTCGTACGCGCGCACGTCGTCAGGGTTCCACGGCGGGACGCCGACCAGAATGCGGGCGTGGAGGTCGTCGGTCGTCGATACCGACGGGTCACCCTTCGGATGTGAGAGGAATCGCGCGTCCGTCTTCCCCGAGGGCGTGGTGATGTCCATGCCGAACACGCGGTTGATGGAGTCGCCGGCGTCCGGGAAGTAGAAGTCGCTGAGGACGCGGGTGTCGTCGGTGATGCTGGTGAGCGCGACGCCCGCGTCGTCGTCCGTCGGCAGGAGGTCCCGGGCGGGCGTCGCGGCGAGCGATACGTCGATGGGCCGGGGGTCCGCGTCCGCGGCGAGGTCGCAGAGCACGGAGAGGAGCGCGCGGGTGGCGTAGAGCGTCTCGGTCACAGTCCGTGTAGGTGGGCCGCCGGGGAAAGCGCGTCGCACGCGTTCTCGGCAGAAAAAGCCTTTAACGGACGCGGCGACTATCTGTCGTCAAATGGTACTCGACGACCTGGGGAGTTCCCTTCGCGGGACTCTAGATAAGCTGCGCGGGCAGTCCCGCATCTCCGAGGAGGACGTCGACGAGGTCGTCAAGGAGATTCAGCGCTCCTTGCTGCAGGCGGACGTGGACGTCAGCCTCGTGATGGACCTCTCCGACTCCATCAAGGAGCGGGCGCTGGAGGAGGAGCCGCCGGGCGGAACGACGGCGCGCGACCACGTCCTCCGCATCGTCTACGAGGAGCTCGTGGACCTCGTCGGCGACTCAACGAACCTCCCGCTCGAAGAACAGACCATCATGCTCGCGGGCCTCCAGGGGTCGGGGAAGACGACCTCTGCGGCGAAGATGGCGTGGTGGTTCTCGAAGAAGGGACTACGGCCGGCAGTCATCCAGACGGACACGTTCCGGCCGGGCGCGTACGACCAGGCGAAGCAGATGACGGAGCGGGCGGAGGTCGACTTCTACGGCGACCCCGACGAGGACGACCCCGTGAAAATCGCGCGCGAGGGCCTCGAAGCCACGAGCGACGCGGACGTCCAAATCGTGGACACGGCGGGCCGGCACGCGCTGGAGGACGACCTCATCGACGAAATCGAGGAGATCGAGGCTGAAGTCCAGCCGGACCGCTCGCTTCTCGTGCTCGACGCGGCTATCGGGCAGGGCGCGAAGGACCAAGCGCAACAGTTTGAGGAGTCCATCGGCATCGACGGCGTCGTCATCTCGAAACTCGACGGAACGGCGAAGGGTGGCGGTGCGCTGACGGCGGTGAACGAGACCGGATCTACCATCGCGTTCCTCGGGACCGGGGAGACCGTGCAGGACATCGAGCGGTTCGAGCCGGACGGCTTCATCTCCCGGCTGCTCGGGATGGGCGACCTGAAGCAGCTCACCGAGCGCGTGGAGCGCGCGATGGAGGAGACCGGCGACGAGGACGAGGACTGGGAGCCCGAGGACATGCTGAAGGGCGAGTTCACGCTGAAGGACATGCGTCAGCAGATGAGCGCCCTGGACAACATGGGGCCGCTGTCGCAGGTGATGGACATGATTCCCGGGATGGGCGGCGGGATGATGGACCAGTTGCCGGACGACGCGATGGACGTGACGCAGGACCGGATGCGGCAGTTCGAGGTCGTGATGGACTCCATGACCGAAGAGGAACTGGAGAACCCGCGGAGCGTCGGCGCGAGCCAGATTCGCCGCGTCGCGAAGGGCGCGGGCGTCTCCGAGGAGACGGTGCGCGAACTCCTGGAGCAGCACAAGATGATGGCGCGCACGATGAAGCAGTTCCAGGGAATGGGCGACGGCGACATGCAGCGCATGATGAAAAAGATGGGCGGCGGCGGTGGCGGCGGTGGCATGGGCGGCATGGGGCCGTTCGGGTAAGTGACGGTCCGGGAGACGCTCGCGGACCTCGATGCGCTCGTTCTCGCCGCGGGTATCTGGTTCCTCGCGAAGTTTCTCCGGTACGCGTTCCCGCCGCTGTTCCCGGCGTTCAGCGCCGAGTACGGCGTGAGCAACGCCGCGCTCGGGGTGGCGTTCACGGCGATGATGCTGGTGTACGCGCTCCTGCAGTTCCCGTCGGGAGCGCTCGCGGACCGCCTCGGCCGCGTTCCCGTCATCGCCGCGGGTGCGGTCGTGGCCGCGGTCGGCGCGCTCGCGCTCTCCGTCGACGTGCCGTACCTCGTGCTCGTTGCAGCGATGGTGCTGGTGGGGGCGGGAACTGGCGTCCACAAGACCGTCGCCGTCGGCTTGCTGTCCGCGGCGTATCCCTCGCGGACCGGGCGGTCGCTGGGCGTGCTGGACACGTTCGGCGCGTTCGGCGGCGTCGTCGCGCCCGCCGCAGTGCTCGTGCTCGCGGACGCCGGCGGCTGGCACGCCGTCTTCCTCCCCGCCGGCCTGCTCGGCCTCGCGCTCGCCGGCGTGTTCGTCGCGCGCGTCGACGACCCCGACAAGAGAGAAACCGACACGGGCGGCGGGACGCCCGTTCGCGCGTACCTCGGGCTGTTCCGGGACGCGCGGTTCAGCGCGTTCGTCCTCGTCACCGTGGGGTTCTCGTTCGCGTACAACGGCGTCGTCGCGTTCCTCCCGCTCTACCTCACGGACGCCGCGGGCGCGAGCGACGGCGCCGCCGGCCTGCTCTATTCCGGGCTGTTCCTCGTGAGTCTTGTCCAGCCGGTGACGGGCGAACTCGCCGACCGTTTCAGTCGAATCCGCGTCGTCGCGGGGACGCTCGCGCTCGCCTCGGTCGGCCTCGCGACGTTGCTCGTCGTGGACGCGCCGCTCGTCGTGCTCGCCGCGGGCGTCGTCGTGTTCGGCCTCGGGAGCCACGGCTTCCGGCCCGTCCGGGGCGCGTACCTCGTCGACCTCGTCCCCGACTCGATGGCGGGCGGCGGCCTCGGCGTCGTCCGCACCATCCTGATGGGCGCCGGCGCGCTCGCCCCCGCCGTCGTCGGCATCGTCTCCGAACGCGCCTCGTACGGCGCCGCGTTCGCGCTCCTTCTGGTGTCGCTCGCGGCCGCGGCGGCCGTCGCGCTCTGGCTCGCGGCCTCGGAGTAGCCGGCCCGGTTTTTTAACCGTTCCCGCACATCTCACTCGTACATGAGCATCCGGGCGGTCGCGCGGGACGCGTACGGGGAAGCGCTCGGCGTGCTCGCACTCTCCGCCGTCGGCGGCCTGTTCGCCGGCGTCGTGCTCGGCGGGATGGAGCGCGAACTCACCGTCGTCCCCGGCCTCCTCGTGCTCGTCCCCGCGCTGCTCGCGACCCGCGGGAACGTCTACGGGTCGCTCGGCGCGCGCCTCGCCACCGGCCTCCATCAGGGACTCGTCGAACCCGACCTCTCGCTCGACGACGACCGCGTCCGCGCCGCCGTCACCGCCGCGATGGCGAACGGCGTCGCCGTCTCCGCGGTCGCCGCCGTCCTCGGCTACCTCGTCCTCCTCGGCCTCGGCCGCCCCGCCGCGCCGCTCCCCGGTCTGCTCGTCGTCGCGCTCGTCGCCGGCGTGCTGTCGGGAGTCGGACTGACCGTGGTCGTCGTGGTCGCCGTCTTCCTCGGGTATCGCCGCGGGATGAACCCGGACACGCTCGCTGGGCCCGTCGTCACGACCACCGGCGACGTCATCGGCATCGCGACCATGCTCGCGGGCGCACGGGTCGCCATCGCGCTCGGGGTGACGTAGGTGCCGGAGAACTGGACCGTCCGGGGAATCATCCGCGCGACCTTCCCCCTGCTCGTCGGATTGACGCTCGTCGAACTCGCGAGCGGGCTCGTGCTCGATACCGGCCAGGAGATACTCACGACGTATCCGAGCCTCCTCACGCTCGTCCCGGTGACTATCGGAATGGCTGGGAACCTCGGGAGCGTGCTCGCAAGCAGGCTCTCCACCGCGCTCCACCTCGGGACGCTCGGGTTCGATGCGCGGGACGACGAACTCGCCGGGAACGCGCTCGCCACCATCGCCCTCGGTCTCACGCTCTTCCCGCTCGTCGGCGCGGGCGCGTGGGTCGTCCAGTTCGCGCTCGGCGGCCTCGTCCTCCCGCTCACGACCGTCGTCGTCGTTGCGACCGCGAGCGGCGTCGTCCTCGCCGTGCTCGCCGTCGTGGTCGCAGCCGCCGCGACCTACGCCGCGTACCGCTTCCGCCTCGACCCCGACGACGTGGTGATTCCGGTCGTCACGAACGTCTGCGACGTGCTCGGCGTCGTCGTGTTGCTCACCGCCGTGGAACTGTTCGTCTGAAGCGGACCGCCTTTCTTCCCCGAGTACCTACCAGAGAGTGTGTCACTCGCGGGCCTCCTCGGCGACGTGCTCCCCCGGGTCGCGTCCATCGCCGTCTTCATCTCGCTGGGGCTGTTCGCGGCGAACCTCCTCGTCGCGTTCGGCCTCGTGGAGAAAGTGGCGGGGCTCGCGCGCTACCTCACCGGGCCGGCGAACCTCCCGGACGGCGTCGGGACCGCGATACTCGCGACGGCCGCGAGTCCGACCGCGGGCTACGGGATGCTCGCCGAGTTCCGCGAGGAGGGATTGAGCGACGCTGCGACACTCATCGCGGTCACGATAAACACGTTCTTCGGGTTCGTCCAGCACATCTTCACGTTCTACCTCCCGGTGCTGATTCCGATTCTCGGCCTGGAGGTCGGCGTGATGTACGTCGGCGCGCGCGCCGCAATCAGCCTCGCGATTACGCTCACGGGAATCCTCGCGGGGATGGTGCTGTTGTCGTCACCCGAACCGCTGTCCGCGACGCCGAGCGGCCCCGACACCGAGAACGCGACGCGTCGGGAGAAACTCCAAGAAGCGGGCGAACGGACGGCGTCGAAGCTGACGACCATCGTGCCGCGGCTGGCGGTCGTCTACCTCGCCGTCGCGTGGTTGACGACGAACGACTTCGCGAACGCCCGCCTGCTCGCGGACGCCGCCACGGGAGTGACCGGCATGTCGCTTCCGGACGTGCCCGCGCGCTCACTGCTCGATACGGTGGGGTTGCCGGCGGCGGCCGTTCCCGTGGTGGCGGTGTTCGCGGTGGACACGACGAGCGGCGCGGCGACCATCGCACCCCTGCTCGACGGGACGTTCACGGCACGGCAGGCGGTGGCGACGATGCTCATCGGCGGTATCGTCTCCTTCGCGTTCTCGACGTTCAAGCGCTCGATTCCGTTCCAGTACGGCATCTGGGGACCGAGCTTCGGGTCGAAAGTCGTCGCGCTCAACACGCTACTCAAAGTCGCGTTCATCGGCGCGACGCTCGTCGTCCTGCTCGCGCCCTAGTCCTCGATGGGTTTTCCGTCGCGGGTCTCGGGTGCGAGGTGCGTGACGAACTCGTCCACGCTCGGCTCCTCCACCTCGACCTCGACGTGGATGTCGCCGAGTTCCGCGGGGTTTCCGACGGAGAAGTTCACGACGCCCTGAACCGCCGCCTGCTTCTTCAAGTCGAACGAGAACCCGTCGTCGGTTCGATTCCGCTGGAACTCGGAGCGCGCGGTGTCGAGGATTTCCTGCTCGTAGAGGCGTTCGCGGAACGCGTCGAAGTCGTGGGTCGTCCCCCGGACCTCGTCGTCGGTGACGATGAGGTCTGCGTTCGGGAAGAGTTCGCGAATCGCGTCGGCGACGCGTTCGGAGACCTCGGTCGGCTGCACCGGCGCAGTGATGGTGGCGGTGATGGCGTACATCACGCGAGTAGTTCCTCGATTTCTTCTTGGAAGGATTCCAGGCTTCCGGTGTTCTCGACGGTCACGTCGGCGCGTTCGATGGCGTCGTCCATCCCGAACCCGCGTTCGCGCTCGTCGCGCTCCCGGAGCGACTCGGCGTCGGCGTTGTCGCGGCCACGCGTCGTGATGCGTTCGTTCCGCAACTCGAATGGCGCGTACACGTTCACGAGCAGGAAGTCGTCGCCGAACGCCTCCTCGAATCGCTCTACTTCCGTGCCGGAACGGATGCCGTCCACGAGCACGGTGTCGTTCTCGTCGAGCGCGTCCCGAATCATGGGGAGCGAGCGGTCCGCGATGGCGGCGGGGCCGCCCTCCTCCCGGAGCGCCTGTGCGACCTCGCCGTGGTGGGTGGCGGGGTCGAGGCCGCGGTCGCGGCAGGCCTGCCGGATGACGTCCCCCATCGTCACGACGGGCACGCCGAGCGTCTCCGCGACGGCCGCGGCCTCGCTCTTCCCGCTGCCGGGGAGGCCGACGATACCGATGACAGTCATGGGCGTTGGTAGCCGCGTCCACCCTAAAAGCACACCCCTTCGGGGAGTACGGCTTAGTGGCGCGCGCGGGAACACGGCAGTATGCGGACCGTGGTCGCACTCGGGGGGAACGCGCTCGTGTCGGGCGGCGAAGGCAGCGTCGCGGAGATTCGCGACCACCTCGCGCGCGCCACGCCGGAGCTCGGCGCGCTCGCGGACCGCGGCCACGACCTCGTCGTGACGCACGGAAACGGCCCGCAGGTCGGCAGTCTCCTCGAAGAACAGGCGGCCGCCGACACTCCCGAGCGGCCGCTGGACGTGCTGGTCGCGGAGACGCAAGCCCAGATCGGGACGCTCGTCGTTCGCGCGCTCGACGACGAACTCGACGCGCGCGCCGTCTCGATGGTGACGCACGCGGTCGTCGACCCCGACGACGACGCCTTCGACGACCCCGCGAAGCCCGTCGGTCCCTACCTCGACGCGGAGACGGCCGCGGCCGCGGACTACCCCACGCGCGAGGTCGCAACCGAGCAGGGGACCGTTCATCGCCGCGTCGTCGCCAGCCCGAAACCCCGCGAACTGCTCGAATCCGAGCACGTCGCCCGACTGGTGGACGCCGGTGCGCCCGTCGTCTGCGGCGGTGGCGGCGGCGTTCCCGTCTCCCGCGGAGACTCCACGGAGGGCGTGGGGGCGGTCGTGGACAAGGACTACACCACGGAACTGCTCGCGCGCGAGACCGACGCCGACACGCTTCTGATGGTGACGGATGTCTCTCACGCGTACCGGAACTACAACACCCCCGACGAAGAGCCGATTCGGGACGTGAGCGCCGAGACGATGCGCGACTACCTCGACGCCGGGGAGTTCGAAGCCGGGAGCATGCACCCGAAAGTCGACGCCTGCCTCGACTTCCTCGACGCCGGCGGCGAGCGCGCCATTATCACCAGTATCGACGACATGGCCGCTGCCGTCGACGGCGACGCGGGCACTCGGATTTCGTAACCCAACGGCTTTTGTCCGGCGGCGCGTACCTCGGCCGAGGGCACGTAGCTCAGCTCGGATAGAGCGTTCGGCTTCTAACCGAACGGTCGGGGGTTCAAATCCCTCCGTGCCCGGTTCTGCGACCGATAACGGAGAGGAGCGGCGGAAACACGGGATGTGAACCAACGCGAGACTCGCTACGCTCGCCTCGCTGAGTTCAGAATCCCGCTCGTTGCCATATTCGTTCTCGCGTGCTCGAATAGAATAGCGGATTCAACGGGATTTGAACCAGGGAGGGCGCGCGCAAGGAACTGAGCGCGTCCGACCGAGGTTCAAATCCCTCCGTGCCCGTGACTGTCGGTTTTTGCGATGGAGAAAAATCAGATCGTGTCGCCCCGGAGAGGACGGAATTCTGGGTCGCGTGCTGCGGCTGCCCGGGTGTGTGCGTGGTGGTGGTGGGGCGTCAGGTCATCAGTTCGGCGACTTCGTCGAAGTCGCTGCGGCAGAACGGACAACGGTAGTTGGTCTCGAAGCCCGTGGTCTGTGCGACGGTACGCGTTTCGAGTTCGTGCATGGCGATGCCGCGTTCGCACTCCGGGCAGTCGAGCTGAGGCATGTGGTACCACACACCTGCCAAACACTTAAAACGTGGTATGAAAGTTCGTACCACACTCTCGACGTACGGGAGTTCGATGACGAACGGCCAAAAGCGAGTACGACCCCTCGACGGCGAGCGTTGAAGTACGATGGCGCGGCCAGCGGGCGGTGTGACGTAACGACAGTCGGCCGGGGAACGAGACGGGAGCGCGGCGCACCTCGGTCGACCGAACTGCCGCCTGTCAGCCCCATTCGGAGAGCGACGTGCTCGCGTTAGCCGTCGAACCCGTCTTCGAAGCGGAAGGTGCCGTCGCGCTGCACGACTTCTCCATCGACCTCGATAACGGAGTCCTCGCTCATGTCCACAATCATGTCCACGTGCGTCGCCGACTCGTTGGGTTCGCGGTCGTCGGGAACGCAGGCGTCGTACGCCATGCCGACGGCGAGGTGGACGGTGTCACCCATCTTCTCGTCGAACAGCATGTTGTACGTGAACCGGTCGATATCCCGGTTCATCCCGATGCCGAGCTCACCGAGGTAGCGCGCGCCCTCGTCCGTCTCCAGAACGCTCGTGAGCACGTCGCGGTTCTTCGCGGCGTCGTGCTGGACGACGCGGCCGTCCTCGAATTCGAGGTAGGCGTCCTCTATCTCCCGGCTCTGATGGTAGAGCGGGAGGTCGAACCGAACAGTCCCCTCGACGCTGTCGGGAACGGGCGCGGTGAACACCTCGCCGCCGGGGAGGTTGTGTTCGCCGTGGTCGTTCAGCGTCTTCATCCCGGAGACGCTCATCGTGAGATCCGTCTCGTCCCCCGAGCGGATGCGCACCTCGTCCGCCGGGTCGAGAATCTCAACCATCTGCGACTGATGTTCGCGCTGGGCCTCCCAGTCCTTGTTGACGGCGTTCCACACGAACTCCTCGTACTCGCCGGTGCTCATGCCGGCGAGCTGTGCGTCCGCCGGCGTCGGATACTGCGTGAGACACCACTGGGTCGAGAGGAGTTCGGTGCGCGCGGGCTGAATCGCGCGCTGATAGGCGGCGTTCTGTTCGTCGTCCACGTCGGCGCGCTCGGCGACGTTATCGTGTCCGCGGATGCGGATGGTCGCGTCGGTTTCCTCGAAGAGCGCCTGGAGGTGGTCGGGGTTCTCGAACTCGTCGGCCTCCCGGAGATACGCGCGAGCGGCGCGATCCGCGCCGAGGCTCGTGTCGCCGCCGTACAGCATGACGGGGGTCGCGCCCTCCTCGGCGAGTCGTTCGTAGACGGCGACGGCGAGGTCCTCCGCCACCGGCGGTGCGGTGACGGCGACCCGGTCGCCGTTCTCGATGCCAGTGGAGTGCGAGACGATGACGTCGGCGTGGTCGCGGACGCGGGGGTCCATATCGAAGACTGGTGGGGGACGCGAAAACCGCTTTCGGAGTGCCGGAACCGCGAGCGTTTTCCTCCTCGGTGGGCGAGTCGAGGGTATGCTCGACTTCCGGAGCGACACCGTCACGCGACCGACCGAGGAGATGCGGGAGGCCGCGCGAACGGCGGACGTTGGCGACGACGTCTACCGCGAGGACCCGACCGTGAACGAACTCGAAGCCGAGGCCGCGACACGCGTGGGGATGGAGGCCGCGATGTTCGTTCCCTCGGGGACGATGGGGAACCAGGTCGCGGCGCGCGTCCACACCGAGCGCGGCCAGGAGGCGCTCGTGGAGGAGACGAGTCACGTCTACAAGTACGAACTCGGGGGGTTCGCACAGCACTCCGAGCTCCAAGTTCGGACGTTCGACGGCGGGGAGAACGGCGCGCCGACACCCGAGCAGGTCGAGGCGGGCTACGTGGAAGAGGAACTCCACCGGCCGGGAACCGGCCTGCTCTGTCTCGAGAACACGCACAACGTGAAAGGCGGCGTCGCCGTCGACCCGGATACCATCGGCGCGGCGGCGGCCGCGGCGCGCGACCACGGCGTCTCCGTCCATCTCGACGGCGCGCGGTTGTTCAACGCCGCCGTCTCCCTCGACGTGCCCGCGAGCGACATCGCCGACCACGTGGATTCCGTGATGTTCTGTCTCTCGAAGGGGCTCGGCGCGCCCGTCGGGTCGATTCTCGCGGGCGACGCGGCGTTCATCGAGCGCGCGCGCCGCGTTCGAAAGCTGTTCGGCGGCGGGATGCGGCAGGCCGGCATGGTCGCCGCGCCCGGACTGGTCGCGCTTGAGAACGTCTCCCGACTCTCCGAAGACCACGAGAACGCGGCGGCGCTCGCGGCCGGTCTCGACGACATCGACGGCATTCGAGCGCCCGCGCCGGACACGAACATCGTGCTCGTCCACACCGCTGACGCAGGTCTCACGGCGAGCGAACTCATCGAGCGCTGCGAGCGCGAGGACGTGCTGGCGTCCGAGTTCGGCGAGCACACCGTTCGGTTCTGCACGCATCAGAACGTGGACTCGGCGGACGTTGAGACAGCGATAGAGACGGTCGCGGACGCGGTTTAGTCCTTCCCATCGTGGAAGCCGTCCCGGAACCCGGACACCGTCCGGATGAGGAAGCGATAGACGTAGAGGACGAACGCGACGAAAATCGCGGCGATCGCGTAGAACACCGGGTCGTCGGGGAGCACACGTGAGAGGTGCCCGTAGTCGCGTATAGGGTTTTCGCCGAGTAACGCTAAAGCCGGAGGACGCTCAAGGAGGGGGTATGTCCCTCTTGCCCTCCCAGAAGCCGGACGCGCCCGACGGGGACCCGCGCGTCATCGGTGTGGACTCGGACGACGCCGACCAGGTGTTGTCCGCGCTCTCCGCCGGCACCGCTCGCACGATGCTCACCGCGCTCCACGAGGAACCGGCGACCGCGTCCGAACTCGCGGACGAGGTGGATACGAGCCTCCAGAACGCCCAGTACCATCTCGGGAAGCTCCGGGACGCCGACCTCGTGGAGGTCGCGGGCACCTCGTACTCGGAGAAGGGCCGCGAGATGACGGTGTACGCGCCGACGGACGCGCCGCTCGTGTTGTTCGCGGGCGACGAGAACACGGGGAGTACGGTGCGGTCGATGCTCGGCGGCCTCCTCGGCGCGGTCGCCCTGCTCGGTGTCGCGTCCCTGCTCGTGCAGTTCCTTGCTGAACGCGTCCTCGCGCCGAGCGGGAGCGGTGGCGGGGTCTCGACCGCGAGCACGGAGACGGCGTCGAACGCGGCGGCGGCCGTGCCGCCGGGCGTCCTGTTCTTCCTCGGCGGCCTCCTCGTGCTCTGCCTCGCCGTGGGATACCGGTACTGGAGATAACTCAAACGGCCGTTTGAGTCTTCACGAACTACTTGATGTATCCGATGGTAGAGACAGGTACAGGCCGCTCCCCCGTGGCCTGACCGCGTCCTCGTGACGCACCCGCTACGTTCGGCCCTCCACCCCGAACGCCTCGACGACCGTTCCGTCCTGTCGCTTGATTTCTCCCGCCAGTCCGGTCTCCGTCGGTTCGAGTTCCGCGTGCGTCACCGGATGGCTCCGGGGTTCCGCGTGCGTCCCAGGGTTGAGTAACACCAGGTCGCCCACGTCCGTGACGTTCGGGCGGTGCGTGTGTCCGGAAATCACGAGGTCGGCGCCGCGCTGGCGGCCGAACATCGCGAGACCGGTCTCGCCGCCGCGTTCGGTGTGCGTCAGCGCGACCCGGACGCCGTCGAGGTCGACGGTCCGAGCGCTGGGGAGGCGGTCGCGGACGCCCTGTGTGTCCGCGTTCCCGTGCACGGCGTGCAGGCGGTTCGCGGCGTCGTGGAACGCGTCGAGCGCCGATTCGGTCGTGAAGTCGCCCGCGTGCAGGACGGCCTCGGCGGCGTCGACGGCGTCGCGGGTGCGTCCGGCGAGTTCGTGACCCGTCTCGCTGTGCGTGTCGGAGACGACGGTAATCATGCCGGGGGGACCGCGACGGCGAGCAGGTAGAGGGCGGCGCCGGTGACGGCCGCGCCGACGAGGGACTGAACGTGAATCCGGACGGCCTTCCGGCGGTCGGCGCGGCGCGCGGCGTCGTCAACGACCTCGTGGCGGTCGTTCGCGCTGTCGCTCACGTCGTAGATGCCGGCGGTCGCGAATCCCGCGCAGAACCGCTGTGCGCCCTGAAGTACGCCTTCGAACCCCGCGAACAGGGGGACGACGGCGGCGAGCATCCAGACGGCGGGGAACGAGAACGCGTACACCGCGACGGCCACGGCGGCGGCAACGGCGAACCCCGCAACGCCGAACGCGTACCGCTTGCGTTGCTCTCCCGCGCCGATGTTACACACGCCTGGCTGGTACTCCGTCATACGTCCGGGAAGGGCGGCGACCACCGAAACGGTTCCGGCGGGCGCTTTTTTCACGCCACGGGGAGAAGCCACCGGTAATGGCGTCAAGCAAGTCTGTGGTTCTCGCGGCGTTGTTCGCGAACGCCGCCATCGCGGTCCTGAAGTTCATCGGGTTCACACTCACCGGGAGTCCGGCGATGCTCTCGGAGACGTACCACTCTATCTCCGATACGGGCAACCAGATATTCCTCCTCATCGGCCTGCGGTACGGCGGGAAGAAAGCCACCCGCGCCCATCCGTTCGGGTACGGGAAGGCGCAGTTCTTCTACGCGTTCCTCGTGAGCGTCCTCCTGTTCGGCATCGCCGGCTGGGAGAGCTTCAACCACGGCTACCACGCGCTCACCAGCCACACGTCCGCCGCACCGGCGGGAGATGTCACGCTGCTCTCCCAGACGTTCCCCGCCGTCTGGGTGAACTACGGCGTCCTCCTCGGCGGCATCGGATTCGAGTCGTACGCGCTCCGACAGGCGATTCTCGGGATGCGGGCGGACATCCGCCGGCACGACTGGAGCGGGTTCCGTGAGGCGTTCCGGAAGACCTCGAACGTCACGACGCTCACCGCGTTCACCGAGGACCTCATCGCCGTCACCGGCCTCGTGCTCGCGCTCGTCGGCGTCTTCCTGAGCGACACGACCGGCGACCCGGTCTACGACGCCGCCGCCGCGCTCCTCATCGGCGTGCTCCTGATGGGGTTCGCGGTCGCGCTCGCCTGGGAGAACAAGCGCCTCTTGGTCGGCGAGAGCCTGCAGAAAGAAGAGGAAGACGACCTGCGCGCCATCATCGCCGACTGGGAGGGCGTCGAGGAAATCGAGGACCTCCGCACCGTGTTCTTCGGCCCGAACCGCGTGCTGGTGACCGCTGACGTGGTGTTCGACTCCTCGTGGGACACCGAACGCATCGACGACACCATCACCGCCATCGAGGACGAACTCCAGGCCACGAACAGCGACGTGCGGAAGGTCTACATCGAACCCGAGGTGTAGCGGAACCCCGAGTTTAAGCCGTTTCGCGGTCAATACGTTCCCAACGTGGCTTCGAGCAACGCGGATTACCTCCGGTTCTTCCCGAAACCGTCGCCGTACGACAATCAGTCGGAGGCGATGGCGCGGATTCGGGAGTCCTTGGAGGACGGCCGGAACGTCCTGTTCGAGGGGGCGTGCGGGACGGGGAAGACGCTGGCGTCGCTCGCGCCGGCGCTGTCGTACGCGCGCGAGACGGACAAGACGGTGGTCATCACGACGAACGTCCACCAACAGATGCGGCAGTTCGTCCGGGAGGCTCGGGAGATTCACGCGGAGGAACCCATCCGGGGCATCGTGTTCAAGGGGAAGGGCGAGATGTGTCACATCGACGTGGGGTACGAGGAGTGTCAGGTGCTCCGGGACAACACCCACGAGGTCGTGGACGCGGAGCGCGACAGGGAGCAGTTAGTGGAGCGCCAGCAGGAGCTGTTGGACGCGGCGAACGAGGGGGAGTCAGGGGCGGCGGACGCGCGGCAGGCCGTGATGGACGAACTCGAATCCGTGGAGGCCGAACTGGAGGAGTTGGAAGAGAAGAACACCTGTGAGCACTACTACGAGAACCTCACCGCGGACACGGACGACTTCTACGCGTGGCTGTACGACGACGTCCGAACTCCCGAGGATATCTACGAGTACGCGGCGATGGAGGGCCTCTGCGGGTACGAACTCCTCAAGGACGGTATCGAGGGCGTGGACCTCGCGGTGTGTAACTACCACCACCTGCTCGACCCCGGCATCCGCGCGCAGTTCTTCCGCTGGCTCGGCCGCGACCCCGAGGACGTGGTGGTGGTGTTCGACGAGGCGCACAACGTCGAGGGCGCGGCGCGCGACCACGCCTCCGAGACGCTCACCGAGAACACGCTCGACGAAGCGGTTTCGGAGTTAGAGGAGTCGAGCGACGCGCGGGCGGACGCGGCGCTGAACGTCGTCGAGGCGTTCCGGGACGCGCTCGTGGAGACCTACGAGGACTCCTTCGGGTACGGGGACGCGGAGCGTGTCGGGGAGAACTGGGAGGACGTGCCGGTCGCGAACGAGACCAAGCGCGACGACCTCACGCTCGCGTTCCTGAAGCACTACGAGGGGCGCGGCATCAGCACGGACGTGGACGACGCGTTCGCGCTCGGCGAACACCTCGACGACGAGTACGAGGACGCGTACCGGAACGGCGACGCGACCACCCGGCAGGACTGTCAGACCCTGCAGTGCGCGCGGTTCGTGGACGCCTACCTGACCAAGGGCACGGAACTCGGCCAGTATCCCACCGTCTCCGTTCGCCGGGATTCGGGCACCGGGACCATCTACGGTCGCGCGGAACTCTACACGTGCATCCCCCGAGACGTCACCACCGAACTGTTCGAGGACGTGCACGCGAGCGTGCTGATGAGCGCGACGCTGCGGCCGTTCGACGTGACCGCGGACGTGCTCGGACTGGAGGACCCGGAGACGATGGCGTACGGCCTCCAGTTCCCGGAGGACCGCCGGCGGACGTTCGCCGTGGACACCGAACCGTTGTTTTCGAGCAACCGCGAGGACCCAGCAGTGCAGCGGGAGTACGCGGACGCGCTCCGGGACTTCGTGGAGTTCTCCGCGGGGAACACGCTCCTGTTCTTCCCGAGTTACTCGGAGGCGGAGCGTTACCACGACCTGCTCGCGGACGCGGACGCCGCGCGCTACCTGGACGAACCGGGCGTGAGCGCGCAGGACCTCCGGGAGAAGTTCGTCGCGGACGACGACGCCGTGCTGTTCACGAGCCTCTGGGGGACGCTCGCGGAGGGCGTGTCCTTCGACGGCGACGACGCGCGCTCGGTGGGCGTGGTGGGTGTGCCGTACCCGCATCTGGACGAGCGGGCGCAGGCGGTGCAGGACGCGTACGGCGAGGCGTTCAAGGACACGGGCCGCCAGCGCCGCGGCGAGGACCCGGGCTGGCGGTACGCCGTCGAGATTCCGACGGTGCGGAAGACCCGGCAGGCGCTCGGACGCGTCATCCGGTCGCCGGACGACTTCGGGGTGCGCGCGCTGTTCGACCGCCGGTACACGAAGGAGTCGCGGACGGAGATGCGGAAGTACAGCGTGAACAACGCGTTCCCGCCGGAGGAGCGCGCGGAACTCATCGACATCGCTCCCGAGAAACTGAAGTTCGCGACCCTGAACTTCTACGGCGACATGGACGCCTGGGACGGCAGTCCGCCGCGGCCCTAGGCGGGAAGGGAGAGCGTGCTGATTCGTTCGTGGTGGGTGGCGTCCCGGAACTCCAGTTCCTCGACGGTCCACGTCACGGAGTCGACGTCGGCGGCGAGCACGTCGTCGAGCGCCGATTGGGCGCGGAACCCGGAGAGGTCGCGGGCGAGCGTGACGTGCGGCGTGTAGTCGTCGCCCTCCATCCCCGGGACGGGGTCGAAGGCGTCACAGAGTCGTCGGTGGATCTCGTGGAGGCCGGGGCTCTCGACGGCGAGGTAGACGACGGGGCTCGTGCCGCTGGGCGGGTCGCGGAACGCGTCGATTCCGGAGATTCGGCACTCGAAACTCGGCGCGCCGCGGAGGGCGTCGCGGGCGGTTCGCTCGTTCTTGCGGTACGTGCGGCGGTTCTCGGCGGGGAGGCGTTTCGCGACGAGCGAGCGCGTGCGGCGCTCTCGGACGCGGTCGAACGGCGTGAGGAGCGGGCGGAGGTCGTCCACGACCGCGTGGACGGGGTCGGGGACGGGGACGTTCACGCTGTACACGCGAGAGAACAGGGACTGCGGGGGTTTGCTGTTGTCGGCTCAGATGCGGTCGAGGAGCCAGAGGACGATGATGGCGGCGATGAGCAGGCCGACGATGGGGCCGGCGATGGCCGCGAGCGTGCCGACGATTTCGCCGACGATTTCGAGGGCGAGCCAGACGACGACGAGCACGAGCACGATTTTGAGGAGGTCCTCCACCTCCAGTTCGCCACGGTTGCGCATAGCCGGCGGTTCGCGGTCGCCCCTCATAACGTATGCGGCGCGTGCCGCGATGACGAAACCCATTAATACGAGGGCGAGTGTAGAGACGGGTACGATGATGACGGCTCCCGCCAACGCGCGTTCGCGTCCGGTGAGCGAGTCGTCCGCCGCTTTCCTCGCGCGACGACGACGACCGGGGTCTCCTGACCCCAACTAGTTACTCCCCCACGTCGGTCGGTCGTTCGCGCGCTCACTAACTTCGGAATCCAACGATAATGTCAGGAAAAGCGGCGCTCGCCTTCTCGGGCGGGCTCGATACGACGGTCTGTGTACCGCTGCTAAAGGAAGAGTACGGTTACGACGAGGTCATCGGCGTCACGGTCGACGTCGGCCAACCCGAGTCGGAGTTCGCCGAGGCCGAGGAGACGGCCGAGGCGCTCGACTTGGAGCACTTCGTCGTCGACGCGAAGGACGACTTCGCCTCGCTGTGTATGGACGCAGTGCAGGCGAACGCCGACTACCAGGGCTACCCGCTCGGAACGGCGCTCGCGCGGCCGGTCATCGCGAAAGCCATCCTCGAAGTCGCGGAAGAGGAGGGCTGTGCGGCGGTCGCGCACGGCTGCACCGGAAAAGGAAACGACCAGCTCCGCTTCGAGGCGGTGTGGCGGAGCTCCGACCTCGAAGTCGTCGCGCCCGTCCGTGAGATGGGACTCACTCGCGAGTGGGAGGTCGACTACGCGGCCGAGAAGAACCTGCCCGTCGAGGGCGGGAACGCGGGCGTGTGGAGCATCGACTCGAACCTCTGGAGTCGCAGCATCGAGGGCGGCCAACTGGAGGACCCGGGGTACGTGCCGCCGACGGACATCTACGAGTGGACGGACGACCCCGGCGAGGAGACCGAGCTCGTCGAAATCGAGTTCGAGGCGGGCGTGCCGGTCGCGGTGAACGGCGAGGAACTCCCGCAGGTGCAGCTCATCCAGTACCTGAACGACCTCGCGGGCGGGTACGGCGTCGGTCGCACGGACATGATGGAGGACCGCATGCTCGGGCTGAAGGTTCGCGAGAACTACGAGCATCCCGCGGCGACGACGCTCCTGAACGCGCACGAGGCGCTCGAAGGCCTCGTGTTGACGAAGGAGGAGCGCGACTTCAAGCAGGAAGTCGACGCGCAGTGGTCGCAGAAGGCCTACGAGGGCCTTGTCGACGCGCCGCTCGTCGACGCCCTCGAGGGATTCATCTCGACGACGCAGGAGCGCGTCACCGGAACGGTGACCATCAAGTTCGAGGGCGGGCAGGCGCGTCCGGTCGCGCGCGACAGCGAGTACGCGGTGTACTCGGAGTCCGCGGCGTCGTTCAACACCGAAACTGTCGATGGCATCGAGCAGGCGGACGCCACCGGGGTCGCGAAGTACCACGGGTTCCAGTCCCGCCTCGCGAACAAGTCGAAGCCGACGCTCGCGACGGACGGGGGCGACGACGAATGAGCAACGGAGAGGACTCGACGGCGGTTCGCCGGGAGCGCTTCAGCGGCGGCCCCGCCCGCGAGTTCCTCTCCTCGATGGGCGCCGATTCCAGGATTTTCGCCGCGGACCTCGCGGTGGACCGCGCGCACGTCGTGATGCTCGCCGAGCAGGGAGTTATCGAGGAGTCGGCGGCCGCGACGATTCTGGGCGCGCTCGACGACGTGGAGTCCGCGGGGTTCGACGCCCTCCCGGACGGCGAGGACGTGCACGAGGCCATCGAGACCGCCGTCATCGACCGCGTCGGTCCCGTCGGCGGGAAGATGCACACGGCGCGCTCGCGGAACGACGAGGTCGCGACCTGCATCCGCCACCGGTTCCGCGACGACCTGTTGGACGCCGCGGAGACCACTATCGCGTTCCGGGAGGCGCTCCTGGAGACCGCCGCGGAGCACGCGGACACGGTGATGCCGGGGTACACGCACCTCCAGCCGGCGCAGCCGGTGACGGTCGCGCACTTCCTGCTCTCCTACGAGTCCGCGGTCGCGCGTGACACCGAACGCCTCCTCGACGCCTACTCGCGGACGAACCGGAGTCCGCTGGGCGCGGCGGCGTTCGGCGGCACGCCGTTCGACATCGACCGCGAGCGCACCGCCGACCTCCTCGGATTCGATTCCGTCGTCGAGAACAGCATGGACGCGTCCTCGACCCGGGACTTCCTCGTGGAGGGCGTGTCCGCGCTCGCGGCGCTCGCGACGACGGTCTCGGGGCTGGCGGAGGACCTCGTGGTGTTCTCGAACAAGGGCCTCCTCGACCTCGCGGACGACTACTCCTCGACGTCCTCCATCATGCCGCAGAAGAAGAACCCGGACACGCTCGAACTCGTCCGCGCGACCGCGGGCGACGCGGCGGGCGCGCTCCAGGGACTGCTCACGACGCTGAAGGGCCTCCCGAGAGCGTACAACCGCGATTTGCAGTCCGCGACCGGGTACGGCTGGACGGCCGTGGACGAAGTCAGCGAGGCCGTGGAAGTAGCTGCGGGCGCGGTCGCCACGGCCGAGTGGCCGGTGGACGCGCTCGCGGCCGCCGCGGGCGAGGGCTTCTCGACGGCGACGGGCGTCGCGGACACGCTCGCGATGGCGGGCCTCCCGTTCCGCACCGCGCACGAAATCGTCGCCGAGGCCGGGACGGGCGACCTCGCCGCGCTCGACGATGCGGCGCGCGCGGTGACGGGCGAACCGCTCGCGGACCTCGCGGACATCGAGGCCGTGGAGGCGGCGTTGGACCCGGCGGCGAGCGTGGCGATGCGCGATTCCTTCGGCGGTCCCGCGCCGGACGCCGTCGCGGGCGCGCTCGACCGCGCGGCGGAGTCGGTCGCGGCGGACGTAGACGCCGTGGACGCGCGCCGGAACGCGCTCGCGGACGCCGACGACGCGCTCGCGGCGGAGGTGGCGGCCTATGAGTGACCACGCGGCCGCCGGACTGCTGCGACGACCGCGACCCCCGCTCGGGGGACTTTATAACTACAGCACCGGCTTCGGCTCTCGGTTTCGTTCGGATTTTTCGGGCGTTTTGCCCGGGTAGCGACCCGAACGCATTTTGTTAATTTTTCTGACAGGTTCGACGTGTTTAAGTGAGTGTAGTCGGTACTCGTGAGTGTATGACAGACTGTGTCGAGTGCGGGGCGGAAGTCTCCCTGCACGAGGACCTCGAAGTCGGAGAGATCGTCGACTGTGACACCTGCGGCCAGGAACTCGAAGTCGTCGACACCGAGCCTCCCGTCCTCGACCGGGCTCCCGAGCTCGACGAGGACTGGGGGGAGTAACGTGAACATCGGCATCCTCTACTCGCGGATACGGAAGGACGAGAAGCTCCTCCTCTCCGAACTCCGCGAGCGCGGCCACACCGTCGAGAAGCTCGACGTTCGCAAGCTCGAGTTCGGCGTCGGCGACCCCCCCGAGGGCGTCGCGGACCTCGACATTGTGCTCGACCGGTGTCTCGCCACCAGCCGCAGCCGGTACGCCACCCAGTTCGTCGACAGCTACGGCGTTCCGGTCGTGAACTCGCCGGACACCGCCGACCTCTGCGCGGACAAGGCGAAGACGAGCATCGCGCTCGACGACGCGGGCGTCCCGACGCCGGAGACGACCGTGGCGTTCGACACGGACAGCGCGCTCTCCGCCATCGAGGAGTTCGGGTATCCCTGCGTCGTCAAGCCCGTCGTCGGGTCGTGGGGTCGCCTGATGGCGAAACTCGAATCCCGGAGCGCCGCCGAAGCCGTGCTCGAACACAAGGCCACGCTCGGCCACTACGAGCACAAGGTGTTCTACGTCCAGGAGTACGTGGAGAAACCCGGCCGCGACATCCGCGTCGTCGCAGTGGACGGCGAACCCGTCGCCGCGATGACGCGCTCGGCCGACCACTGGCTCACCAACGCCGCGAAGGGCGCGCAGACGAAGGAGTTCGAACTCACGCCGGAGATCGAATCCCTCGTCGAACGGGCGAGCGACGCGGTCGGCGGCGGCCTGCTCGGCGTCGACCTGATGGAGACCAACGCGGCGCAGAGCGCCGCGGAACAGTCGAGCGGCGGCGAGCCGCGAAACCCCTCGTACACCGTGCACGAGGTGAACCACACGGTCGAGTTCAAGGCGCTGAACGACTGCGTCGACGTCGACGTGCCCGCGGCCGTGGTTGACTGGCTGGAGGCGAAAGCCGAGACGGGGGTGCCGGCATGAAGGTCGGCGTCGTCGGCGCGTCGGGGTTCACGGGCGGCGAGCTCTGTCGGCTCGTCGCTTCGCATCCCGAGTTCGACCTCGCGACCGCGACGAGCCGCGAGTACGCGAACAAGACGCTGGGGAGCGTCCATCCGAACCTCCGCGGACTCGACCTCCGGTTCTCGCATCCGGACGACCTCGGTCCGCTGGACGTGCTGTTCGTCGCCGCGCCGCACGGCGTGACGATGGAGCACGTCGCGGAGTACCGCGACCTCGCTGACCTCGTGGTCGACCTCTCGGCGGATTTCCGCCTCGATTCCGAAGACCAGTACGACGAGTGGTACGACGGCCACAGCGCGCCCGGACACATCGCGGACGGCGTGTACGCGCTCCCCGAACTCCACCGCGAGGACTTGCCGGGCGCGGAGTTGGTGGCGTCGGGCGGCTGTAACGCGACCGCGACGATTCTGGGCCTGAAACCGCTCGCTGACGCGGGCATCCTCGACGGCGCGGACGTGACTGTCGACGTGAAAGTCGGCTCGTCGGAGGGCGGTGCGGGCGGCGGCGCGGCGTCCTCACACCCCGAGCGTTCGGGCGTCGTGCGGCCGTACGCGCCGACCGGCCACCGCCACGAGGCCGAAATCGAACAGGAACTCGGCGTTCAGGTCGGGTTCACTGCGCACGCGGTGGACATGACGCGCGGCGCGGCCGCGACCTGCCACGTCTACCCCGAGGACCTCCCCGGAACGGGCGACCTCTGGCAAGCGTTCCGCGGGTGTTACGAGGACGAACCGTTCGTCCGCCTCGTCGCGGGGAGCGGCGGCGTCTACCGCTATCCCGAACCGAAGGCGGTGGCCGGCACGAACTACGCCGACATCGGGTTCGAACTCGACGAGCGCAACGGCCGCGTCGTGGTGTTCTCCGCCATCGACAACATGATGAAAGGCTCCGCCGGGCAGGCCGTGCACGCGGCGAACGTCGCGCTCGAAATCGACGAGAAAGCCGGCCTGGAGTTCGACGGACTCCATCCCGTGGGGGCGCCATGACGTTAGTCGTCAAAATCGGCGGCGCGCGCGCCGTGAACCCGGCGGGCGCGCTGACGGACATCGCGCACCTCGTGTTGAACGACGAGGACGTGGTGGTCGTGCACGGCGGGTCGACCGCGGTGGACGACCTTCTCAACGACCTCGAGATCGAACCGGACTACGTGGAATCCCCCTCGGGGATGACGGGTCGGTTCACGGACGCGGAAACGATGGACGCGTTCACGATGGCGATGGCCGGCGTGAACACCGACCTAGTCGCCGCACTCCAGGACACCGGCGTGCCCGCGGTGGGCGTGTCGGGCGTGGACGGCGCACTTCTCACCGGCCCGCGGAAGTCGATGGTGAAGGTCGTGGAGGACGGGAAGAAGAAGATTCGCCGGGGCGACCACTCCGGGAAGATAACGGACGTGAACACGGATTTGCTCGACACCTTGCTCGACGAGTACGTGCCAGTCGTTTCGCTCCCGATGCTCGCGGAGGATGGCGTGCCGGTGAACGCGGACGCGGACCGCGCGGCGGCGGCGGTCGCGGGCGCGCTCGACGCCGACCTCGTCGTGCTCACGGACGTTGCGGGCGTCTACGCGAACCCGGACGACCCCGAGACGCTCGTGGACACCGTCGAGTCCCCCGAGGGTCTCGACGCGGTCGAGGAGTACGCGGAGGGGTTCATGTCGAAGAAGGTGCTCGCGGCGACGGAAGCGCTCGACGGGGGCGCGGCGTCCGTGACCATCGCGGACGCGAACGCGAACGACCCCATCGTCTCTGCGCTCTCCGGCCGCGGCACGCACTTCACGCCGGGCGCGCTCGGAGGTGAGACCGATGCCTGAGGCATCGTTCGTCTTCGGCGAGAAACCCATCCGCATCGAGTCCGGCGACGGCGTCCACCTCCACGACGACGACGGGAACGCGTACCTCGACTTCGGCGCGAGTTACGCGTGTACACCGCTGGGGCACAGCCATCCCGCCGTCGTCGACGCCGTTCGGGAACAGGTCGCGGAGTTGACGTTCGTCCAGGGGTCGTATCCCGTGGACGCCCGCGACGGCCTCTACGAGCGCCTCGGCGCGCTCGGGCCGGGCGACTGCTCGAACGTCTGGCTCTGCAACTCGGGAACTGAAGCGAACGAGGCCGCGTTGAAGTTCGCGCGGCACGCCACCGGAAGTTCGGAGATCGTCGCGGCGACCCGCGCGTTCCACGGGCGGACGATTGGGTCGCTCGCGGCGACGTGGAAGGACGAGTACAAGGAGGGGTTCGGGCCGCTCCCCGAGGGGTTCACGCACGTCCCGTACGGTGATTCGGAGGCGCTCGCGGAGGCGGTCACGGAGGACACCGCGGCGGTCATCCTCGAACCCGTGCAGGGCGAGGGCGGCATCAACCCCGCTCCCGACGGCTACCTTCAGGCGGCGCGTGACGCGACCGACGCGGCGGGCGCGGCGCTCGTGTTCGACGAGATTCAGACCGGGCTCGGCCGCACGGGAACGCTCTGGGCGTGCGAGGACGCGGGCGTCACGCCCGACATCCTCACCACGGCGAAGGGGCTGGGGAACGGCCTGCCCGTCGCCGCCACGCTCTGCGCGGACTGGATCGCCGAGGACGCCGGGTCGCACGGCTCGACGTTCTCCGGCGGCCCCGTGGTCTGCGCGGCCGCGAACGCCACGCTCGACGCCATCGTCGAGGAGGACTTGCCCGCGCACGCCGCCAGCCTGGGCGAGACGTTCAAGAACCGGCTGGGCGACATCGACGACCTCCGGGACGTGCGCGGCGAGGGCTTGCTCGTGGGTGTCGAGGTGAAACGCGGGGCGAACCGCGCGCTGCGCGACCTCGCGCTGAACCACGGCGTGCTCGCGCTCCCGACCGGCCGCACCGTCGTACGGTTCCTCCCGCCGCTCGTCGCGACCGAGGAGCACTGCACGACGGTCGCCGACGCGCTCGAATCGGTGGTCGGATGACCCGGAGCCTGCTCCGCGACCTCGTCGAGACGCCCTCGGTGTCCGGCGACGAAGCCGCGGCGGCCGCCGTGCTCGTCGACTTCTTCGAGTCCCACGACCGGGAGGTCCGGGTCGACGCGGTCGGAAACGTCCGCGCGCCCGCCGACGATTCCGTGCTCCTCACGTCCCACGTGGACACCGTACCCGGCGACATCGAGGTGCGCGTCGAGGACGACACGCTCTACGGCCGGGGGAGCGTGGACGCGAAGGGACCGCTCGCGGCGATGGCGACCGCCGCCGTCGAAACCGGCGCGTCGTTCGTCGGCGTCGTCGGCGAGGAGCGCGACTCCCGGGGCGCGCGCCACCTCGTCGCGAACCGCGACGAACCGGACGCCGTGGTGAACGGCGAACCCTCCGGCTGGGACGCCGTGACGCTCGGCTACCGCGGCCTCCTCCCGGCGCGCTACGAGGTTGAGACGCCGACCGCACACGGGTCGCTGCCGGAGCCGAACGCCATCGACCACGCGACCGCGTGGTGGGAGAACGTCCGGAAGGCGTTCGCGGAGGACGCCGACTCCGTGTTCGAGACGGTGACGCCGACACCGCTCGACCTCAATGGAGGAACGAGCGGGGACGGCCTAAGCGTGGACGCCACGCTCAGCGCGTCCTTCCGCCTGCCGCCGGAAACGGGCGCGGACGACGTGAAGGAGACGCTCGCCGGCCTCACCGAGCACGGGAGCGTCTCCTACGACCAGCACTACCAGCCGGTGATGGCATCCGCGCGCACGCCGGTCGCTGGCGCGCTCCGCGCCGCCATCCGCGAGGAGGGCGGGAGTCCGGGGCACGTCCGGAAGACCGGGACGAGCGACATGAACGTGTACGCCGCGGCCTGGGACTGCCCGATGGCGACCTACGGCCCCGGCGACTCCGAGTTGGACCACACGCCGAACGAACACCTCAATCTCGCCGAGTACGACCGGAGCGTCCGGGTACTTTCGGCGACCGCAGACCGCCTATGCACTTCCTGACCATCGACGACCTCACGCCCACGGAGTTGGATAGCGTGCTCACCAGCGCCCGCGACCTGAAGGGCGACTACGACGGAACCCCGCTCGCCGATACGAGCCTCGCGATGCTGTTCGAGAAGGCGAGCACGCGAACCCGCGTGAGCTTCGAGGTCGGGATGACGAAACTCGGCGGACACGCCGTCTTCCTCGGGAAGGACGACATCCAGCTCGGGCGCGGCGAACCCGTGCAGGACACCGCCAGGGCGCTCGCGTGCTACGCCGACGCCGTGATGGCGCGCGTGGACGACCACGAGACGCTCGAAACGCTCGCGTCCTACTCGGACATTCCGGTCGTGAACGGTCTCTCGGACGAGGCGCATCCGGTGCAGACGCTCGCCGACCTCCTCACCGTCGAGGAAGTCGTCGGAGAGGACGCCGCCGTCGCCTGGGTCGGAGACGGGAACAACGTCGCCGCGTCGTTCGTCGTCGGCGCGGCGATGCGCGGCCACGACGTGACCGTCGCCACGCCCGACGAGTACGCGCTCGACGGCGGCGTGTTCGACCGCGCGAGCGACTACCCCGGCACCGTCACCGCGACCGCCGACCCCGCGGAAGCGGTCGCCGACGCCGACATCGTCTACACGGACGTGTGGGTGAGCATGGGCGACGAGGACGAACGCGAGGAACGCCTCGACGCCCTCCAGCCCTACCAGGTGAACGAGGAACTGCTCGCTGGCACGGACGCGAAGGTGATGCACTGTCTGCCCGCGCACCGCGGCGAGGAAATCACCGAGAGCGTGCTGGAGAGCGAGCGAGCGGTCGTGTGGCGGCAGGCGGAGAACCGGATGCACGGCCAGAACGGCCTGCTCCTCGAACTCGTGTAGTTGCGCGAAGCGCCCCCTATTTGTGGCTCGGCCGCGCACGTCCGACAATGACCGACCTCAGTCTCGACGTGCCGACGCCCCCCGAAGCGGACGACGGCGTCTGGCTCGCGTGCATCGAGTGCGGGAACGCGGTCGCGCCGTTCGACGACGTCGTCTACCGGTGTCCCGACTGCGACGGCCTGCTCGAAGCGCGCTACGACGACTATCCGGACTGGAGCGAGTTCGAGGGGCGTGGCGTCTGGCGGTACAGCGCGGCGCTCCCCTTCGAATCCGGCGTGAGCATCGAGGAGGGGGACACGCCGCTCTACACCGTCCCCGGCATCGAGGACGACCTCGGACTGGCCGACCTCCGCGTGAAGCACGAGGGCATGAATCCCACGGGGAGTTTCAAGGACCGCGGGATGACGGTCGGCGTGAAGGTCGCGGACGAACTCGGCGTCGGCCGTCTCGCGTGTGCCTCAACCGGAAACACGTCCGCGGCGCTCGCGTGCTACGGCACCCGCGCGGGCAGTCAGGTGCTCGTGCTCCTGCCCGCTGGGAAGGTCGCGGCGGGGAAGGTCGCGCAGGCGAGCCTGCACGGCGCGAAGATCTGCGAGGTCGACGGGAACTTCGACGACTGCCTCGACGTGGTCGCGGAGCTCGCCGACCGCGGCGAGGCCTACCTCCTGAACAGCCTGAATCCGTTCCGGCTGGAGGGCCAGAAGACCATCGGGCTCGAAATCCTCGAACAGTCGAAGGCGGCGACCGGCGAGTACCCGGACCGCATCGCGCTTCCGGTGGGGAACGCGGGGAACACCGCGGCATTGTACAAGTGCTTCCGCGAACTCGTCGCGGCGGGCGCGATGGACGACTCGGAGATGCCGAAGCTGACGGGCGTGCAGGCCGCGGGCGCGGCGCCGATGGTCGAAGCGGTGGAGAACGGCTGGGACGAAGTGCAGCCGTGGAGCGAGGTGGAGACGCGCGCGACCGCCATCCGCATCGGGAACCCGGTGAACGCGCCGAAGGCGCTGCCCGGGATTCGCGCGACCGACGGCACCGGCGTCGCCGTGGACGACGACGAAATCACGGACGCACAGCGCGCGCTCGCCCGGGAGGGCGTCGGCGTCGAACCGGCGTCCGCGGCGTCGGTGGCGGGCGTGCGGAAACTCCGCGACGCGGGCGAAATCGACGCGGACGAACGCGTCGTCTGTCTCACGACCGGCCACCTGCTGAAGGACCCGGACGCCGCGGCCGCCGCCGGCTCCGTACCGGTGCCGGTGCCGGCTGACGCGGACGGCGTGCTCGACGCGCTCTAGGCGGTATTCTTATTCCGGTGGGCGTCCGGTAGTCGCGTAGAGAGGGAGAGGGGGATGCAGGTATCGGCCGCAGTCTGGCTGTCGTCGCTGTCCGGAGCGGCCGCGCTGCTCGTCGCCGGCTACTCGTGGCGGCTCCGGTCCGCGCCGGGCGCGCGAGCGCTCACCGCGTTCCTCGTCGCGTCGGCAGTGTGGGCTCTCGGGAACGGGGCGCAGGCCGCGGCGACGACGCTCCCCGGGAAGCTTCTGGCGGTGGACGTCCAGTACGTCGGCATCGCGGTCGCCCCGGTCGCGTGGCTGGTGTTCGCCGCGCAGTACGCCGACCGCGACGACTGGCTCACCCGTCGGACGGTCGCGCTCCTCTGCGTCGTTCCGGTCGTGACACTCGCGCTCGCGTGGACGAACGGGATGCACGGGTTCCTGCGGACGAGCGCCACCCTCGAACAGGCGGGCGGCGTCGCGACGCTCGTCCGCGAGTTCGGGCCGTGGTTCTGGGTGGCGTGGGCGTACTTCGGGGTGACGAACACGCTCGGGACGGCGCTGCTGCTCGGCGCGCTCGTCCGGTCGCCGCCCGCGGTCCGCGGACAGGTCGTCGCGGTTCTCGTCGGCGTGAGCGTGCCCGCGGTCGCGCAGGTCGCGTACTTCTCGGGCGAGAGTCCGTTCGAGCCCGAGGCGTTCGTCGGCCTCACTGCGGTCGCGTTCGGGTACGCGCTCTCCCGGCACGCGTTCCTCGACGTGGTGCCGGTCGCGCGGGACACGCTCGTGGAGGAACTGGACGACGGCGTGCTCGTCGTGGACGCCGCCGGGCGCGTCGCGGACGCGAACAGCGCGGCCGAACGGTTGCTTGACGCGTCGGACGTGGTCGGCGCGCACGTCGACGCCGTGCTCCCTGAACGGGTTCGCCAGGCCGGCGAGGAGACGGCGGTTTCGGTGACGGACGCGGACGGCCGCGAGCGCTGGGTGACGGTCACGGAGCGCGCGCTCGACAACGACGGCGCGCTCGTCCGACTGCGGGACGTGACGGAGCTCGAACGCAAGCGCCGCGAGCTCGCGCGGGAGAACAACCGCCTGAACCGGGTGGCGGACACCATCAGTCACGACGTGCGGAGTCCGCTGACGGTGGCGATGGGGTCGCTCGAACTCGCGCGGGAGACCGGGAGCGCGGCGGACTTCGAGCGCGCCGAGCGCGCGCTGGACCGCGTCGAGCGCGTCGTCGATAGCACGGTTCGCGCCGCGCGAACCGACCTCGGCGTGCCGGAGCGCGAGCGCGTCGACGTCGAGACGGTCGCGGCGGCCGCGTGGGAGACAGCCGAGACCGGGGACGCGTCGCTCGTCGTCGAGTCCACGGGGACGGTGCTCGCGGACCGCTCGCAGTTCCGGAGTCTGCTGGAGAACCTCTTTCGGAACGCGGTCGCACACGGCGACGCGGACACCGTCACGGTCCGCGCGACCGAGTCGGGGTTCGTCGTGTCGGACGACGGGTCGGGAATTCCCGAGAGCGAGCGCGAGACCGTGTTCGAGACGGGGTACACGACGAACGACGGCGGAACCGGGCTCGGCCTCTCCATCGTACAGGCCATCGTGGACGCGCACGACTGGACGGTCGCGCTGGACGACGCCGACACCGGCGGTGCGCGATTCACGTTCGAGACCGACACGGAGCGGACGGAGAACAGGTCGGGGAGCAGCGGGGAGCGTGCGGAACGCGCTGAAGGCGCTTAGTCGCCGTTCAGGTCGATCTCTTGGACGTTGATGATGCGGTCGTCGGCTTCGAGGTCGGCGCGCACGTTCTCGGGGACGGGGTTGTCGAGGTTGTAGACGGTGAGCGCTTCGCCGCCGATGGTTTCGCGGGCGTTGAACATGCCGGCGATGTTGATGTCGCTCTCGCCGAGCACGGTGCCGATGAGGCCGATGACGCCGGGTTCGTCGCGGTTGCGCGCGACGAGCATCGTGCCGTGGGGGATGGCGTCGACGCGGTAGCCGTCGATGGAGACGAGGCGGGGTTCGTTGCCGGTGAAGAGGGTGCCGGAGACGGAGAGTTCGCGGTCGTCGACGCCGACGGTGACGGTGAGGAGGCTCTGGAAGTCCTCGGTCGTGTGCGTCTTGGATTCGGTCACGTCGATGCCGCGTTCCTCGGCGACCCGGGGGGCGTTGACGGCGTTCACGTTCCACTCCAGCGGCTCGAAGACGCCCTTTTGCGCGCTCGCGGTGACGAGGTCGAGGTCCTCGTCGGCGATGTCGCCGGCGTACGTCACTTCGATGCGGTCGATGCGCTCGCCGAACAGCTGAGCGGCGACCTTTCCGGCGGTCTCGGCGAGGTCGATGTAGGGCTCGATGCGCTCGTACGCGGTCTCGTCGACGCTCGGCGCGTTCAGCGCGTTCAGCACTGGCTGGTCGGCGAGCGCGGCGACGACCTGGTCGGCGGTGGTGGTGGCGACGTGTTCCTGCGCCGCTTCGGTCGACGCGCCGAGGTGGGGCGTTGTGATGATGTCCGCGACGTCGAGGAGCGGCGAGTTCTGGCTCAGGGGTTCGTCCTCGAACACGTCGAGCGCCGCGCCCTTGAGAACGCCGTCCTGAACCGCTTCGGCGAGCGCGTCCTCGTCCACGACGCCGCCACGCGCGACGTTCACGAGGTAGCCGCCCTCGACTTGGGCGAGTTCGTCCTCGCCGATGAGGTGGTGGGTTTCGTCCGTGAGCGGGACGTGGACGGTGACGAAGTCCGCGGCGTCGAGGCAGTCGTCGAGGTCGACGAGTTCGGCTCCGAGCTGGTTCGCGCGGTCCTCGCCGATGTAGGGGTCGTACGCGACGAGGTCCATGCCGACGCTGCCGAGGCGTTTCGCGACCTCTTGGCCGACGCGACCCAGTCCGACGATGCCGAGCGTCTTGCCGTTGAGTTCGGTTCCCAGGAAGTCGCCTTTCGCCCATTCGCCGTCGGTGAGGCGGGCGTGGGCCTGCGGGATGGAGCGGGCGGTGGCGAACATCATGGCGACGGTGTGTTCGGCGGCGGCGCGGACGTTCCCCTCGGGGGCGTTGGCGACGATGACGCCGTGGTCGGTGGCGGCGTCGATGTCGATGT
>Ga0207813_100292_pt1 | contig 33641 bp, 28 predicted proteins | sample A23E3SouthBayCA_2_FD_187730 | JGI IMG/M metagenome (GOLD analysis project Ga0207813, IMG submission 187730) | Aerobic enrichment media microbial communities from Eden Landing Ponds, California, USA - A23 E3 (4) (SPAdes) | ecosystem: Environmental > Aquatic > Marine > Unclassified | place... | reverse complement strand
CCCGCCGTCGTCGACGCACTCCAGCGCGTCGTCGGCCAGGACGGAACCCTCGTGATGCCGACGCACTCCCCCGGAAACATGAACCCCGCGGACATGGAACACCCGCCGGTCCCCGAATCGTGGTACGACACCGTTCGGGAGCAGCTGCCGCCGTACCGACCCGCCGTCACGCCGACCCGGGGGATGGGTGCGATCGCCGAGTGCTTTCGCTCGTACCCGGCGGTACAACGGAGTAACCATCCACAGCACTCCTTCGCCGCGTGGGGAGCCGACGCCGGATTCGTCACGGAGAGCCACGCATACGAGTACTCGCTCGGAGAGGCGTCACCGCTGGCCCGCGTCTACGACCTCGACGGCGACGTGCTGTACCTCGGAACGTCCCACGCGACCTGCACATCGTTGCACCTCGCCGAGTACCGGGCCGATCTCGATATCGACACCGTGACCCAGGCGGGCGCGGTGCTCGTCGACGGTGAACGCGAGTGGGTCGAGTGGGACGACATCGACTTCGACGACCAAGACTTTCCTGACTGTGGAGCGGCGTTCGAGCGCGAACACCCGGACTCGTTCGAGACGGGACAGGTCGGGGTCGGCGACGCGAAACTCCTCGCCCAGCGGGAACTCGTGGACTTCGGCGTCGGGTGGTTCGAGACGGAGCGCGAGTGATACGCACGGTCTCTGTATCTATCGGTAATCCGCCATTTCGTGTGTTCGAAAACGAGCGCTTTTCGGTCCCTCGCCCGCTCCGTGGAGATATGACTGACGCCGACGTCCCGGAGAGTCACCCGCGCCACGACTCGCTGGTGACCCGCCACCGCATCGAGGCAGGGGTCGACGCTGGCATCACCTCCCGCCAGGGCCTCATCGCGCAGGGCCGCGGCGAGGCCTTCGACTACCTGCTCGGCGAGCGGACCATCCCGAGCGCCGACACGGCCGAGCGGGCGGCCGCCGCGTACTTCCTCCTGGCCGATCATCCCGTCATCTCGGTCAACGGGAACGTCGCCGCGCTGGTGCCCGGCGAGGTGGTCGAACTCGCCGAGGTGACCGGCGCTGACCTCGAGGTGAACCTGTTCAACCGGACCGACGAACGCATGCGAGCCATCGCCGACCACCTCCGCGAACACGGCGCGAGCGAGGTGAAGGGCCTGACAGCGGACGGCCGCATCCCGGGGCTGGACCACGAGCGCGCGAAAGTCGACGCCGACGGCATCGGCGCCGCGGACGTGGTACTCGTCCCGCTGGAGGACGGCGACCGCGCGGAGGCGCTCGGCGCGATGGACAAGGCCGAGATCGTGATCGACCTCAACCCGCTCTCGCGGTCGGCGCAGGCCGCGACGGTCCCCATCGTCGACAACGTCGTGCGAGCGATCCCCAACATCACCGCTCACGCTCGGGAATTGCGCGAGGCCGACCGCGACACGCTCCGGAAGATCGTCGACGAGTTCGACGCGAGGGCGACGCTCGAGGCCGCCGAGCGGGCGGTCCGGGAGGGCCAGAGCAGTGACTCCGGGGTGGCCAGCGACGGGGAGTCAGCCGACTGACGAACTGTCGAAGCGCCGAACCGGTTCAGTATCGTCCGGACAGGGATAGTTCGGCGTCGAGACGTCTCAGAGTGGCGTCCAGACGGCGTGAGCGACGTCGAGTGTGACCGTCGCGGCGCCACGACCGTTCGCCAGGAACCCATACGACAGCGGGCGCGAGACGCCGTTCCTCAGCGAGGCCCGTACCGGGAAACCGTCGGGTTCCGTCTCCTCGGCACGCCAGACCTTCGCCCGTGCAGTGGCAGTCTCCTCGTCGGGGTTCTCGCGAACCTCGCCGCGCACCCGGTACCAGACGGCTTCCCGCCAGTCGACGCGCTGTTCGCGCTCGTTCGCGACGGTGCCGGCGCCGGTGAATCTGATAGTCCGGTCCGAACCCGCGCCGTCAGTGTTGAACGTCTGGAATTTGATCCAATCGGGGCCGTTGATACCGTCGCCACGCCAGCCGACGTACCCCTCGTTGTACGGGGTGTCGGCCGGCCAGTCCGAACACCGCAGGAGGAAGTCGAACCGATACGACCGGTTCCAGGCAACCGACGCGTCGGACATCACGATCGTTCGCGTCCCCTTCCCGCCCGACCCCTCGGAGAGAAAGGCATAGCGGGTCCCGCCGTCGGGTGCCTCGCCGCTCGCGATACCCCAGTCGTACTCCCGCGAATCACCGCGGTCGATCCGGTAGGCATCCAGCCCGTCAGCGCCCTCGAAATCGTCGCCGACGAACCGTTCGGGCGTCGCTGTCGGTGTCGGGGTGGCCGTCGGCGTGGGCGTCGCTGTCGGTGTCGGGGTGGCCGTCGGCGTGGGCGTCGGCGTCACGTCGGGGACGAACTCGTCGAGCGTCGACGTCGTCTCCTCGTGGTCGTAGACGACCTTGATCCGTTCGTCGAGGCCGACGTCGGCGGGCCAGTTGACCACCGTCGCGTCGAGTCGTGCCGTGTCTCCGCTCGTCACCGCTCCGGTTGCGGCGACGTCGGTCGACCCGAGCTTGCTCCACAGGGCCTCGTGGCCGGCGGAGCTCCGGAGCGAGAGTCGCCCCGCCCGGACCCCGTCGCCGCCGTCGTGAGTGACCCGGAGCGACCCGCCGCTCTGTCCCCCGCGACGGTCGTACTCGAAGGCGAACGACGCCGAGGGGACCGACGACCCACCGCCCCCGAAGCCGAGTGCCCGGCATCCCCCGAGGCCGACCGCGACTCCCGTCGCTCCGAGTCGCAGGAACCGCCGCCGACCGGACTGCTCGTCTGCCATAGCGTGTGATTACCTGTCGACTCTTTATGAATTTCGGTTGATTGGATCCACCACGTCGGTCTGTCGCCCGGTCAGCCGAGTCGGACGTCGTCGACGTAGACCCAGTCAGCCCCGGTAACGCTGTTCTGTGTGAAGCCGATATCGCCATCCGCGTACCGGCTGTCGCTGACAGTGACAGCGGCCAGTTCCACCCCGGACGAGTCTTCGAGGATGTGCGTGAGTTCAGTCTCTGTCGTCTCGACGCGACTGGTCAGCCACTCCCCCGAGGGAATCGTGACGGTCGTATCGCCCAGCACGGTGGTGTTGTCCGACGAGTAGACGCTCACGTCGATCGTCCCGTCGGCGTTTTCGACGTCGAAGAGGTACCCTTCCGGGTCGGTGTTCGCGAACAGCAAGAGGGCGGCTCGCCCGTCGTCTCCAGTGAAGTACACGTCCGTCTCGACTGTGTCGCCGCGTTCCGGGACTTCAGTGACACCTGTCTCGGTCCCTATCCACGAGAACTGCGTGGCATTCGACCGGAGCGCCAGCGAATCCTCCCTCGACGGAGCTCGTGCGATCTCGAAGGAATCGAGGTTGCCGTGATAGTCGGAGAGCGACCCGCTCTCGAACGATTCTATCGACTGCAGCGCCTGCGACGGCAGCGGAGTTGCCGTCGGCGTGGGTGTCGGTGACGGAGTCGGTGTGGATGTCGCAGTCGCAGTCGGAGTAGGCGTCGGTGATGGCGATGGGTTCGGGGTCGACGTCGGCGTGGGCGTCGGCGTCGCGTCGGGGACGAACTCGTCGAGCGTCGATGTCGTTTCCCCGTGCGCGTAGACGACCTTGACCCGCTCGTCGAACCCGACGTCGGCGGGCCAGTTGACGACCGTCGCGTCGAGGCGGGCGGCGTCGCCGGCTGTCACTGTCGCACCTGCCGCGACGTCGGTCGACCCGAGTTCGCTCCAGAGAGCGTCGTGACCGGTGGAACTCCGGAGCGAGAGTCGGTCCGCCTGGACCCCGTCGCCGCCGTCGTGGGTGACCCGGAGCGAGCCACCCTGTCGACCACCGGCGGGGTCGTACCCGAAGGTGAACGACGCAGCGGGGATCGAGGACCCGCTACCGGGACCGAGTCCGAGCACCTGACAGCCCCCGAGACCGACCACCGTGCCCGTCGCACCCAGCCTGAGGAATCGGCGCCGGTCGAACTGCTCGTCTCCCATAGCGGGTGCACACCTGTCGATTATTTATGAATTCCGGTGGATGTGAGGAGGGATACTGCTCTCTCGTCGTCTCGATGGCGGCCGGTGACGGCCGGACCGCGGACGCGAGACCGCTGGCCCGGGAGCCGGAACCGCCGGAAGATTGACAACGGAGAGACCTGCATCGCCACCCAGTGATGGTCCCCGCCAGTTTCCTCCCCGGCGGACGGCTTCCGGTCGAGGTGGTCGGCCACACGAGTCCGGCACACATCGACGAAGCGGCCGTGCTGGCGGTCGCCGCGATACTCGTCGGCGTGACTGTCCGTGACCTGCTGGACGGTGACGACGTCACGCCGACAGTCACTCGACAGCGCGGCTGGCGTGGCGTCCGCGAGTTGTTCGAGCCTCCCCGTCTCGTCGGACTGGTTCCGGTCGTGGCGACACTCGTGATTTCGGTGCTGGTGTGGACGCGGCCGATGGGTATCTGGCTGTGGGGTGTCGCCGTACTCTACGGTGGGACGGTCGCCCTCCGGCCGTTCGTCCACGGGCGCCGTCTCGCCGTCCGGGCACCGACAGCGGACGAGCGGGCGCAATTTGTGGCGGCAGGCGTCGACCACCGAACGGTGCGAATCGTCGAGACGGGTCGCCCGGACGCGGTCAACGGCTACACCATCGGCGGTCCGCTGTCGGAGACAGTCGGCGTGAGTCGGGCGGCAGTCGAACGCCTCCCCGCGGCGCACCTGGCGGCCGCCGTCGCACACGAGCGGGGACACCACGCCGGCCGCCACGCGCTCGTCCGGGCCGGTGCCAGCGTGGCGTGGCTGGTCGCCGGTGCGTTCTGCATCACCACGGCGTTCGCACAGACCACGCCGGTCGCCTCCGTGGCCATCCTCGCCTGGGTGGTCGGCGAGCGCCTCGTCGCCACTGCCGCTGGTCGGGCCACCGAGTACCGGGCCGACGCGTTCGCCGCACGCCGGACCTCGCCGGCGGCCGTCGCCGGACTGCTCGCGGGAGTCCGGACCGGAGAATCCGATGGGTTCGGCGGCCGACTGCTCGGAGCTCTCTCGATACATCCGCCCGACGACCGACGGATCGCACGTCTCGACGGTACGGGGACGAATGTGGAAAGACTGATACCGGAGAGCGGCGGGTGATAGGACAACGCGACTCGCACGGGGGACCCATGTTACCGACGCAGTTCGCGTTCGACAGGCGACTGCCCGCCGAATCGGACGCCCGCGAGACGCTAGCATCGACGGACGTCACACCGCTCCCGTCGGAGCGACTCGAACGGCTCCACCGGGTACTCTACCCGGCCTTCCGGGTCGAGTTCGAGTACGACGCCTCGAACATCTTTTCGTTCGGGAGCGAGCGTGAGACAGGGGTGACGCTACTGGACGGCCTGGTCGACGGGAACGACCAGTGGGTCACGCGGTACGCGCCGGGCACCGGCGACCCCGAGACAGTCGACCCGGCCGAGTTCGACCTCGGGACCGACCACCCCGGACTCGGCACTACCGTCCTGTTGCAGTTCCAGGGGTCCAACGACCGCGCGGGGTCGGTGCTGGTCGAGGGGCTGACCGACTACCGCGAGCGCCGCACCGTCGCCGGGTCCGAGGACGCGGCCGTCTTTCTCAACCGCTACAAGGACAACTACGGCGTCCCGAACGACTTCGACCCGGACGGCGGTATCGACGTGACCGGCGTGGGCCGCGTCTACCTCCCGTTCTGGCTGGCCGAGTTCGGGTCGGAATCGGTCGATCGCCGGTACCTGGCCTCGTTTCGTGACCTCGAGGACGTCGGCGTCGACGGCCCGGACGGCTGGCTGGGCAACTACGTCGCCGACGACCCGACCGTCGTCGACCGCTTTGGCTACGAGGTCGAGGCCGACCGCGTCGAGCGGGCGGGCGGAACGGCGGGGAGAGATGGCGAGGGCGACGATGACGATACCGGCGACAGTGGGTCGGGGCCACCACGGATCAACCGTGAGACTGGTAGGGAAGGGGTCGGCGGGGGCCAGCACGCAGGCGAAAACGAGGTCGTCCAGCCGGAGGGCGTCGAGGTGAACGCCGAGTCGCTGGTCGACCCGTCCCCGGACCACGGCTTCGGCGAGGTCGGCGGGATGGCGGACCTGAAGGAGACGCTCCGCCACACCGTGGTCCGGCCGCTGGCGAACCCCGAACGCTTCGCCGAGTACGGTCTCGGCGTCGTCAACGGAATCTTGCTCCACGGGCCGCCGGGCTGTGGGAAGACCTACGTCACCCGCGCGCTCGCCGGCGAACTTGGCCACGCCTTCATCGAAGTCTCGCCCGCGGACGTCACGAGCAAGTACATGGGCGAACCGGCCCAGAAGACGAAAGACGTGTTCGCCATCGCCCGGGCGAACGCCCCCTGTCTCCTGTTCATCGACGAGATCGACGGGATCGCAGGCGCTCGCGACGGCGAAGGGCAGACGAACACCAGCGAACAGCAACAGGTCAACCAGCTGCTGACCGAACTCGAGGGGCTCGACGAGGAAGGGGTGGTCGTCGTGGGCGCGACCAATCTGCTCGAAGACGTCGACCCCGCGATCCGCCGGTCCGGTCGCTTCGACGAGCGCGTCGAGGTACCCCCGCCCGACGCCGAGGCCCGCCGCGAGATCCTCCGACTCCACCTCGCTGGGCGACCACAGATAGACGTGCTGGGTCTCGAATCCGTGGTCGAGCGGACGGTCGGCTACGCCGCGAGCGACATCGAACTCCTCGCAGAGAACGCCGCCCGCGCGGCGCTGGAAGACGAGGCACCTATCGCGGGGACGCATCTGGAAGCGGCCATCGAGGAGACGCCGTCCAGCATCGAGGACTGGGTCGGTGTCTCCCACGAACAGGGGACCCACATCGTCCAGCCCGAGGGCGTGGACCTCTCGGCGGGGTCGCTGGTCGACCCCAGTATCGACCGGACCTTCGCGGACGTGGGCGGGATGCGCGAGCTGAAAGAACGGCTCCGTGAGACCGTCGTCGACCCGCTAGACAGTCCGGAGGCCTACGAGGAATACGGGCTCGACGTCCTGACCGGCCTCCTGCTGTACGGGCCGCCGGGCTGTGGGAAGACCTACCTCGCGGGGGCACTTGCAGGGGAGGTCGGCCACGCCTTCCTCGAGGTGTCGCCCGCCGACCTCGCGAGCAAGTGGATGGGCGAGCCCGCCGGGAACGTCGCGGACCTGTTCGAGATCGCACGCGCGAACGCACCCTGTATCCTCTTTCTCGACGAGATCGACGCCATCGCCGGTGCCCGCGGCGGAATGGGGACGAGCCAGCAGCAGATGGTCAACCAGCTGCTGACGGAACTCGAAGGCATCGACGACGAAGACGTCGTGGTCGTGGGCGCGACGAACCTGCTGGAAGACGTCGACTCGGCCATCCGCCGGTCGGGCCGGTTCGACGAGCGCGTCGAGGTGCCTCCGCCCGATGCCGAGGCCCGCCGGGAGATCCTCCAGTTACACCTCGCCGACCGGCCGGTCGGCGACCACGTCGACTGGGAGCCGGTCGTCGAGGGTACCGAGGGGTACGCGGCGAGCGACATCGAACTTCTCGCCGAGAACGCCGCCCGCAACGCCTTCCAGGACGGCACCGAAATCTCCGACGAACACTTCGACACCGCGCTGTTCGAGACGCAGTCGAGCCTGCGGACCTGGGACGACGGCGAACGCTACGCACGCAGCGACGTGTCTTCGGACCTTCGTCACCTCGGCTGAGAGCGACCACGCAGTGTCACGGGCGCCTCAGCGAGGATCGGACGCTGCCCCAGTCAACTCGACAGCCAGCGCCGCGGCCTCGACGGCCGTCTCGCCGAGAACGTAGGTGATAGGTTCGATACCGAACGCGCCCTCGTGGTAGACGACCCGCGGGACAGCGCCGCGCTCACGGAACTGCTCGCGCAGGCGTTCGGCGCGGTCCTCGTAGCCGGCGTCGAACCGGACCGGGTCGATACCGCGCTCGCGGGCGGCGTCGAGGAGCGCGTCGGAGGTCGCGAGATTGAGCGCCCCGCGCGTGTCCGGGTCGACGGCCATCGCCGCGAGGATCGTGGTTGCGACGCGCTGGGAGGCCCCGAACTCCGGGTCCGCGGGGAGGACGACGCGCGAGCCGACCGCCTGGAGCCGTCCCGGGACCGCGGCGACGTCGGTGACGTCGGTGGCGCCGGGCACGGCCGTCCCGACGTTCGTCCCGACGTTGGGGACGTGGGTAGCCATCCCCTGCGTGTTGGCGAGCCGACGGGCCGCCCGGCGCACCGCCGAGAGCGCCTCCCGTTCGGCGATGACGGTGTCGTCGCTCCCCCGCACGCAGAGGTCACAGCCCATCCCCTGGAGGGCGGGCATCTCGTCTTCGTGGACCGCACAGATGGGGCCACGGTCCTCGAAGGTCTCGACGAGCCCGAGCAGTTCGGCCAGCGCCTCGTAGCCGTCCATCGACCCGTCGGCGAAGCCGTCTGCGATCCGGTCGACGGTGGCCTGCATGCGTTCGTCTTCCGCGAAGCGGCTCTCGACGGTAACGTCCCCCCGGACGTACTGGCTGACGGCGGCCTGCGTGACCCCCAGGCGGTCGGCGACCTCCTGCTGGGTGAACCCGCGCTCGTCCAGTGCGGTCGCCAGCATAGCCCGTGCCGTCGGCAGGAACCGCTCGACCACGATCTCGCTCGGCAGCACCAGCGACATACCACTCGCTTCGACACCGGGGACCAAAAGTCACCCCTCCGTCACCGCACACTCCGGCCATCGGATCGAGGGCCCCGCTGGACACGCCGACACTGCGAGAAATTCCCCGGGCTCCGCGTGCTATCACTGGTGTATCTACGTTTATCGTTTCAGACAGCGTATATCAGACCGCTATGGAGAGAAACGTCGGCGGCAACGACCGCATCGCTCGGCTCGTACTCGGCCCGGTCCTGATCGTGGCCGCTCTAGCGCTGTACTTCGAGGTGCTGACCGTGGCGGGCCTGCTCGGCGCGGCACTGATCGTGGCCGGTCTGCTCGTCGGTGCCGTCCTGCTGGTCACCGGTGCGGTCGGGTACTGCCCGATCAACCGCGCACTCGGCCGCGACACCGCCCGACACGACGTGGACGACGAGACACCCCCCGAGACCAGGATCGGACGAACCAGCTGACGTCGCCGTTTTCGAACAACCCGATTGTACAACGTTTCTATAACGAAACTGGTAACACCACCCAGTGCTAACACCGAGTGGTATGAGTCAGAACGGCGACGGCGGTTTCGACAAGTTCAGCAACGTCGGCGAGGCGGAAGTGACGCGGGCGATCGGCCAGGAGTGGACCGAGGAGTTCATGGACTTCTCGGACAGCGACGTCATCGTCGTCGGGGGCGGCCCCTCGGGCCTGATGGCGGCCAAAGAACTCTCCGAGCGGGGCGTCCAGACGATGGTCGTCGAGAAGAACAACTACCTGGGCGGCGGCTTCTGGCTGGGCGGGTTCCTGATGAACAAGGTCACGGTCCGTGATCCGGCCCAGCAGGTGCTGGACGAACTCGATGTCGACTACAAGCAGTCCCAGGACTCCGAAGGTCTGTACGTCGCCAACGGGCCCGAGGCCTGTTCCGGCCTGATCAAGGCCTCGTGTGACGCCGGCGCGAAGATGCAGAACATGACGGAGTTTACGGACATCGTCATCCGGGAGGACCACCGCGTCGGCGGCATCGTGATGAACTGGACGCCGGTCCACGCGCTGCCCCGCGAGATTACCTGCGTCGATCCGATCGCCGTGGAGGCGGACCTGGTCATCGACGCGACGGGCCACGACGCGATGGCTATCAAGAAACTCGACGAGCGCGGCGTCCTGAACGCGCCGGGCATCGAGGACGCCAGGTCCAACTCCGGCATGGACCAGACCAGCGACGACACGTACGGTGCGCCCGGTCACGACTCGCCCGGTCACGACTCGATGTGGGTCGGCGAGAGCGAGGACGCGGTCGTCGAACACACCGGCCTCGCCCACGATGGCCTCGTCGTGACGGGGATGGCCACCGCGACGACCTACGGCTTGCCCCGCATGGGCCCGACGTTCGGCGCCATGCTCGTCTCCGGGAAACGGGCCGCCCAGGTCGCGCTGGACGAACTCGGCGTCGACGCCGACCCGGTCGACCTCACGTCGCGTGACGCCGCGGCGCCCGCCGACGACTGAGCGAGACTCCGGTCGGAACCGGTTTTCAGCAGGATTTACACGTAGCCGAGGTCTTCGAGTCGCTTTCTGGTCGCATCGCTCGTCCCCCCGACGCCAGCCCCGCCGGTACGCACACCGGCGTCAGCCACGTCCTCGAAAGCCGCTTCGACGCGCGACCGTATCGCCGCCGCCGGCGCGTCGACCCGGTAACTCGTCTGTGCGTCCCGGACGACGACCCGTCGGGCCCTGTCGCGCCAGGTGATGTCCTTGACGACGTCCCCGTCTTCGACCCGGAGCACGGCACGTCCAGTGGCCGTAAACGGCTCGAAGTCGTCGATGTAGTCGGTCGCGCGGCCTTTCAGCGCCTCGTTGAGTCCGACCGCCGAGACCAGTACCGGCCCATCGGGGACGAAACTCCCCGGTTCGGCCTGGCCCTCGGCGGCCGCGCGTGCGGCGTCCGGGAAGCGCGTCAGCGTCGCCGGTTCGGAAACAGTATCGCCCCTGGTCTGTCCCGGGTACTTGACCAGCAGGGGGACGTGCGTGACGACGTCGTCGATGGCGACACTGTGTTCGGCGACTCTCACGTCGCGGATTTCGCTCGGCTCGCCGAACCCCTCGCCGTGGTCGCCGGTGAACACGACCATGGTGTCGTCCAGCACTCCTCGCTCGTCGAGCGTTTCGACTATCCGGCGCAACTGGGCGTCCATCTGGGCGATCGCACCGTCGTAGAGCCCTTCGAGCGCACGGCGTTTCCACCAGGGTTCCTGCCCGCCGAGGAACACCCACTTGAGGTCTCCGAGTTCGTCCTGGATGTCGCGGGCGTCGGGGCCGCCCCAGCGGTCGAACTCCCGGGCTGGTTCGTACGGAATGTGGGCGTCCATGAAGTTGATGCAGGCCGCCCACGGCCCGGACTGCTCGCGCTCCCAGTCCAGAAAGAGGTCGGCGTAGACGTCTGCGGCCGTGCTGGTCTGTAGTGAGTCGGGGAACAGCCGGGGGTAGTCCCACGCGAGTTTCGTCGCGAGACCGTTGAGAACCGATTTGGCCGGTTTCGGTCCACCGAGGCTCGCTTTGAGGTACTCGACGTACTGACCCCGCCCGGCCTCGGCCACGAAGGACTTGGGGTCGGCCGCGTCGGGGAACGGGAGGTTTCTGGGGCCCTCCACCGTATCGAACCCGTCCTTGAGTCCCACCTCGACGTCGGTGACCCAGGTGTTCTCGGAGAAGACGCCGGTCGCGTACTCCTCCTCGCCGAGCTGTTCGAACACCGAAAATCCGGGTTCGAGCCGGTCGTCGGCGGTGGTGACGTTGTGTCGCTCGACGTCAAGCCCGGTGAAGATGCTCGTGTGACTCGTGAGGCTCTCCGCTCCGGGCGAGCGGGCCTGTGTGTACGTCGTCGCCCGCTCGGCGAACTCGGAGCAGAACGGCGTCGTATCCCTCGCGTACCCGCCGAACGAGACGTTCCTGGCCCGGACGCTGTCCAGGACGACGAGGAGGACGTTCGACGCCATAGCGGCTACCCGGACGCCGATGGCTAAATGGATACCGATGCACTGGAACAGCAAGAGAACACTCCTGCCGGCGCTGATCCACCGTTCCCTCGATTTCCCGGAGGGTCGACGTCTCCCGCGAACTGGCGTGCGATACCCGTTACCCGGTTGAAGACGGCGACGGCCAATGCTCTCGGCCTCACGACGCCGGCCAGCGATGGTCACCCGACCGTACTTCGGAGAACGTCTTCACTCCGGATGGCAACCCCTGGGACTCGTCCCGTCCATCACCGGCAGCGAGAGGGTGAGCATCTCGGTGTGTTCCCGCCTGGGACGTGGCGGACCGATGGGATAGAGTGCCGCGACGGGATCCCGTTCCCGAAGGAACTCGAGTTCTTCAGTGACCGTTCGGACCGCCGGTCTCTCGCAGGCGAGATAGTCGTTGGGGGGATCGCCGCTGGATTCGGTCTACCGCCGGTCAGCGAGGCCTTCATACACGGTGAGGTGCGTGCGGAGCGCACTGTCGATGGTCACCGGCATCTCCTCGATAGCAGTCAGTCCCCGTTCGATCTGGCGTTCGTACCGCTCCGGATCGGCGACGAGTTCCCGGACCGTCGCCAGGAGCGATTCGGCGTTCCGGGCGGCCCAGACGTAGGCCTCACGGTCGCCAAACAGTTTCTCGATGGTCCCGGTCGCAGTCGTCACGAACGGCGTGCCACAGGCGATCGATTCCAACCCGACGTTCGACGTGTTGTCGCTGATCCGCGGGGCCGTCGACACGTCCGCGAAATTGTAATAGTCGGGCATCCGGTGATTCTCGACGAACCCACAGAACGTGACGTTTTCGCGGTCGTGGAACCGGTCCGCGAGCGGTCCGTCACCGACGACGACGAATTCGAGGTTCTCGTCGTCGCTGGCCAGCGTAGCAGCCTCGTCAACGATGTGTGCGCCGTGGTGTTCGGTGAGTCGACCAACGTACAACACGACTGTCTCGTCGTCGGTGAAGCCCCACTCCTCTCGGAGTTCAGCTACTCGTTCGTCGTCGTAGGGGTGGAACACGTCGGTATTTATCGTTGCCGTGCAGATCGCGGTCTCGTATCCCGCTTCCTCCCACTGGGTGTCCCACTGGTGAACTTTGATCTTCGTGTCGATGCCTATCAGTCGGCCGAGACGCTTGTGGAACGTGGACGGTTGCAGGCCGGGTCCGACGCCACCAACGAGCGGCCCCCGGTAGACGAGGCGGACGAAAAGCGCCTGGTAGACGTTGATCGGGACGTGGACCACGTCGGCGTCGGCGAACGCACCACGGGCAGTCCGGAGGAAGTGGAACGGATTCCCGATAGAGACCGCGTGAACGTCGGCGTCCGCACTTACCAACTCCGGTTCGTTGGTCAGGACAGTCACCTCGTGGTCCGTCCGCTCCGCAACTGCGTTGATGACGTCGGCGGCCCGCGTCCTCGGCCCCGTCCCGGAGAGACGGTAACAGAGATAACCAACTTTCATGCGTGTACACTCCGCGAGATGAGTGAAAAAGCGTTTTCATGCCCGGGGCCTGGAAACCACTGCTCTCCTCGCGGTTCCCCCCTCAACGGTCCGGAAGTCGCTCCACTCCCGCCCCGCTCGGAGCGAACGAGTTTTTTGTACTCCGGTGAAACGAGGGGTATGGCGCTCGTGGTCACTGGGGGAGACGCACTCGGTCCGGTTCACGTCGACCCGGCTGAGCACTCGAACCAGGTCCCCGACTATCGCCGGACCATCGACGTACCGGCCGCAGGCATCGAGACCGGCCTCGACGCAGCCGAGGCCGTCGACGTCGAAGTGGACGGGACGGACCACGGTGGTGACAGCCAGCGGACGAACCGGAGGGACGGTACTGGGACGAACGGCAGCGACCAGCCCGGAGATATCGGCGACACATGACTGCCGATACGACTGGGGCACCGAACGAGGAGTCCGCCGGCTCGGCGGAGCAGTCGACAGCGGTGACCGACCGGTCTACGGACGCGGAGCCGCTCCGGGTGCTATTTGTCAGCCTCATGGATCTCGCGGGGCGCTCGGGCGGGAACATCGCGACGAGGGAAATCGCCGCCGCGCTCGGACGCCATCCCGAGGTCAGCCTGTCGGTCGTCTGTCCCCGACCCGCGGACACACTTCCGGAATCGATCGCCCAGTACGCCGAACACACGTGGTATCTCCCCCGGAAAGAGGCGGGGACCGTCGAGTGGCACGCGAAATCTCAGCCGGCGACCCTGCGGGCACACTGGGCGGCCAACCGGACCGTCGACCCCGACTTGGTCGTGGCTCGCGTCGGCCCGTCCTCGGTGATAACGCCGCTGAGCGCTCTCGCAACACGAACCCCGTACATCGCACTGATCCGGGGGATGGTCGGTCGCAATCTCAAATTCGGGACGGTCGTCGACCAGATCGTTCGCACGAACGCGATGGTTGCCGACGAGACCTACGTCGCGTACAGCGAGATCGCCGACCGGTACGGTCTCGGCGACGATGCGACTGTCTTCCCCAACGCGGTCGATCCCGGGCGTTTCGCTCCGGTCCCGAAGGTTACGGCACGTGAACAGATCGACGCACCCATCGCCGAGGGCGATTTCGTCGTCGGGTTCGTCGGGAGTCTCAAGGAGCGACACCGCATCGCCGACCTGCTCCGTGGCGTCGAGTCACTTCCCGCCACGGAACCCGTTCGCGTCCTCGTTGTCGGCGACGGTCCCCAGCGGGAGGCGCTGGAGGCCCAGGTCGCCGAGGCCGGCATGGGAGACTCGGTCACGTTCTGTGGATACGTTCCCCACGACGATCTCGCACCGTATATCGGGGCCTGTGACGTGACCTACGGCGTCGTCGACGAGGACAATCCGTCGAACCCGATCAAGTGCTACGAGTACCTGGCCTGTGAACGGCCAGTGATCACGAGCGCGACTGACGAACTCTCGTTCGTCGCCGAACACGACATCGGAATCACGCTGACGCGCGTCGAACCTCGGAGCGTCGGTGACGCAATTCGACGACTCCGGTCGCTCGACGACGACGCCCTGGCGGCGATGGGTTCACGCGGTCGCGAATACGTGGTCGAGAACCACACCTGGGGTCGACTGGCCGACGCGATCGTGGCCACAGGGCGGTCCCTGTGAGCCGGCCGGTGGACAGACTCAGAGGTAGCCGAGGTCTTTCAACCGCTCCGTCGGCGCGTCCTCGCCCCACTCTTTGCCCCGCTGGTCTTCGAACTGTCCCTTGTAGGCCGCGATATCCGTCTCGAAGACCCCTTCGACGGCCGACTCGTCCCAGGGGTCGTCGACCAGTTCCTCCGTGCAGGGTTTCTCGCGGTCGATCCGGTAGACGGAGCGCTCACCGAACGAATCCCAGACGTACTTGCGGTCGTCGCGGTAGACTGCCCGGATCATCCGGTCCCAGAACTCGTAGTTGTCGACGTCCTCGGGCGGTGCCGAACCGACGGCCTCGGCCGGGACGCGGTCCCGAAAAGTCACGTTCAGTTCGTCGTCGACGAGTCCGGCGACCAGATCGCCGAGGTCCAGCTGCGAAAAGTATCCGCTATCGGGTTCGTCGACCGTTTCCGGAGCGTTGAGAACGGCCAGCGGGACGTGCAACAGCGACTCCGACAGGTTGCCGATGTGTCCCAGCAGGGAGTCCTCGTGGGGGTGACAGAGGTTTTCCCCGTGGTCGGCGGTGACGACGACGGTCGTCTCGTGGTCGGTGATAGCCGACAGATTCTCGACGAAGTCGGCGAGTTGCTCGTCGGTGTAGCGGATCGACGCAGCGTAACTTTCCCGGTAATTCTCGGCGTGTGCCTCGTCGACGCCCTCCTCGTGCACCTGGTTGTTGAAATCGACAGTACGGTAGGCGTCCGAGGACCAGTCGTCGGGGACTGAATCGGCGCTATAGAAGATGTTGTTTGCGTGCGGATTGTGCGTTTCCATCAGGTTCATGAAACAGAAGAACGGTTCCTCGTTGTGCCTGACGAGGTGTTCAGCGTAGTTCAGGGTCGTCCGCGTCCCGAAGTCCCACAGTCGCGGGAGCGGCGCGTCCGCGAGAAATTCGTTGGTCTTGAGGGCGATGCCGTTGGCCACGCTCTTGAGCGTCTCTTCGTGAGCGGAGGCCCGTCTGAGGAACTCGACGTAGCGCTGGATACCGGTGGCTTCGATGTCGTGGAGAAACGAATCGATCTCCTCGCCTTCGGCGAACACGGAGTGGCGTGAGACGTTCGCGAACTCGTCGAAATAGGCGTCGAATCCGTAGGGGCGCGCGACGAAGAGGTTACTGCTGATGGCGAATCGAAAGTGGTCACGGAACGCCGGGAGGAACGTCTCCTCGATCGGTGTGTCCTCGTAGGACGGGTCGTGGCTGTGGATCCCGGAGACCGAGGGGAGTTCTCCGGTGAAGATAGCCCCGTGACTCGGCGGACTCCAGTTGCTGGCGGCCCGGCACTGCGAGAGAGTGACGTCCGAATCGGCGAGCAGTCGAGGAGCGTGCTCGTCGAAGTAGTCTTTCCGGACGGAATCGAGGACGACGAAGACGACGTTCCGCACCATAGCCGGTCTAATCCCGGCCGCGGATTAAACCGTGTCGGGTCGGTCCCGACTCCTCGCCGACCACCACGTCATGAGATCTGTGTACATTCGTCTTCGTTTCACATGTAACCGAGGTCTTCGAGTTCCCGTTCGAAGCGATCTCCGAAGTTGCGCCCAGATTGTGTTCGCGGCCCTCTTTTTCGGGGTCGACAACGTAATTCGGAACATCGATGGCCGTCGCTTCACAGCCGTCAAACGCCGTCATAATGTCATTGTCGGCGTAATGGGTCCGAGTGTCCGGAAATCGTCCGCATTCGTGTTAGTGAGGAGCCACGCGCCGAGTCGCGTCTGGAGTGTGTTGGACCGAGAGAGCCCACGAGGGAACTGGGGAACTCCAGCACCGGGCCCCACGCAACTCCGTTATCCGCTCTCGACCACGGATTCTGGATGTGAGTGGACACTTGGTTGTACAATCCGGTACAGAGACAACCCGAAAAGACAGACTAGGGCCCAGAGGGCCGGCTGTAAACCCGGGAGGACTGAGAAAACAAGGTCTATTCTCGGAAGATATCGGGGTCCAAACTGTACGATTATCTCGATAAACAGTTTGTGAACCTGCAATAGAACGAGAGCAGTCGCAGGGATCACGAGACGCCCGTCCGAGCGTTGCCATTCCGTCCCGATCGTGAGAATGATCACTGGGACCAACGAGGAGAGTATCAACAGGTCCGGAAACGGTGTCGCTAGCGGCACCAAGATCAGTCCGATGCAGAACACGTAGCGGTCGGTGTATCTGCTCGAGGTTCTGTGCGAGTAGATCGAAACGGCGACAGTGAAGGCGATCAGCAGTCCACGGATAGGCATCGCGTAATCGCTGACGACGTAAAAAGGGGCAAACGCACTGTTCGTCCACTCGTCTACAGAACCGAACGCGGGCTCTATTCCACCCTCACCTCCATCAAGTATGTAATCTATGTATGTGAAATGAGGGTCGAGACCGAAGATCGCAACGCTGACCCCGACAAAGACAATAACGGTGACGAATCCGCCGGCAAGACGGCGCCAATCCCGGAGAAGGTGCGCGTTGGCGGGCAAGTAGACAGGTTTGATCACTGCAGGGAGGACAGCGGCTACCCCAGTCAGAAAAGAACGAGAACTCGAGCTGGGCCGGATAAGCAATCCACCCGATAGAGAAAGGGACGCGATCAAAAGTGGAGTGATCTGTCCGTAGTAGAATCCGATTTTGATCGGCCAAAAACAGATCGATAGCCCGAGAACCACCCATTGACGACGAATACTGATTCCTGGGACGACACTCACGAGGAGATAACGTATCGACCAGAGATACACTATTCCGGTAAACACCAGCCAGAATACAGTCGACACCTGCAAGTTGAAAAATGAGAATGGAATAAATAGAACAGCAATCAGTGGCGGATACAGGTATTGGTTGTGGCCGTGGTTGAACGAGGCGAGTTCCGGAATCTCGGAGGAAACCGTATACAGTGGATATCCATGCCAAGCCCGATATCCCGCGTGCCAGTACGCGCTGAAATCGGTCCACGGTCGCGGTGCGTGCTGCCCTATTATCCAGAGAACCGCGAGATATATTGGATACACTGCAAGAGTCGCAACTCCCAAACTGAGGATGTAATAACTTTTGGAGTGTCCTTGAACGCGCCCGTATGGGTCCATCTTCTCGTATTACACCTTGATTCTTCGTCAGAGAACGATCGGACTCGGTTGTTGAAGTCGCCCTTCGCTACTCTGTTCGTAGGAGTCGGTAATAATACCTGTCGGTATCCGCTGTTTACGTCTTCTCCTCGGATGAGTGTGCGTTTCGGTTGCTTCAGGGATGCGGCATTCAATATCAGATGGTGTAGACGACGGGAGAGGATCGCACAAATTATTGGTCGCGACGGTATCTTCCCGACGCATGCGCCGTGATCGAACCGCTGTGTTGTACTTCCTCGCGCAGGTGGTTCGGTCGGTTGTTGGGTTCGGAACAACTCTGATCGCCGCACGCTACTTCGGTGCCGGTGGTTTAGGCATCTATTCGCAGGTACTCGCGTTGTTGTTCTGGCTCAAGCTCCCCAGCAACAGTCTTACGACCGCTATTTCCAAGCGAATGTCCGAATCCACGGACCGAACCGGACACTTCACGGCCGGGCTCGTCGCAGCGCTCGGGTATGGGCTTGCTATCGCGGCAGTAATACTGATGTTTCGAGATCTCGTCAACGGGTATTTGAATGCCAACGCAGCTGTTTTGTTGGTTGCTCTGATACTGGGGAACATCACATTCGATATCGTCAAAAGCGGATTCGTCGGCCGCAAGCGTGTTGCTGTCTCCGGGTGGTTCAATACAGCTGAACAAATACTCAGACTGGTTGCGCAGGTCGCGTTCGTCCTCGGCGGGACAATGGTGATAGGCCTCGTGTACGGACACGTCGTCTCCCTGGCCGTCTTTGCGGTGATCGGTGTGGTGCTGTTGCGGGACAGTCTCCGGATACCGACCGCCGGCGATTTCGACGACCTGCGACGGTTCGCACAGTACTCCTGGCTCGGGAACCTGAAAGGGCTGGCGCTCAGCTGGATGGACATCCTCGTCCTCGGTCTGTTCGTCGGCAACGAATTCGTGGGGATCTATCAGGCGTCCTGGACGCTGGCATCGTTTCTCGCGCTCACGAGCAAGTCGATCGGAACGACGCTGTTCCCCGAAATGAGCGCACTCGGAGCCAGAGAGAGCTACGACCAGGCCAGGTCCCTGCTGGGCGACGCGGTCATGTTCGCGGGCGTGTTCCTGATCCCGGGCCTGTTCGGTGCGCTGGTCGTCGGTGATCGCGTCCTCGAGATATACGAACAGGAGTTCGCTATGGGTGCGACGATCCTGGTGCTCCTGATCGGCGCCCGGACGGTACACGCCTTCGGCAACCAGCTGATGACCGCGTTGAACGGCCTGGACTATCCCGAGATCGCCTTTCGTATCAACGCGGTGTTCTTCGCGACGAACCTCGTCCTGAACGTCGCCCTCGTCTACTACTTCGGTTGGTACGGCGCGGCTGTCGCGACGCTTACTTCTACCTGCGTGTATCTGGCCGGCGCCTGGTATGCCATCCAGCGGATCGTCGGCGGGATCGATATCCCGTTCCGTGAGATCGGGATCGAAATCTTCGCGAGCCTCGTCATGGTGGGCGGTCTCGTCGTCGTACTGCCGCTCGTCCCCCGCAACGTCTTCACGACGGTCGCAGTTGTGCTGGTCGGGGCCGGTATCTATGGGATCGTGTTGCTCGGGCTCTCCACCCGGATCCGAGGGAAAGTCCGCGCCATCGCGAGCCTCTGAGCCGATCCGGACTGCCGTGAAACCGTTGCTCCGGCCCGGAACGCTGTCCGGTCGAGCTCGCGCCTGGCGTGTGGCCCGGCGTACCGGTTTTCATTCCATGTACCCGAGGTCCTCGAGCTGTTCGCGGACGGCCTCGGCACCGGCCTCGTCGCCTTCGACGCCCGGTTCGTCGCCCTCGGCTCCCTCGAACTCCCGGGGGGCCGGCACGTGGTCGCCGTCGCCGAGTTCGGCGTCGATGGCCGCCCGCACGTCGAGGACGCTGTCGACCCGGTCGACGAACGCCGGGTCAGTCGCGGCGACCATCGCCTCGTCGGTGTGAACGCCCTCCTGCAGGCCGTGGTCGCTGACGAGGACGAGTTCGTCGTCGGTGGAGAGGTCCCCGCGCAGTTCGCTCACGAAGTCGTCGACCTCTTCGTAGGCGGCGGCCTGCATCCCCGGCGACTGGTAGGCGACGTGGCCGACGAGGTCGAGGCCACTCGTGTAGCCGAAGACGAGTTCGTACTCGCGCGAGCGCAGTGCCCGCCGGGTCAGCGCGATACGGACCATCGCCATCTCCATGCACTGCTCGTAGAACGCCCGCGGGTCCGCCGAGCGATGCCCGCCGGTAGCCTCGGGGTCGCGCTCGAACAGTTCACCCATGTTCTTTCGCAGGGTGTGTTCGCGGTCCTCCGAGTCGGGGTCGGTCACGTAGTTCGGGACGCCGATGGGTTTCGCGTCGCGGCCGTCGAAGACCGTCTCGATGCCATTCTCGGCGTAGTAGGTCGCTGGCGTCCGGAAGGCATCTGCCCCAGTGTTCGTCAGCAGCCAGGCACCGATGGCCGTCTGGAGCGAGTCCGGGAGGACGTAGTCGGCGACGCGACTCCCGAAGGCGAGGACCGGGTTCCCCCAGGCGACGCCGTCGTCTTCCAGCGTGAGACCGTGTTCTTCCGGGCGCAGGCCGGTGACGATCGTCGGCCAGAGTTCGTGCGTGCTGGGCTCGCCCGCGGAACTCGAGATGGTCTCGATGGCGTCGAACGAATCGAGAACGAGGTTCGGGTGCCCGGACTCGTCGACCAGGTCCGGGTCGAGCGCGTCAATCCCGAGGACGACCAGTGTCATTCGACCGCGAGGTACGCCGCCCGCCGGTATTACGCTTACGTAGTGAGCGTCTCACTTCGTTCGACGTTTGGAGTGGTCTGGGCCTGCCACGTTCGGCCGACTCGCTTTCGGAGGCGCGGGACGCCTCGCCGGTCGCGGACCTCGAAGTCGGGTGTCGATATTTTCACGATACCGAGCGAGTACAGCGCTGAGACCCCCAGGTCTCAACAGAGCACGAGCGTCCTGACCTCGCCATCCGACACACAGGCGACGAGAGCCACAGTTGGAGCTACGAACGGTGCTGCGAAATACTGCCATTCACTCGGAACCGAACAGCAACAGCGCGAGACAGTGGTGGAAGCGTCAGCGTGGCGGAACGGAGGGAGAAACGTCAACGGGACCGGAATGAAGACCGAGCGCCGGTCAGTCGTCCTGGGAGAGCGGGCCGGCAGTTGTGCGGGCGGCACTGGAGGGCGCGGTGTGGAAGTAGCGCGCCCAGACGGTGATCAGGCTCGGGAGGACGAACACCGCGACGACGAACGACGTGACCATCGCGAGGACGACCAGCGTCCCGAAGCTCTGGATCTGGGGGTGGGGGTGCAACAGGAGGGCGCTGAACGCACCGACGGAGGTGAGGGTGCTTCCGAGGAGCGCACCGCCGGTGCCGGTCGTCGCCTCGCGGAGCGCGCCAGGAACCGTGCGCCCGCGTTCGAGTTCCTGGGCGAACCGGTCGCTGATGTGGATGTTGTAGTCGATACCGAGTCCGATGACCAGACTCAACAGGAGGGCCGTGATGAGCGTCAGCGGGACCTCGAACACCCACATACCACCGACGACCAGCGCCGTCACGACGACGATGGGGATGGCCGTGACCGCACCGAGCGTCGCACTTCCAGCGACGAACCGGTAGACGAGCGTCAGCAGGGCACTGACGGCCGCCAGCGCGAGGATCAGCGTCCGGAGGATACCGTCGGAGACCTGGGAGAGTTCGGCGGCCGTCAGCGTCCCCGCCCCGACCGCGATGGCGCTGACAGCGTCACCGTTCCCGTCGGCGGCGCTCGCCACGTCGCGCATCGCGTCGGTTTGCTCGGAGACCGTCGCGCCGGGTTCGATCGGGACGACGACCCGGAGCGAGCGGTAGTCGCCACCCGACCGGTCGATGACCTGACTCGCGGCGTCCGGCGCGGCGGCGAACAGCGCGTCGTAGACCGCCTCGACGTTCCGGTCGGGCACACCGTCGCCGTCGGTGTCCGCGTCGGCGAAGGCGTTAGCGAACTCGTCGTTCTGTGCGGCAACAACCTGCATCACCGTCAGCGGCGACTGCAGCGGGACGGCGTCGCCCTGACTGTAGACCGCGTCGACCTCGCCGGCGCGGTCGTGGACGGCCTGGACACTCGCCAGCGCCGCGGGGTCGGTGACCGACCCCTCGATTAGTACGTTCGAGCGGCGCCGGTCGTCCTCGGTGGCGGCCCGGTACTGCTCGTCGACGTAGTCGAGCTGGTGTGACGCCTCGGAGACGTCCCACGCGAGCGGACCGGGGAGGTTCTGCTTCCACTCGGCGATGCCGTCGGTGTCCTGCTGGAAGGACTGCCTGTCGAGGTCGGTCCAGGCGACGGCGCCGGCCGACCCCGCGACGAGTGCGAGGACGATGACGACCGGTGCGGCCTTGCGGGCGAGGGTCACGCCGCTCGAGAGCACGGGTTCGAGGAGTCGGGTCTTGCCGAGGGGCTGTTTGCGCCGCTCGAACCCGACGCGACCCAGCAGGCTGTCGATGGTGACCTTCAGCGCGGGCACGAGCGTCACCGAGACGACGAACGTCGAGAAGACGCCCAGCGAGATGCCGTAGGCGAGCTGTTTGATGCTCGTCAGCCCGTTGACGGCGTTGGCCATGAACCCGACCATCGCCGTCAGCGTCACCAGTCCGAGCGCGACGGTCACCGACGAGAGCGAACGGACCATCGGCTCGCGGATGTCCTCCTCGGCGCCGCGTTCCTCGCGGTAGCGCATGAAGACGTGGAGGCCGTAGTCGACGCTCAGCCCGACGATGAGGACCGGGCCGATGGTCATCGTCATGCCGGCAGGGATCTGCATCCAGCCGAGGATACCGAACATCCAGAGCACCGAGAGGACGACGCCCGCGAACCCGACGAGCACGTCGACGACGTCGCGATAGGAGAAGGCCAGCACCGCGAAGATCATCAGGAGTGCAGCGGGCACGATGAGCTGCATCGTGTTCTGCATGTACTGGGCGTTCATCTCGTCGATGGCGTGGGAACCGACGGTGAAGAACTCGGGACCCCCGGTGCCCCCGGTATCCTGTGCGGCCTCGTAGAGGGCGGCGGTCGCAGCGGAGTCAGCCGACGGTCCGCGTGGGCCCGAGTCCTCGGCGGCGAACTGGAAGACGACGCGGGTGCTTTCGGCGGTCGCGGTGCCCGGTTCGTAGGAACTCGGCACGAGAGCGAGAGCCGCCGATCCCTCCTGGAGCGTCGACTCGACGAGGCGCTCGACTTCCGAGTCGCCGGCCGACCGGAGCGCGGCGACCTGCTCGTCTATCGTCGCGTCCTGCCCCCCCGCGGCGCGCATGCCGACGAGGTTCGCGACGGAGAACACCTGGCGGTCACCCAGGCTCGCGGCGACCGACGCGTTCTTCGTGACGTTTTGCTGGTACTGGAGGGTGTCTACCAGTGCGGCCTTCGAGAGGGCGTTCCCACCCTCGTCACGGACGTAGACCGACGCCGGCACCGTTCCGGTCGACCCGTTGGTCTCGTTGGTGCCGTACCCGGACCGGATGTAGTCGAGTTTCTGTGCGACTTCGGTGTCCCCGACAGTCCCGGACGCGTTGGCCTGGCTCTGGGTCTGGAGCTGGCCCGTCCCGGCGGCGACGCCGGCGGTCACCAGCAGCATGAGCACGAGCACGACCAGGTTGTGCTCGGTGACGAACCCGAACGTCTTCTCCAGTGCGTCTCTCATCGTCTCGCCTCCGGTGCGGAGAGGAGTACCCGGGAGTGCGGGTCGCTGTCCGAACTGCGATACGAGCTGCGGTCCCTCCGCATCGACGTGAACGGGGGACCAGTGGGCGGTCGCGTGAACATTGCACTCGCACCGTCTCCCCCAGCCCCCATATAAACGGAAACAGAACTTCAGGGTCAGAAACTCTGCGAAAATTCCGGCTATCCGGAAGAGGCCGGTCGACAGCCTTATACTTACCGAACGTTCAGTCAGTATATGAGCGATACCACGTCGAGTCGTCGTCCGGTCGTCGCCGCGCTGCTCGCGGTGGCGGTGACGGGGCTCGGCCACGTGTACCTGCGCCGCTGGGCCAGGGCGCTCGGGTGGATCACGGTCGGTTACGCCGCAGTGGTCCTCTTCGTCCCCGACACGACTCTGACAGCCCTCACCAGCGGCGGCGGAGTCGACCCGGTCACGCTCGCCCCGGTCGCACTCGTCGGACTGCTGAGCGCGGTCGACGCCTACCGGATCGCGCTGTTCACCGAACAATCGTCGGCCGGATCGGCCGGGTCAACCGGCACCGACGCCCGGGTCGACTGTCCGGCCTGCGGGAAACCGGTCGACCCCGAACTCGGGTTCTGTCACTGGTGTACGACCGATTTCACCGACCTGCGGGTGGCCGAAGCCGACGGCGACGACGTGGCCACGAGAGAGACCGAGGGCGACGAACGGGGTGACTGAGCGTGGTGGATGATTCGACCGGGACGACCGGGAGACCGGAGACGAACTGGAGCCCCGCGGAGGAAGACATCATGAAAGCGACGTACCGCGCGCTGCTCGAACACGGCTACGCGGGGCTGTCGATCTCGCGGATCGCCGACGAACTCGACAAGTCCAAGGCCTCGATCTACTACCACTACGACTCGAAAGACGACCTCCTGGTCGCTTTCCTCGAATATGCGGCCGACCAGTTCGAGTCATCGGTCGCGACCGAGACCGGCGACGACCCGCGGGCCGACCTCGACCACGTGGTCGAGAAGTTGCTGCCCCGCCAGCCGAGCGAGGAGCAACGGCAGGTCCAGTCGGTCGTACTCGGGCTCCGGAGCCAGGCCGTGACGAGCGAGCCGTTCCGCGAGCAGATCACTGCGATGGACGACCGCCTCGCGAACACAGTTCGGAAGATCGTCGACCGCGGCATCGAGGAGGGTACGTTCCGTGACGTCGACTCGACACGGGTCGCCGAACACGTCCTCGCGACGGTCAACGGGGCGATGTACGCACGCGCGACGACCGACCGCGAGGACGCTGTCGCCGCGGTGCGTGACTCGCTGTCGGCCTATCTCGACGCGACCCTGGAGGCCGAAACGGCGACCCTGGAGGACGATACGTCGACCCCCGAGAGCGAGTCGACGACACCGGAGGACGAGACATCGGCCCCGGAGGACGAGACGTGAGCGGGCGCGACGTCGACGTCGTGGACGGTGACCTCTTCAAACCGCTGGTCGTCCTCTCGCTCCCGATCGTTCTCTCCCAGATGCTCCAGGTCGGCTACAACCTCGCCGATACTTTCTGGGTCGGCCGCCTCGGCCAGGAGGCCGTCTCGGCGCTCTCGTACTCCTGGCCGCTGGTCTTCCTGATGATCTCGGTCGCGGGCGGGTTCACCGTGGCTGGGACGGTACTGGTCGCCCAGCACAAGGGCGCGGGCAACGACGACCGCGTCGACTACGCCGCCGGCCAGACGATCGCCTTCGTCGGTATCCTCGCGGTCTTCTTCTCGGTCCTTGGCTACGTCCTCACGCCCACGCTCGTCTCGCTCGTCGGCGCGACGCCCGGATCCGTAGAGTACGCCCTCTCCGTCGAGTACACCCGCACCATCTTCGTCGGCGTCGTCTTCATGTTCGGTTTCTTCATCTTCCAGGCGCTCCTGCGCGGCTGGGGTGACACACGGACGCCGCTGTATCTCATGGCGCTGGGCGTCGCGCTCAACGTCGTCCTCGACCCGTTCCTGATCCTCGGTTTCCAGGAGAACGTCCTCTTCACTGCACTCGGCCTCGACGGCCTCCAGTCGTGGCTCTACGCGCAAACGGGTTTCGCCGGCTTCGGCGTCCAGGGCGCGGCCATCGCCACGGTCTTCTCCCGGGGTGTCGGCGCGATACTCGGCCTGACCTGGCTGTTCTCCGGCAGCGTCGGGATCCACCTCTCGCTGTCGGACCTCAAACTCGACCCCGAGATGGTCCGGCGGATCGTCTCGCTCGGTGCGCCCTCCAGCGTCGAGCAGTCGACGCGCGCGCTGGGTATCACCGTCCTCACCGCGCTCGTCGCACTCGCCGGCGACGACGCCGTCGCCGCACTCGGAATCGGCAACCGGATCAACTCGCTCGTGTTCCTCCCGGCACTGGGACTGGCCCGCGGGACGGAGACAGTCGTCGGGCAGAACCTCGGGAGCGACCAGATCGACCGCGCCAAGCGCGCAGTGGGCTACAGCAGCGGCATGGTGGCGGGCGTCCTCGCGGTGGTCGGCGTTATCGCCTACGTCTTCGCCCGCCCCATCACGGCGATCTTCATCCCCGGCGCGCCCGACGTCATCGCCATCGGTGCCGACTACCTGCGGATCATCGGGCCGACGTTCCTCTTTATCGGCGTCTTTCAGGTCGTCCAGGGTGCCTTCCGCGGTAGTGGTTCGACCCGCCTCGCGATGGCCTTCGCCATCCTCTCGCTGTGGGCCTTCCGGCTCCCGCCCGCGTACCTGTTGCTCGCCGTCTTCGACATGGGCGCGACGGGTGTCTGGTACGCCATCGCGCTCTCGAACGTCCTCGCGATGCTCGCAGCCAGTCTGTGGTTCCTCCGGGGCACCTGGACCGAGAGCGTCGTCGAGGACGAACCGAACCCGGTCCCCGGCGACGACGATTGAGGAGGAGCGGTTCCACGAACTCGTGGTCGAGTGCCCGAATACAGAGCGTGCCGTCGGCAGGAGACCGGTGTCGACCGGGACCGACAACAGTTGGTCTCCCACAGGGTTTTCATCACGGCTCGAATAGGCGCACGTGCATGTGTTCTCGCAGGTCAGTACTCCTCGAGGAGATGGTATGGCCAGAAGTCGAAGCAGCCCTCGAAGCCGGAACGCGGACTGCGGTCGTGGCTGTCGGCTCGATCGAACAGCACGGGCCGCATCTGCCGCTGAATATGGATACGCTGGACGGCGACGAACTCGCCCGACGGATCGCAGCAACGCTCGGGGATGCTCTCGCGGCACCCACGATACGCCCCGGTTGTTCGGGGCATCACATGGAGTTCCCGGGGACGATCACTGTCCCACCCGAGACACTGATGGACGTGATCCGCTCGTATTGCCGGTCACTCGACGAACACGGGTTCGAACACATCGTCCTCGTTCCGACCCACGGCGGGAACTTTGGCCCGGTCAAGACCGTCGCGCCCGACGTCGCTCGCGAGATCGACGCGACCGTCATCCCACTCGCCGACCTCGACGAGCACATGCAGTTGCTGAACGACGGGCTCGACGAGGCGGGCGTCGACTACAACCAGGACGTGATTCACGCCGGGGCGGCCGAGACCGCGGTCGTACTGGCGATCGACGAGGACCTCGTCAGAGTGGAGAACCTGGAGCGCGGTCCCGAAGGGGATACGTCCACCGCCCGACTGCTCAGCGAGGGGTTCAGAGCGATTACCGAGAACGGTGTGCTCGGAGACCCGCACAGAGCGAACGCCGAAGCCGGTGAAACGATCATCCAGACGGTCGTGGACACCTACGTCGATCACATCGAAACTGAACGGAGTGCAGTCTGATCGAGTTGGGCGTGTTCCAGGTCCCGGGTACCCCCAGTGGATTCATCGGAACTCGCAGTACGTCTCGGCGCAGCAGGTCTCGGGGGACCTACTCTGGCCGACCGGGGAAACATCCGACCGTGCGAGGCGCGGGTGACGAGAGAGCGGCGTTGTCTCGGGCCATTCTCACTCGTGTCCCCTATCGAGACTCGGACTCCGAAATCAGGTGGATCGACTCCGGAGGAACCAGTACCCGGAGCGCGGGCCCGGCATCGACCCCGAGTCGTTCGAACGTCGGCGGGCGAACGCTCGCTGTGAGGGTGAGCGCTCCACCCTCGACCTCGACGTCCACCCGATACTCGTTGCCTTCGTTCAACCAGCGAGCGACGGTACCAGCGACGGCGTTCGCCTGTTCGGCCCCGCCGTCGACGGACGCGTCGAGAGGTTCCAGTTCGACTCGCGACGGGTGGATACAGACCGTGACGCTCGATCCGGGGCCGGCCGACTCGGAAACCGCCACAGCAGAGGCGGCCGACCCGGAGATGTCCGGGGTTGCCGTCCGAAATCGTGCGTCCCCGACCTGCACCCACACTCCCTCCTCGTCCCCGGACCCGGTCCGTTCGGCCACGGTCCCGTCGAAGAGGTTCTCGGTGCCGGTGAATCGCGCGACGAAGCGACTGGCGGGTCGGTCGAGTACCGCCGACGGCTCCCCGACCTGTTCGAGTTCGCCGTCCCGGACGATGGCGAGTCGGTCACCCAGCGCCGTCGCCGTTCGCTGGTCGTGGGTGACGTAGAGGACGGGGATGTCCAGCGACGCGAACAGGTCGTGGAGTTCGTCCCGGAGCCGTTTGCGGATCGGCGCGTCGAGACTGGAGAGGGGTTCGTCCAGCAACAGGATATCGGGGTCGGCCGCCAGCGTCCGCGCGAGTGCGACCCGCTGGCGCTCGCCGCCCGAGAGCGTCGCCGGCCGTCTGTCGAGTACGTCTTCGAGTTCGAGGGTCGCCGCGAGTTCCGCGACACGCTCCTCACCTGTGGCCGCGTACTCGACGTTCTCCCGGGCGGTCATGTGCGGGAAGAGCGCACCCTCCTGGAACACCATCCCCACGCGCCGGTCTTCGAGCGGCCGGCCGACGAGTTCCCGCCCGTCGAGCACGATCGATCCCGCATCGGGTTCGGCGATGCCCGCGACCAGCGAGAGCAACGTCGTCTTGCCGCTCCCCGACGGCCCCAGGACGGCGAGTACTTCGTCCGCGACGGTCAGGTCGACGGGGCCGAACGCGAACTCGCCGTAGGCGTTCGTCAGTCCGGAGAGTTCGAGCGTCATCGCCATGGGTTCGACGCGACGGTGTTGAGCACGAGCAACGCCCCGACGGAGATGACGACCAGCAGTATCGCCACCGGGTAGGCGCTGTCGAGGCCGAGCGACTGGAAGGAGACCCAGATCTCGACGGGCATCGTCCGCGGGTAGTACGCCACCATCATCGTCGCGCCGAACTCGCCCATCGCCCGCGCGAACGCCAGCGTCACGCCGGCGAGGATGCCCGGACCGGCCAGCGGCAGCGTCACGTTCCGGGCGGTCGCCCACCGACTCTTGCCCAGCGAGCGCGAGGCGTGTTCGAGCGTGCGGTCGACGCTCTCGAAGGCGGCCTTGGCCGTCACGACGACGAACGGCGACGCGACGAACGTCTGTGCGAGGACGACCCCGGCCAGCGACCGCGTCAGTGGCAGGCCCGCGGCGGCCGCCGTCCCACCGAGGAGCGTGTTGGGGCCGAACACCGTGAGCAACACCACTCCGCCGACCGTCGGGGGGAGCACCAGCGGGAGCACCACGACGGCGAGCACCGCGTTCTTCCAGGGCGTCTCGGCACGGGCGAGCCAGTACGCGAGCGGGAGGCCGAAAACCGTCGCAACGACTGTCGTGATCGACGCCGACAGCAGCGAGGTCGTCGCCGCCGACCGGACCGTAGCGTCGCCCAGTCGCCCGAGAACCTCACTCGGTGACGCCGAGAGAAACAGCGACAACAGCGGCGCGAAGTAGTAGACGAGCAACAACCCACCCAGCACCAGCGCTATCGACAGCCAGTCGACCGACCCGAGGCGGTGCGAGTGGGTCGATTTCGTCGATTGCGTCGGATCCGTCGATCCGGTCGGTCCCGTGGGTTCCGTCGTCATGGCTGAATCAGCTCAGAACGGGTATTTCGGACACATCGTTCACCGACTCGCTCGTCGCCCGTCGAACGTCCGCGGGAGCGTCGCCCTCGTAGCGCGGGAACCCCTCGTGGACCAGGAATCCCGACTCGTCGAGGTACCCCCCCGTCGTCAGGGCGTCGAACACCGAGACAGCGGCGTCGCTCGACTCCCGGATCGTCGCGCCGTACCCGATGGTGTCGCCCTGTATCTCCTGTCCGCTCGGGAGTTCGTAGGAAACCGTCGCGTACCAGTCCTCGGCGTACTCGGGGTCGCTGAGGTCGACCTGGGCCGGGAGTTCGACGTACTCGTAGCCGCGCTCGACGGCCATGTTCCGGTAGGCGAGGGCGGCGTCGACCGCCCCCGTCTCGAACTGGCTGACCAGCGCCGTCTCCGGATAGACCTGCTCGCGACTCGGAATCCGCTCGTGCAGGGCCGGGGCGTCGTCGTAGTACCGCGAGGCGAGTTCGAGCGTGAACAGCGCACGATAGCCCAGGGGGTCCTGGTCGGGGTCGGTCCGTCCGAGGCTGACGTCCCCGTCGAGGAGGGGTTCGTACCACCGCTCGGCACCTTCCCCTACCCTGGCTCCCTCCCCCGCGTCCGAATCGGCATCGGCGATCCGCCGTCCACCCTCGGTCTCGGGGTTGTACGCGAGGACGACCGCGTTGCTCGTGAACACCGAGTACCACGGCGGTGAGAGCGGCGTCTCGAACAGCGCAGTGTCGGCGACTGCGACGATATCCGGGTCGCGCTGGCCCTCGTCGACCAGCCGGGCGACCGTCGCCGACCCGTGTGACTCGACCTGTACCGGGAGGTCCACCGCGGACTCGAATCCGGTTTCGAGGGCGTGCTGGAGACTCCCCGCCGCGAGCACGTCCACGGGCGCCGAGTTCGTGCCCGCCTCGCCGGGCCCCTCCCTCCCGGAGGAGACGCCGCTCGGACACCCCGCGAGTCCCGTGACCCCTGCGACTGCCCCCACACCGGCCGCTCGCAGGAACCGCCGGCGTGTACAGGGTGAACCGGACGAACAGGGCAAACAGGACGAACTGTCCTGCGCGTCGCCCCGTTGTTCCCACATGGACACAACCATCGTTATGTCGGTATCGGCATAACCGTTTTGCCCGTCGGCGAACAGGGATTCACATGGATCACGAGGTCGACGTCGACGCGCGCCTGGACAGGGAGGGGGTGCGGTTCGCGGCGCGCGACGCGGAACTGCTCCGTGCGATACGCGAGCAGGGGTCGCTCAACGGGGCCGCGAACGCGCTCGGGCGGTCCTACTCCCGTTCGCAACAGCGCGTGGTCGAACTCGAAGACGCGTTCGGACAGCTGGTCGAGCGCCAGCGCGGGGGGTCGGGCGGCGGCGGGAGTTCGCTCACCGACACCGCCGAAGGGCTCCTCGCGGAGTTCGACCGACTGGAGGCCGAGTTCGCCGGTCTGACCGACGTCGAGGAGACCGTTCTTCGAGGGAGGGTCGTCGAGCGCGACGGCGAACTCGGAACCGTCGAAACCGGGGCTGGGCTCGTCCGGGCGATCGTGCCCCCGACGGCCGAGGAGGTTCGCCTCGCGGTCCGGGCGGACGCCATCACGCTCCACGCGCCCGGCAGTGTCCCGGAGACGGAGACGAGCGCCCGGAACCAGTTCCGCGGGGAGGTTCGGGCGGTTCGTTCGGGCGACGCGCTCGCGCGAGTGGTACTCAATGTCGACGCCGACACCGACCTGACCGTCCTCGTGACCCGGACGAGCATCGAGACGCTCGGTCTCGAACCCGGGACACCAGTCGTCGCCTCGTTCAAGGCGACTGCGACGCGAGCCTATCCTGCTGATTCGTCCCAGGTCGACTGCTAGGGACTGCTGTGACTGTTGTGTGTGCAGCAAGACGAGTGGATTCAGTGAAACAATTCGAGTCGATGCAGCTGCCGCAACCGCAATCGTGCCCGTCGTGGCCGCCCTCGTGATCGTGGGATGGAAGCCCTCGGCGGGCTCGCGGTCGCTGCGCGACATATCCGCGCTCTCCGCACTCCCCGCGCGGATAGGGGTCGCGCAGGCGACTACGGCCTTCGGCCCGCGAGCCCACCTCGCCCTTCCAGTCCGCCAGGGACGAAGTAGGTCGCACAGGCTGTCTTGACCTGGATCGTTCGGAAGCTGACCTCCACAAAGATCCCCCTGGCGGACTGAAAGGGCGAGGGTCGCTGGCGGTGAGCGGAGCGAACGGAGTCGCCTGAGCGGGCCCTATTCTCGCGAGTGCGGTGCTGTGCGGTTGTCCAAGCGAGAATATCCCGCTCAGCGACCGCCAGCGGCCCGAGGGCTTTCATCCCACCACGTCGCGTGCGGTCGCGGTCACTCCAATGACAGCTAGCGAGCGGCCCGAGGGCTTTCAACTCACGAGATCGAGTGCGGTCGAAATGCTGCCTTCAGATCGGGTTTCCTCGACAGAACCACGATAGCCCCAATCAGGTCGAACCGACCGACAGACCGGCGACGCTGTTGGGCGGGAGCGTGACGACCAGGTCACCGTCCTCGGTCGCGACGTCGAGGTCGGACGCCTCGAACCCCGCGGCGTTCTCGCGGGTGGAGTAGTCGTCGGGGTCGTGGTCGGCGAACAGCACCTCGCCGGTCGCACCGTCGAACCCGCCCTCAACGGAGACGGCGACCGTCCGCTCCTCGTCGAGCGCGCGGTTGCTGAGCGTGACGTGGGTGTCGCCGTCGCTGTCGCTGTCGTCGCCGTCGTTGCCGTCGTTGCCGTCGCCATCGTCGCTGTCGCCGTCGCCACCGTCCACCGTCGCGGAGGCGCTGACGAGCGGGAGGTCCCGCAGGTCGGTCTCCATCGTGTCGGTCTCGACGACCGTCCGGACCGCCGTAGCTCCGGCGTGTGGTCCGTAGAGGTCGAACACCCGGTAGGTGGGCGTCGGCCAGGCGGCCTCCTCGTCGGTCTGGACGACACACTGCAGGACGTTCACCGTCTGGGCCAGGTTCGCCATCGACACCACGTCCGCGCGGTGGTTGAAGTCGTCGAGGACCCCCGCGGCGGCGACGGCGTCGCGCACGGTGTTTTCCTGTTCGAGGCCGTTCTCGCCCGTGGCCTCGGGGTACCAGGCACCCCACTCGTCGACCGCGACGCGCACGTCGTCCGTCGAGAGATACGTGTCGAGGGCGGCCGCCGCGTCGTCGATGTCGAGGCCGACCTGCAGGGAGTGGGCAAAGAGCGTGTAGTACTCCTCGCGGTCGAACTCGGTCGGGCTCCCACACTCCGGACCGAAGCGCCCGAAGTAGCGGTGGACCGAGAGGTGGTCGACCAGGTCCGGCGCGGTGAGCGCCGAGAGGAACCGACGGTTCCAGTCCTCGTCGATGTGTCCGCAGGCGATGGTCTCCTCGGCCCCGGAGAGGCGCATGTAGTGGGCGAAGCGTCTGAACTCGTCGGCGTACGTCTCGGGGTCGAACTGGCCGCCACAGCCCCAGTTCTCGTTGCCGACGCCCCAGTAGGTCACGTCGTGGGGCTCCTCGCTGCCGTTCTCGGCCCGCTCCCGGGTGAGCGTCGTGTCGCCGTCGTTGTTGCAGTACTCCACCCACTCCCTGGCCTCCGTCGGTGACCCCGAGCCGACGTTCGCGGCCAGGAACGGCTCCGCGTCGACGAGCCGGCACAGCCGCATGAACTCCTCGGTCCCGAAGGCATTGGATTCCTCGAACAGCTTCTCGCGGCCCTGTGCCCAGAAGTCGTTCGGGCGGCGCGGGCGGTTCTCGCGGGGACCGACGCCGTCGCGCCAGTCGTACGCGTCGGCGAAACAGCCACCCGGCCACCGGAGCAGGTTCACCCCCAGGTCCGCGAGGAGCTCTACGGTGTCTTCTCGGATCCCGTCGGTCGTCGCAACGCGGTCGTCGTCGCCGACCCAGATCCCCCCGTAGATACACCGGCCGAGGTGTTCGGCGAAGTGACCGTGGACTTCGGGATCGACGCGGTCGATCTCTTCGTGGCGTCGAACGCGAACGGTGTCACGTGTCATGGACGATATCTATCGCGTCCCCGGAGCGGTTAAATAACTCGGCATCAGTCTCGCCGCCCCGGCACTGCCACCCCGTGGCGCTGCGAATGACAGAATCCGTGCACGGGATTGTGATCGGTGAAGTGACCGGTGGGGGACGAGTCGTCCCCCGATGTGACAAACAACCGATCAGA
>Ga0207813_100291_pt1 | contig 33721 bp, 28 predicted proteins | sample A23E3SouthBayCA_2_FD_187730 | JGI IMG/M metagenome (GOLD analysis project Ga0207813, IMG submission 187730) | Aerobic enrichment media microbial communities from Eden Landing Ponds, California, USA - A23 E3 (4) (SPAdes) | ecosystem: Environmental > Aquatic > Marine > Unclassified | place... | reverse complement strand
CTGGCGGCCTCACTGGGCTCCGGGCTCGCCGAACAGGCCGCAGCTGCGCCCGACGACGCCAACCCCGCCGCGAGCGCGCCGTCGACGGCCGAACAGGAACCAGACCCGATCGGAACGCTCCAGCAGCGCTACGCCGCGGGCGAACTCACCGATTCGGAGTTCGAAGCACGGATGGATCGACTACTGGAGAGCGGCGCCCGACCCGAGGAGCGCAGCGGCCGCGAGCGTGAGCGCGTGGTCGAACGGTAGCACGCCTGGCGGGGGCAGAGTCGGTCGCTACCGGCCGTCGTAGACGACCTCGCCGTCGACGACCGTCATCGCCACGTCGATCCCCGCGATCTCGGTTGTGTGCTCCCACGGCGACCGCTCGAGCACGGTGAAGTCCGCGAGCTTCCCAGACTCGACGGTGCCGAGTCGCTCCTCGTCGAAGCCCGCGTACGCTGCGCCGAGCGTGTACGCTCGCAGCGCGTCGGTAACCGGGAGCCGCTGGGCGTCGACCGCCGTGTTGACGGCGTGGTGGACGCCCAGTAACGGGTCGAGCGGCATGCAGTCCGAGCCGAACGCGAGGGGCGCGCCCGCCTCCTCGAGCAGCGCGTAGCGGTTCGTCTCCGTCCGGCGCGCGCCGAGGCGGGACTCGTAGAGCCCGCCGTCTTTCGCCCACTTGAGGAAGTTCGGTTGGACCGAGGCGACGACGCCCATCTCGGCGAAGCGCTGGATCGCCGCCTCGGAGGCGAGTTCGACGTGCTCGACGCGGTGGCGCATCCCGCCAGGGTCGTCCGTCGCCGCGAAGGCGTCGAGCACCGCGTCAATCGCCACGTCGCCGATGGCGTGGGCGGTGACTTGGAAGCCAGCGTCGTCCGCGCGCTGGACGATCTCCTGAAGCTCTTCGGGGTCGACGACCCAGGAGCCGTGCTCCGCGGGGTCGTCGTCGTACGCCTCGGAGACCCGGGCCGTGCGGCCGCCGAAGGAGCCGTCAGTGTAGGTCTTGATCGCCCCCGTTTGGACCATCCCGGAGCCGTGGTTGGTTCTGAGCCCGGTCTCGATCAGCGCGTCGAGGTGGTCGGCCCAGTAGTTTACCCGAACCCGCAGCGAGAGGTCGGCGGCGAGGTCCAGCTCGCGGTACACCTCGGGCGCGTAGGAGCCCCGGACCATGTCGTGGATCCCGGTGACGCCGCGCTCGTTGGCGTGCGTCTGCGCGGCCGCGATGAGCCGTTCGGTCTCGTCGGTGTCGGGCGCGACAGCCTCGTAGAGCACGTCGACGGCCTCCTCCACCAGGACGCCCGTCGGCTCCCCGTCCTCGTAGTGGACGTTGGCCTCCGCCATCTCGCTCTCGTAGCGGTCGAGGACGACGCTGTTGACGGAGGCGACGTGCATGTCCTCGCGGAACGCGACGACCGGGCGCGTCTCGCTCACGGCGTCGAGATCCTCGCGGTCGAGATAGCGGTTCTCGGGCCAGGTGCTCTCGTCGTAGCCGTAGCCGCGAACCCACTCGGCGTCCGCGGGTGCGTCGGTGGTCGCGGCGTGCTCGCGCAGGATCGAGACCGCCGCGTCGAGATCGTCGGCCGCCGAGAGATCGGCGTGGACGAGGTACTTCCCGGCAGTGGTGAGATGAGTGTGGGCGTCGATGAACCCCGGGAGGAGCACGCGCCCGTCGAGGTCGATCACCTCGGTGTCGGTGCCCGCGAGGAACTCAACGTCGTAGGTGGTACCCAGTCGGACGATCTCGCCGTCCCGGACGGCGACGGCCTCGTAGGTCTCGTCGGGATCGGTCAGCGTGTGGATCTCGCCGTCGATGAAGACGGTGTCGGCGGCCTCGGTCATTGGTGGAGCGCGGGTCGGACTGGCCAAAACCGTTCGGGAACCGGGCGAGCCGGCGCAGGCTCGTGACGGCGCTCGCCCGCCGCGGATCGGTAACGGTTTGCCCGCCCCGGCGGAACCCGGGGGCATGACCGACCGCGTCGACGCCGACACCGCGGAGGAACTCGCCGACCGGGTCGAGAGCGGCGACCTCCGGCTGTACGAACTCGGAGAGCACGCCGACGCCGACACCGCCGCCGCGGCCCGGCGCCGAGTCGTCGAAGCTCACGCCGGCACCGAACTAAAAACGACGGGCGAGTACAGCTTCCCGGCCGAGAAGGCGGCGGGCTCCAACATCGAGAACATGATCGGCGCGGCCCAGATCCCGATGGGCGTCGCCGGCCCCGTCACGATCGACGGCGGCGCGTACTCCGGCGAGACGTACCTCCCCCTGGCGACGACAGAGGGCGCACTGCTGGCCTCCGTGAACCGCGGGCTCTCCGTCATCGACGACGCCGGGGGCGCGACCGCCCGGGTGACCAAACAGGGAATGACCCGCGCGCCCGTCTTCCAGACGGGCGGGATCGCCGAGTCACAGGCGCTCGCGGAGTGGGTCCGGGACAACACCGATCTGCTGCGGGAGGCCGCCGAATCGACGACGAGCCACGGGAAACTGCTCGACGTGACGCCGTACGTCGTCGGCGACAACGTGTTCCTGCGCTTCCGCTACGACACGGCCGACGCGATGGGGATGAACATGGCCACCATCGCCACCGGCGAGGCCTGCGACGTGATCGAGGCGGAGACCGACGCCTCGCTCGTCGCGCTCTCGGGGAATCTCTGTACGGACAAGAAGCCCGCCGCGATCAACGCCGTCGAGGGGCGCGGCCGCAGCGTGACCGCGGAGGCGCTGCTCCCCCGGGAGTTCGTCGAGGAGACGCTGAAAACCACGCCCGAGGCGATCGCGGAAGTCAACACCCGGAAGAACCTGATCGGCAGTGCGAAAGCCGGCAGTCTGGGGTTCAACGCTCAGGCGGCAAACGTCGTCGCCGCGATGTATCTCGCGACCGGGCAGGACGCCGCCCAGGTCGTCGAGGGCAGCAACGGCATCGTCTCCGTCGAAGCTCGTGAGGAGGGACTGTACGCCGCCATTTCGCTGGCCTCGATCGAGGTCGGCACCGTTGGCGGCGGGACGAAACTCCCCACGCAGTCCGAGGGCCTCGACGTGCTGGGGATCCGCGGCGGCGGCGACCCGGCGGGGTCGAACGCCGACGCGCTCGCGGAGTGTGTCGCAACCGGGGCGCTCGCGGGCGAGCTTTCGCTGCTCTCGGCGCTCGCCTCGCGGAATCTGTCCAGCGCGCACGCCGAACTGGGTCGGTAAGCCCCGGGCGCGTCCGCCTCAGACCAGCCGCAGTTCGCCGCCGGACTGGATCACTTCCCCCTGCCGGCGGAGTTTCTCCAGCAGTTTCTCCGCGGCGCCGCGTGGGACGCCGTCGTCGACGGCCCGGTCGATGATCTCGCCCTCGGTCCCGCCCTCCCGGACGGCGTCGCGGACCTTCTCGTCGCGACCCTGCGAGGACGATTTCGCGGTGTCGCCCGCCGCCTGCACCTCGTCGGCGTCGATGCCGGACTGTTCGAGGTAGTCGCGTTCGGAGATACCGCTCTCCTCGGCGCGCTGTTCGAGTTCGGAGACGTGTGCCACGTCGTCGAACGCGGCGCTATCGCCGTGTTTCTTCGCCAGGAGGGCCGCACGCGCCTCGCGGGCGGCCTCGCGGTCGTCGGTCTCGTAGAACGTCCGGAGTTTCTTCGTCTGGTGGCGCCGCCCGCATTTCGGGCAGGTCGCGGAGTCGCTCTCGCGGGGGTCCGTGAGCAGCCAGTAGGTGCCACACTCGGTGCAGCCGACGACCGCGTACATGGGTCGTGGTGGTGCGCTTTCGGCTATGAATCCTCCGCTCGCCCCGACGAGTGTCGACGCCACGCGGGACACGCCGCGGCCCCGCGTGCATCCCGAGCCTTATCCCCGGCTCCACCGACCTCCAACTATGCGCGTGCTAGTCACCGGATCGGAGGGTCGCGTCGCGTCGGGAATCAAGCAGCACCTGGACACAGCGGCGTCCGACCACGAGTTCGTCTACCTCGATTTCGAGGAGGCGCCGGATGTGGACTACGTCGCCGATATTTCCGCGTACGAGGAGATCCGCCCGGCGTTCGACGGCGTCGACGCGGTGGTCCACCTCGCTGCGGACCCGAAAGTCTCGGCCACCTGGGAGTCGGTCCACCAGAGCAACATCGTCGGGACGCGGAACGTGCTCGAAGCCGCGTCCGACGCCGAGGTCGAGCAGGTCGTGTTCGCCTCCTCGATCCACGCCGCGGGGATGTGGGAGGAGGACGGCAAGCCCGACGTGTACGGCCTCGACGACGACACGAACGTCACCGTCGACGACGACGAGCGCCCGGACTCGTACTACGGCGTCTCCAAGGCGTACGGCGAGGACATGGGTCGGTTCTACATCGAGCAGCGGGAGTACCCAAAGCGCTTCTACGCGCCCCGGATCGCCAGCGTCCGCGGCGGCCTCTACGACAACCCCTACGGCGACGCCGAGCAGGGCGTCGAGAACGGCGACTGGGAGCGCGGCAGCGAGGCGTACACCGAGCAGGTGAAACGGCTGAAGGGGACGTGGCTCTCGCTGCGGGACTGGGCGCAGTTGGTGGAGCTGTGTCTGGCCGACGAGGACACCGAGTTCGGGATCTTCTTCGCGACCAGCGACAATCCGCGGAGTTGGTTCGATCTGGAGCACACGAAGGAGCTACTGGGGTACGAGCCGCAGGACTCCGCGAGCGACTGGCAGTCGCCGCCCCAGGAACTGTTGGAGTAGCTCGTCCCCGCGCAGTATAGCCGCGAACTCAGGAACTATACGCCCTCGCACGCCATTGACCCACATGGATCGCTACACACCGGACGACGACGATTTCGTCGAAGCCGTCGACGACGTGCATCTGACTGTCGGCGCCAGCGGCGAGGAGACCAGCGTCCAGCACTTCGAGATCGAACCCGGCGCGGAGGTCCCCTCCCACAGCCACCACCACGAACAGGCCGGCCTGATCACCCAGGGCGAACTCACGTTCGTCCTCGAGGACGGCGAGGAGGTCACTGTCGGCGCCGGCGAGTCATACACGCTGCTGGGCGACGAGGTCCACGCCGCCGAGAACCGCGGCGACGAGACGGTCGTCGGCATCGACGTGTTCGCGCCGCCGCGGACCGACCCCGACTGGGCGGAGTAGCGACTGACGGGCGAGCAGCAAAAGAAAGCGGAGTTAGCGGATCCGAGAAGCTGGCCTAGGCCAGCTTCTCGATGTTCTCGACGACGGCTTCCGCGTACTCGTCGGTCGAGAGCTTCTGGGCGTCCTCGCGGTGGCGCTCGATGTCGTAGGTGACGTTCCCCTCGGAGATCGTCTTCTCGACGGCGTCGCGCACCAGCTTGCCGGTGTCCTCCCAGCCGATGTGTTCGAACATCAGGCGGCCGGAGAGGATCAGCGCGGTCGGGTTGGCCTTGTTCTGGCCGGCGTTCTTCGGCGAGGAGCCGTGGACCGGCTCCGCGAGCACGCGCCCGTGACCGAAGTTGGCGCCCGGCGCGATGCCGAGGCCGCCGATCTGGGCGCCCGCAGCGTCGGAGAGGTAGTCGCCGTTGAGGTTCGGCATCGCCAGCACGTCGTACTCGTCGGGGCGGAGCTGCATCCACTGGAGCATCGCGTCCGCGAGGCGCTCGTCGACCATGACGGCGTCCTCGGGGATGTCGACCTCACCCTCCTGCTCCCACAGCGAGTCGGGGGCGGCGAAGACCTCCTCGTCGGGGTACTCCTCCTCGGCGACCTCCATGCCCCACTCGCCGAACTGGCCCTCGGTGAACTTCATGATGTTCCCCTTGTGGACCAGCGTGACCTTGTCGCGGTCGTTCTCGATGGCGTAGTCGATCGCCTCGCGCACGAGGCGCTTGGAGCCCTTCTCGGTGATCGGCTTGATGCCGATACCGATGGGGCCGTCGTGCATCGTCTCGTCGAAGCCCATCTCCTGCTCGACGAAGTCACGGACCTGCTCGACTTCGTCCGTGCCGGCCTCCCACTCGATGCCGGCGTAGACGTCTTCGGTGTTCTCCCGGAACGTGACCATATTCATGGCCTCCGGGTCCTTCATTGGCGACGGCGCGCCGTCGAGGTAGTACGTCGGTCGGACGTTCGCGAACAGGTCGAGCGTCTGGCGCAGCGCGACGTTCAGCGAGCGGAAGCCGGCGCCGACGGGCGTCGTCAGCGGGCCCTTGATCGCGACGCGGTGTTCCCGGATGGCCTCCACCGTCTCGTCGGGGAGGTTCTCGTCGTACATCTCGCGGGCGGTCTCGCCGGCGTAGACGCGCATCCAGTTCACGTCACGGCCAGTCGCCTCGGCGGCGGCGGTCAGCACCTTCTGGGCCGCGGGACCGACTTCCTTCCCGATGCCGTCGCCGTGGATGATCGGGATGATTGGGTCGTTCGGTACGTCGAGTTCGCCGGTCTCCTCGTCGGCCAGGGTGATCTGCGACCCCGACTCCGGCGGTTCGATGTGCTCGTAGCTCATAGCGCGTTAAACGTCTCACAGCGGAACCAAATGCTTGCCGTTCTTCCGGCCGCGGCGTCGCGACTGGCAGACCCGGTGGAGGCGGCCGTTTCCCGTGGATTAATGCGCGCTGGCAACACCCACACGACCATGCGTATCATCGTCCACGGCGGCGCCGGCGGCAGCCCCGACGAACCCGAACCGCGGCAAGAAGTGCTCGACGAGGCCGCGGAAACCGGCGCAGCCGAGTCCGATCCGGTCGACGCCGTCGAGGCGGCGGTGAACGTCCTCGAAGCCTCCGACCGCTTCAACGCCGGCTACGGCGGCGCGGTCCAGTCCGACGGCGCAGTCCGGACCGACGCCGGCCTGATGACCTCCGATCGTGAGACCGGCGCCGTCGCCAGCATGGACGGCGTACGGGAGGCGATCTCCGCCGCACGGGTCGTGATGGAGGAGACGCCCCACATCTTCGTCGCCGGCGAGCACGCCGTCGATCTCGCCGACGAGTTCGGCGTCGAAACCGACGTGGACCTCCTGACACCCGAAAAACGCGAGGAGTACGCGGACGAGGACCCGCCGACAGCGGGGCCGAAAGCCCACCTCGAGTGGCTCGAAGAACGCTTCGGCGGCCACGACACCGTCGGCGCCGTCGCGTTCCACGAGGGCGAGGTCGCCGCCGCCACCTCCACGGGCGGGCGTTCGTGGGCGCTCGCGGGGCGGGTCGGCGACGTGCCCCAGGTCGGCTCCGGGTTCTACTGTACGCCCGCCGGCGGCGCCTCCGCCACCGGCGCGGGCGAGGACATCGCGAAGGTGACGCTGACCCAGCGCGCGGTCGACAAGCTGGAAGCGGGCGCCGACGCCCAGACCGCCGCCGACGACGCGATCGCGGAGTTCGACGATCTCACGGGCTCCTCGGCGGGCGTGATCGTCTGCGACGACGAGGGGACCGGTGCGGCGTTCAACTCCGACGCGATGCAGACGAGTACGGCGACGCGGTAGGGTCGCTTCGCGCCTCGGTGCGGCTGGCCGTCGCCGCACGCGGCCTTCGTCCCGGCGCGGCTGGCCGTCGCCGCACGCGGCCTTCGTCCCGGAACCTCTTTCCCCGGCACAGGCCAATCGAACAGCCATGAGCTACGGCGATCTGAGCCAGGAGGCAGTGGAAAAGCACCACGAGGCCGGCGAGATCCTGGTCGAGGTGATGCAGGAGGCCCGAGAGCTGGTCGAACCCGGCGTGACCCACCTGGAGGTCGCGGAAACCGCCGAGGAGCGCATCGTCGAACTCGGCGGCGAGCCGGCGTTCCCCGTCAACATCAGCATCGACCACGAGGCCTCCCACGCGACCCCGGCGGCCGACGATGACACCGAGTTCGGCGAGGACGACATGGTTTGTCTCGACATCGGCGTCCACGTCGACGGCTACATCGCCGACTCGGCGGTCACCGTCGACTTCTCAGGCAGCGACGAACTGGTCGAAGCCGCTGAACAGGCGCTCGACGCCGCGCTCGACGAGGTCGAAGCCGGCGCCGAGGTCGGCGTCGTGGGAGGGGCTATCGAGGACGTGATCGACGGCTACGGCTACTCGCCCGTGCTCAACCTCTCCGGTCACGGCCTCGGCCACTACGACGCGCACACGGGGCCGTCGATCCCGAACCGCGGCGTCGATCGCTCCGCCGAACTGGAAGCCGGCCAGGTAGTCGCCATCGAACCGTTCGCCACCGACGGCAGCGGGAAAGTTGGCGAAGGGAGCCACGAGCAGATCTTCGAACTGCAGGAGGAGCGCTCGGTGCGTGACCGCGCCGCCCGACAGGCGATGGACCAGATCGTCAGCGAGTTCGACGGCCTCCCGTTCGCCGAGCGCTGGCTCGACACCCCGCGGCCGTCGATGGCGCTGCGCCGGCTGAAAGCCGAGGGCGCCGTCAAGGGCTACCCCGTGCTCCAGGAGCGCGACGGGACACTGGTCTCACAGGCCGAGCACACGCTGATCGTCACCGAGGACGGCTACGAACTGACGACCGCCGGGCTGTTCGAGTAACTGATCGCTCTCGGCGGTCGAAAAACGACGGCGCCGAAGGGCGCCGTTCCGACGCATAGCCGGCATCGCTCGCCGTCGGGCCCCCACACCCGGACGGCCACTGCCGGGGGTTACGCGTTGTTCATCCGCGTCGCCGTCTGCGAATCACACGTCTGACAGACGGCCACGCGGTACGGCTCTCTGGAGAACTCCGAGTTCTCCTGTTGATCGCTCTCGGTCCGGATCTCGACCCGGACGTCGTGGATCGTCTCCCCGTCACACTCCGGACAGCTCTCTCGAACGTTGTCAGGATCGGAGGGTTGAGTGGCCATGCGCCCGCCCTTTCTCGGAGGAGTCTGATAAAGGCGGTGCTAATTGGTCTGACAGAGCGGCATCGAAACTGGCTAAATCGGCGGTTTCACGCCGATTGCCGGGCGTTCGCCGATCAGCTAGTCGTCCGTGTCTGTCTCGCGGCTGTCGGATACGCGTCAGACACACACCAGTAGACTGATACACGTTACGGCGAACCAGTTCACGGCCGCGGCGGTTCGCCGTCGTAGGCGTCGAGGTCGGCGTAGAAGTTCAGCATCCCGAACTTCACCTTCTCGGGGTTCATGTCGATGAGTTCGTCGCGCTCCTCCTCGGGGAACGTGTCCCGGACGGAGAACCGACCCATGTCCGCGCGGGTGTAGCGCTTGTCCGCGAGGACGCGTACGCCGAAGTCGTCGGGCGAGCGAATCACCCGCCCCAGCGCCTGTCGTGTTTTGCGGACCGTCGGGATTTCGACTGCGTAGCGCCAGCCGGCCTGGTTCCGGTCGCCGTAGGCGCGGTCGTAGGCGTCCTGAACCGCCTCCAGCCGGTCGTCGATGTGGGGGTACGGGACGCCGACGACGGCGACGCTTCGGGCGGCGTCGCCGTCGAAGCTCACCCCCTCCGCGAGCGTCCCCCACAGCGAGGTGAACAGCGCAGCGTTCTCGCTCGCCACGAACCGTTCCCGGAGGTCGTCAGTGTCCACGTCGGAACTGTCGAGCATGAGCGCCGCGTCGCCGCCGTCGGCGTCGCCCACGGGGCGGCCGTCGCCGCCGCCCAGGCGCAGGTAGTAGCGCTCGGCCTCGGCGTAGGAGGGGAAAAACAGGAGGGTGTTCCCGGGCGTGAACTCGACGAGATCGGAGACGACCCCGGAGACTGACTCCTGAACCGCCGGGTCGCCGCGGTCGCTGGCGAACAGCGGGGGCGTGCCGGCGGCGTACGTCCGGCGGTGCTCCTCGGGGTACTCCAGGCCGTAGGCCATCGTCACGGGGTCATCGAGCCCCAGCACGTCGGCGGCCACGTCGAAGGGGCGCAGCGTCGCCGACATCAGGACGCTCGCGTACACCTCGTCGAACAGCGCCTCGGTCACTCTGCGCGGGATGCACGTGTACAGCTCCGCACGGCCGTAGATCTCGTCGGTGCCCTCGTTCCGGCGCACCGAGACCACGGGGTACTGGCCGAGTTCGGCGTTCTCGTCCATCCAGATCGAGAGGAACCGGGCGGCCGCGAGCGTCGCGCTCTCGGCGCGGGAGGTCGCGTCGCCGTTCTTGTACGCCTCCTCGTACTCCTCGTCGATCGCCTCGCCCAACTGGACCGCGAGTTCGATCTCGGTGTCGATCCCCCTCCCCTCGTAGTTCCGGAGGAACGCGAGCGTCAGGTCGTCGCGGGCGTCGTCGTTGGCGATGGGGACGTCGTGCCAGTGCTCGTCGATCCCCTCCCGCTCCCCGTACTCGAAGCCGTCCTCGTAGGCGTCGACGAGCGCGTCACGGAACGCGCCGACGACGTTCTCGGCGGCCTCCGCGCGGGAGTCCTCCCGATCGTCGAGTTCGTCCAGCGCGCTGTCGAGCGTGTTCTCCGTGAGGCTCCGACTCGCGTGGTCGCGGGCGGCGGACTCGATGTTGTGGGCCTCGTCGAACACGGTCACGACCCGCTCCGGCTCCCGGTCCAGCCACCGGAAGAACTGCTCGCGGATCGTGGGGTCGAGCAGGTGGTGGTAGTTACACACCACCAGATCGACCGCCTCCATCCCCTCTTTCAGCAGCTCGTAGCCACAGAGGTCGTGCTGGTCGGCGTACTCGTAGATCTCCTCGGGCGTCCGGACGCCGTCGTACAGCCACTCGTAGAACTGGTCGTTGTCGCCCAGCAGGTTGTTCCGGTAGTGCTCACAGATGTTCGTTCCCTCGACGGCGTCGATGCGTTCCTCGACGGCCTCCAGCTCCTCCATCACCGCCTCGCGGCGCTGGGCGGCGGCGGCGTCGCCCTCGCGGCTGGCGTCCAACAGCTCGCGCTGTTGCTGTTCGAGTTCGCGCTTCTCGGCCTGGTCCTCGACCAGTTCGCGCGTGGTGTCACGCAGCGTCTGACACTCCTGGTAGTCGACGCCGATGTGACACATCGACGACTTGCCTTTGAACACCACCGCGCGGATGTCCTCCTCGTCGTTGATCGCGCGGGCCTCCTCGACGAACTGGCGCATCTGCTGGTGGACGTTGGTCGTGATGACGACGGTCCGGTCCTCCTCGCGGGCGTGTTCGAGTGCGGGCACCAGCGCGGAGAGCGTCTTGCCAGTCCCGGGCGCGCCCTCGAACAGCACGTCGTCGCCGTCGTCCAGCGCGGCGGCGATGCGGGTCATCGCCTCCCCCTGGTTGGGGTAGGGGCTCTCGTACGGGAAGAACCGGCGTGTCGTCTCTGCCACGGACGGGGTTGGGTGGCTATCGGCCTAAAAGGCTCGGGGCGAGGCCAGCTGCTTCCTCGCGTCGGCCAGGTAAAAGGCTGTGTCGAGAACCGCCCGATTGCGACACACTCACACCCCTTCGTTTCGACTGGAGATCAGTCCACCAGTTCGATCAGGAGTTCGAGCATCTCCCCGTCTCCCTCGTTCTGGAGCAGGACGTAGAGGATTCCCAGCACCACGAGCAGTACGATCGCGGCGATCAGGAGCTCGACCAGTCCAATTTCCATTGGCGTCGAACGGGTCCGCCGGCGAGACCCAAGAGCGTGGTGGCCGATTCAGACCCCGAGAGCGGCGCCGTTACCGGTGAGGACGAACACGAGCGCGATCCCCAGCGCCGCCGCCGGCGGGATGGAGGCGTTGTCGTCGACGACGTAGCCCGCGATCACCGGCGTCACGCCGTCGGCCAGCGTCGCGCCCGCGGCGCCGACGGCGGCGGCCGCGAGCCCCGCCAGCAGCGGGGTGGCCGCGGTCGTAAACGGCGCCGCGAGCGCGAAGCAGACGAGAAACATCACGCCGAGGACGCCCGCCTGTTTGGCGGTGCCGGCGTCGTTCGAGCCGAGATAGCCCGAGACGGGGTCGCCGATGATCAGCATCAGCATCGCCGGGAGCGCAACCGCGGGGGCGAAGACGAACGCCACCGCCATCTGGGAGTAGGCGTACAGCGCGTAGCCCGCGACGTTCTCGCGCTCGTACTCGCGGGCCAGCGTGTCGAACAGCGGCCACTGGTAGTCGAGCACCAGTCGGACGAACTCGAGCACCGAGACGGCCACGGAGAGACCGACCAGCAGCAGGCGGACCTGCGGCCAGTCGACCAGCCCGAGCAGGTACAGCGCCGGGATGCCGATCCCCGAGGCATGCACGCCGCGGCGCCCGAGTTCGCTCATCCGTCGACGGGTTCGACGGTTTCGTACTGGGCCAGTACGGTCTCGAAGTCGGCCTCGCCCTCGTGGAGCGCCTCGAGCTGGCCGACCAGTTCACCGATCGGGATGCGGGCCTGTGCGCCCGTGTCGCGGTCCCGCAGCGTCACGGTCTCGGGGTCGTCCTCGAGCCCGTCGCGGTCGACGGTGACACAGAACGGCGTGCCGACCTCGTCCTGCCGGCGGTAGCGCCGGCCGATCGAGCCCGAGTCGTCTCGGGTGGCGTCGAAGCCCGCCGCCCGGAGCGTCGAGACGATCTCGCCCGCCGTCCCCAGGAGCGGCTCGTGGTTGCTCACGAGCGGGAACACCGCCACGTCCGTCGGCGCCATCTCGGGCGCGAAGGAGAGGTAGTCCCGTGGCTCCCCGCCGAGCTCGTCGCGCTGGAGCCCGTGGTCGATCAGCGTGTAGACGGTGCGGTCCACGCCGAAGGAGGGCTCGATCACATGGGGAACGATATGTTCCCCGGCCTCGGTCTCCTCCACGACTTCGAAGTTCGCCACGTCGGTGTCGACGGTGTACGAGTCGCCGTCGACCTCGACGGTGACCGACTCGGCCTCGAACGCGTCCGGGTCCCGCTCCGCGAGCGTTTCGAGTGCCTCGGCGACCGCGCCGGCGTCGCCGCCGAACTCGGGGCCGAGCGTCGCCATGTCGGGCTCGACGCTGGGGCGTTCGACCGTGCGCGGCTCGTCGTACTGCTTGAACACGGTGAAGTTCTCGCCGCTGCCTTTGGCGTGTTTCGAGAGGTCGTAGTCGCTCCGGGTCGAGAAGCCCGCGATCTCGATCCAGTCGCCGCCGGCGCTCTCGACTTTGGCCTCGGCGTCCCAGCAGTCCACGGCGTAGTGGGCGCGCTCGCCCGGGAGATGCTGGCGGAACCGGAGCTGCTCGGTGTCGACGCCGATGCGCTCGTACCACTCCTGGGCGACGCCGAGGTAGTAGGCGATCCAGTCCGAGGCGACGACGCCCTCGTCGACGGCCTCGCGGACGGTCAGCTCCTGATACCCCTCGGCTGCGGGGGCGTCCGTCTGCTGCTCGGGCGCGGCGTAGAGCCGGAGCTCCACGTCCGCGACCTTCTCCAGGTCGGGTTCGTCGGTCTCCGGGTCGATGAACGTCTCCAGTTCGGCCTGGGTCAGCTCGCGCACCCGGATCAGGCCGCGACGCGGCGAGATCTCGTTGCGGTACGCCGGACCGATCTGGGTGACGCCGAAGGGGAGCTTGCCGCGGGCGTACTCCTTCAGTCGCGGGAACTCCACGAAGATTCCCTGTGCGGTCTCGGGCCGGAGGTAGCCGGGCTGGCCCGAGCCGGGGCCGATGCTCGTCTCGAACATGAGGTTGAACTCCTCGACCGCCTGGCCGCCGAGAGCGGCGCCACAGGCGGGACACGTCAGGTCGTGTTCGGCGATGAGATCGGCGACCGCTTCGGGGTCGAGCGCCTCGGCGTCCTCGAGGTCGGTGGCACCTTCGACGAGGTGGTCCGCGCGGTGGGATTCGCCACACTCGGGGCACTCGACGAGCATGTCGTCGAACGTGTCGAGGTGGCCCGACGCCTCGAACACGGGCTCGGGCATGATCGTCGGCGCCGCGATCTCTTCGTTGTCCTCCTTGAGCGCGAAGCGGTCGCGCCAGGCGGCCTCGACGTTGCGCTTCAGCGCTGCACCCTCCGGGCCGAACGTGTAGAAGCCGGCGGCGCCGCCGTACGCCGCCGCGGCCGCGAAGAAGAAGCCGCGGCGCTTGGCGAGTTCGGTAACGTCGTGCTCGCCCATCACAACGCCTCCAGCAGGTGGACGTCCCGGAGCACGCCGGCGAGTTCGCCGCCGCTAACGACCGGGATCTGCTCGATGTCGTTGGTGATCATCAGCTGTGCGGCCTCGACGGCGGACTTGCGCTTCGAGACGGTCACCACGTCCGCAGTCATATACTCCGAGACGGGCTCGGCCGGGAGCTCGACGTTCCGGGTCGGCACGTAGCGGTTCCCGACGGACTTGATGCTCTCCCACTTCCAGTGCTCGTCGTCGCCGGCCATCGAGGCGCCGGCGTCCTCCTCGCCCTCGACGACCTCCGCGACGGCGACGATGTCGGGTTCGGTGAGCACGCCGGCCATCTGGGCGGTGTCGTCGAGTGCGACCGTGTAGGGCACGTCGGCGAGCCCGATCTCTCGCTCCGCGACGGGGAGGGGCGTTCCCGTGTAGGTGGTGTTGACCGTGCCGTTACAGAGATCGCCCACGTCGGCGTCGGTCGCGACTTTCTCGCGGGCCAGCGCGTGGATTACGTCGGTGATCGTGACGATGCCGACGAGGGTGCTGCCGTCGTCGGGTTCGACGACCGGGGCGCGCCGCGTGCCCGCTTCGAGCATCAACTCGGCGAGTTCGTGAAGCGTCGCGTCGGCGGTCGTCGTCGGCACCTCCCGCATCAGGAGCGCGAGGTCGTCCTCGTCGGGGTGTTCGATCAGGTCGTCACGGGAGACCAGCCCGCGGTACCGCTCGCCCTCGTCGGTCGTGCGGACTACGGGGACCGAGGAGAACTCGCGTTCCTGCAGGTACTCGAGGGCATCGTCGCGCGAGCCCGGCAGCGAGACAGTCACGAGGTCGGACTCGGGCGTCATGGCGTCGGCTACCTTCATGGGAGCGTGTTCTCTTGGGCCCCTCTTGTACTCTGCGAAGGTGTGCGCGGTGCTCGCAACCGCGCAGGGCGGACCTATCCGAGTACTGATAATCCTGGAAGGTGGAACTGTGCGCTGGCCGAGCACACCGAGCGCGACCGCGCTACCCTGAAGCCGGCCGTCGATGGGCCATGAGAATCATAGTCAATGTTTCGACGGGTTTATGCCCCTGTGCGTGTGAGGCAATAGCATGGCACCGGGCACGGTTCACGGCGGTGACGACGTGATGGGCTCGCTGGACGACGCCGAGTTCGTTATCGCGGATCTCGGCCGCGAAGAGGCCTGGATCTCGGTAGCGGAGGGCGACGCCCCAGTCGTCGCCGAGTGGGCGTAGCTCGCCCAGTCCCCGCTTTTTTACTCGGTACAGTTCGCCGAGGTGACTCTCGCTGCAGTGCGACCGCGGCGGGAGTGAAGGTTTTTGTCCTCGTCGCCGCTTGTACACGCGTATGGATTACCGCGAACTCTCGCCCGACCGTGAGTTCCTCGCCCGCCTCGAGACCGGCGCCGACTGGCGCGAGGAGATCGAGTCGCTGGCGGTCGAGGAGGACGTCGACGCCGCCTGGTTCAACGCCATGGGTGCGGTGCAGGACGCTGTCGTCTGGTTCTACGACCAGCAGGAGGGCGAGTACGAGTCCGTGGAGTTCGAGGAGCCCCTCGAGGTGGCGGCCTGTGTGGGCAACGTCTCCATCCTCGACGGCGAGCGGTTCGCACACACCCACGCAGTGCTCTCGCGGCCGAGCGGCCAGGCGCTCGCGGGGCATCTCGACGCCGCGACGGTGTTCGCGGGCGAGGTGTACATGCGGACGTTCGAGGAGCCGCTGGAACGAACGCACCACGAAGAGACTGATCTGGACCTCTGGCTGTGAGCCGGAACGGGCGGGGTGAGCGATGAGGGAGGACGACGAGCGCTACTTCGAGCGCATCGAGGACCAGCTCGACGACGCGTTCGACCGCGCCGAAGCCGCCCGCGAGCAGGGGCGGGACCCCCAGCCGGAGATCGAGATTCCGGTCGCGAAGGACATGGCCGACCGCGTCGAGAACATCCTCGGCATCCCCGGCGTCGCCGAGCGCGTCCGGGAGCTCGAGGGAGAGATGAGCCGTGAGGAGGCCGCGCTCGAACTCGTGGAGGACTTCGTCGACGGCAACGTCGGCGACTACGACAGCCGCGAGGGGAAAATCGAGGGCGCGGTCCGGACCGCGGTCGCCCTGCTCACGGAGGGGGTCGTCGCCGCGCCGATCGAGGGGATCGACCGCGCGGAACTGCTCCAGAACGACGACGGGACCGAGTTCGTCAACGTCTACTACGCCGGGCCGATCCGCTCGGCGGGTGGGACCGCACAGGCGCTCTCGGTGCTCGTCGCCGACTACGCCCGCTCGCTGCTGGGGATCGAGGAGTTCCACGCCCGCGACGACGAGATCGAGCGCTACGCCGAGGAGATCGCCCTCTACGAGAAGGAGACCGGGCTCCAGTACACGCCGAAGGACAAGGAGACGAAGTTCATCGCCGAGCACATGCCGATCATGCTCGACGGCGAGGCCACCGGCGACGAGGAGGTCTCGGGGTTCCGGGATCTCGAGCGCGTCGACACCAACTCCGCCCGCGGCGGGATGTGTCTCGTCATGGCCGAAGGGATCGCCCTGAAGGCGCCCAAGATCCAGCGGTACACGCGCCAACTCGACGAGGTTGACTGGCCGTGGCTGCAGGACTTGATCGACGGCACCTACTACGACGGCGCCGACGAGAGCGACCAAACCGAAGCGGACACCGACGCCGACGAGGATGCGGACGACGAGGCCGCCGAGGCGTCGACAGAACCCGAGGGACCGGTCCGGGCCGAGCCCGCGAGCAAGTACCTCCGGGACCTGATCGCCGGGCGGCCGGTGTTCGGCCACCCCTCCGAGTCCGGCGGCTTCCGCCTGCGCTACGGCCGCTCGCGCAACCACGGGTTCGCGACCGCGGGCGTCCACCCGGCGACGATGCATCTCGTCGACGACTTCCTCGCGACGGGGACCCAGACCAAAACCGAGCGGCCCGGGAAGGCCGCCGGCGTCGTCCCGGTCGACTCGATCGAGGGGCCGACGGTCAAGCTCGCCAACGGCGACGTGCGCCGGATCGACGACCCGCAGGAAGCGCTCGACGTGAGAAACGGCGTCGACGAGATCCTCGACCTCGGCGAGTACCTCGTCAACTACGGCGAGTTCGTCGAGAACAACCACCCGCTCGTGCCGGCGTCGTACAGCGTCGAGTGGTGGGAGCAAGAGTTCGACGACGCCGGCGCCGACGTGCAGGCGCTCCGGGACGACCCACACGTCGACCTCGACGAGCCCGGTCCCCGGACGGCGCTGGACTGGGCCGACCGCTACGACTGCCCGATCCACCCCGAGTACACCTACCTCTGGCACGACGTGACCGTCGCCGAGTACGACGCGCTGGCGGCGGCCGCCGCCGACGGGGAGATCGACGACGACGGACTGGTGATCGAGCGGCGCGACGACGCCCAGCGCGCGCTCGAACGCCTGCTCGTCGAGCACACCGCGACCGAGGGCACCTTGCGCGTGCCCGAGTACCGCCCGCTCCTCCGCTCACTTGGCGTGACCACGGAACTGGAACGCGAGTGGCAGCCCGCGGATCTGAGCGAGCGCGCACGAACGTGGGGCGCCGACGACCCGGACGCGGCAGTCGCGGACGGTGGGGTAGCGGTGCCCGACGACACCGACGGGACGGCCGTCGACGACGCGCCGGGCGCCGACTCGGTCCCGCTCCCCGGCACGAACGCGATCGAGGCCGTGAACGAAGTCGCCTCCTTCGCGGTCCGGGAGCGTGCACCCACCCGGATCGGCAACCGAATGGGCCGCCCGGAGAAGTCCGAGAGCCGCGACCTCTCGCCGGCGGTCCACACGATGTTCCCCATCGGCGAGGCGGGCGGGAGCCAGCGCGACGTGGCCAAGGCCGCGAAGGACCGCACCGACGCCGGCCGCGGGGTGATCGAGGTCAGCGTTGGCGAACGGGAGTGCCCCGAGTGTGGCGAACACACCTACGAGAACCGCTGTCCGGCGTGTGAGTCCCACACCGAACCGTACTACGAGTGCGACGACTGCGGTATCGAGGTCGAACCGGACGAGTCCGGCCGCGTCGTCTGCCCGCGCTGTGAGTGGGAGGTCGAGAGCCCCGAGGAGCGGGTGATCGACCTCAACGCGATCTACCACGACGCGCTCGACAGCGTCGGCGAGCGCGAGGGGAGCTTCTCGATCCTGAAGGGGGTCCAGGGGCTGATGTCCGCCAACGAGACGCCCGAGCCGATGGAGAAAGGCGTCCTCCGGGCGAAACACGACGTGTCGTCGTTCAAGGACGGCACCGTGCGCTACGACATGACCGACCTGCCGGTCACCTCGGTCCGGCCCGAGGAGCTCGACACCACCGCGGCGGAGTTCCGCCGGCTCGGCTACGAGACCGACATCGACGGCGAGCCGCTGGAGCACGACGACCAGCTGGTCGAGCTCAAAGTGCAGGACATCGTCCTCCCCGACGGCGCCGCCGAGCACATGATGCGGACGGCGGACTTCGTCGACGACCTCCTGGCGAATTTCTACGGGCTGGAGCCGTTCTACGAGGTCGAACAGCGCGAGGATCTCGTGGGCGAACTCGTGTTCGGGATGGCACCCCACACCTCCGCGGCGGTGGTGGGCCGGGTGGTCGGGTTCACGAGCGCCGCCGTCGGGTACGCGCATCCGTATTTCCACGCGGCAAAGCGCCGCAACTGCTTCCACCCCGAGACGAAAGTGTGGTTCCGCGGCGAGAGCGAGTCGTGGCACCACGACGAAATTCGGACGCTCGTCGAGGATCGGCTCGATCCGGAAACGGCCGACGAGGACGACTTCGGGACACTGGTGCAGGAACTCGACGGCGACGTGTTCGTTCCCTCGATCGACGCCGACGGCGACGAGGTCGTCAAGCCCGTCGAAGCGGTGAGCAAGCACCCCGCACCGAAGCACATGGTCCGCGTCGAGACCCGGAGTGGCCGGGAGATCACGGTGACGCCGGATCACGAACTCTGTCGGTGGACCAGTAGCGTCGAGTCGATCGTCGCCACGGAGATCGAGGCTGGTGACGAAATTCCTGTGCCGTCGACTGGTTCGGACGAACGACCCGTCAGCATCCGCGACGGCACTGGAACGGTGGCGGTCGCCGACGGCGGCGGACCCGTGACAGATCAAGTTATCTCGGCCGAGTACGTCGATACCGAGAGCGAGCACACCTACTGCCTCAGCGTCGGGGATACGCACACGCTCGTCGCGAACGACATGTACAGCGCCCAGTGCGACGGCGACGAGGACTGCGTCATGCTCCTCCTCGACGGCCTGCTCAACTTCTCGAAGGAGTTCCTCCCCGACCAGCGCGGGGGCCGGATGGACGCGCCGCTGGTGATGTCCTCACGGATCGATCCCTCGGAGATCGACGACGAGGCGCACAACATGGACATCGTCCGGCAGTACCCCCAGGAGTTCTACGAGGCGACCCTCGAGATGGCCGACCCCGGCGAAGTCGAGGAGCTCATCCAGATCGGCGAGGACACCCTCGGCACCGAGGACGAGTACCACGGGTTCGACCACACCCACGACACGACCGACCTCGCGCTCGGGCCGGATCTCTCGGCGTACAAGACGCTGGGCGACATGGAGACGAAGATGGACGCTCAGCTCGAACTCTCCCGGAAACTCCGGGCCGTCGACCAGACCGACGTGGCCGAGCGGGTGATCGAGAACCACTTCCTGCCGGACCTGATCGGCAACCTCCGGGCGTTCTCTCGGCAGGAAACGCGCTGTCTGGACTGTGGCGAGAAGTACCGCCGGATGCCGCTCACCGGCGACTGTCGGGAGTGTGGCGGCCGGATGACGCTGACGGTCCACCGCGGCTCCGTGAACAAGTACATGGACGTGGCTATCGAGGTCGCCGAGGAGTACGGCTGCCGGGACTACACGAAACAGCGGTTAGAGGTGCTCGAACGCTCGCTGGAGTCGATTTTCGAGGACGACAAGAACAAACAGAGCGGGATCGCGGACTTCATGTGACCGCCGGGGCGCGCGAGCGCCGTTCCGAATCGCGACCCGTGAGTGAGGAATCGAGATCCCGCTCGTCATCGGCGCCGCCGCCGAGGCGCCGTGTCCGTCCGACGGTACTCCGGGGGACGCGTTCGCTCCTCGCGTTTCTGCCCCACTGCGGTGCATCGTCGGCGGATCGGATCACACCGCAGTAAGACGGTATTTCTGCTGGCTCGACTCTCGACGCGTGCAGTAGGACCGGTGCCGTTCGAGCGGCACCGACCCTACTCCATAAATATGTTAGTATAACAAAACGTCTGGCTCCTGTTGCAGAGGGTATGGCCTCAGTACCCGACGAGCAGCGACTGTCCCGGGCGAGGGAGAACTGGCACACGGTCGCCGTCGTCGCCTTTCTCGTCACGAGTGCGATGGGGATCGGTTTCGTCGTCGCGGTCGAGGGGGAGTCCCCGAGCCTGACCGGCAGCGAGGGCAGCGGAGCGGCCCTGGCCGATCTGGCCGAACCGCCAAGGGGCTTGGCCGGGAACCAGTCACTCGCCGACGCGGACGCGAAGTTGACCGGCGCGGGCACGGACGACAACTTCGGTAGGGCGCTCACCCACGGCGACGTGAACGGCGACGGTGTCGAGGACGTCCTCGTCGGTGCACCGCGCAACAACACCCGGAACGGTAACGGCTCCGGCGCAGTCTACGTGTTCTACGGTCCGGTCGACGTGCGAGAACTCGACGCGGAATCGGCGAACGTCACGCTCTACGGCGCCGAGGGAGGCGACGGGGCTGGCTACTCGCTCGCGACCGGTGACGTCGACGACGACGGGGTCGACGACATCGTCGTCGGTGCCCCGTTCGAGGAGACGGGCGCCGACGATGCGGGTGCCGTCTACGTCGTCTACGGCGGCGATCTGGGGAACCGCTCGCTCGCCGACGCGAACCTCACCTTCGTCGGCGAGAGCTACGAGGACCAGGCCGGCCGCGCGGTCGCCACGGTGAACCGGACCGACGGCGACGACGTGCTCGTCGGCGCACCGGGGGCCGACACCGCGGCCGAGGACGCCGGCGCTGTCTACGTCGTCTCCGGGGATAACTCAGGGACGCTCGACCCTTCGAACGCGACGGCCACGCTCACCGGCGAGGGCGTCGGTGACCGCGCCGGCTGGTCGCTCGACGGCATCGGCGACTTCGACGGCGACGGGAGCACCGACTTCGTCGTCGGCGCGCCCAACAACAGTTCCAGCGCGGCCGACGCGGGTGCCGCGTACATCGTCACGGCGAACGCCTCCGGAACCGTGTCGCTCGCCGACGCGGCGCTGAAGCTGGCCGGCGAGGCGGCGGGGGACAGGGCCGGCTGGTCGACTGCGGAGGCGGGTGACGTGGACGACGACGGCTACGCCGACGTGGTCGTTGGTGCCCCGTTCGCCGAAGCGACGGCCAACGACACGAACACCGGGATCGCCTACGTCGTCTACGGCGACGACGACCCGCCCCACAGGGCGAACCTCTCGGACAACGGGACGAGGATCGTCGGGGAAACAGCAGGCGACCACGCCGGCTACAGCGTCTCGTCAGCCGGATCGGGTGACGTGACCTGCGACGACTACGCCGACGTGCTCGTCGGCGCACCCGGGGCCGACACGACGGCCGAGGACGCCGGCGCCGTCTACCTTCTGGTCGGCAGTGAGCACCGCGCGGACCAGCGACAGCTCTCGGATACGACCGGGAAGTACGTCGGCGAAGGGGAGGACGACCGCGCCGGCTACGCCGTCTCTGACGCGATGGACGTCACTGGGGACGGCGACGAGGACGTCCTCGTCGGCGCGCCGGACAACGACAGCGGCGGCGACGACGCCGGTGCGGCGTACCTCCTGGCGGGCGACTGTCCGGAACCGACGCCCACGCCGACCGAGACGCCCGAGCCGACGCTCGAAGCGCTCGATATCTCGAAGGACTGCGTCGACGCGGACGGCGAAGTCACCGTCAGCAACCCCAACGACGTCCGGGTCACGCTCACCTTCGACGGCACGGAGTACACCCTCGCCCCGAGCGGCGAATCGGGCGACAGCGTCACCATCGACGACCTTGGCGACGGGAGATACGCCTGGAGCGCCGAGACGAAGAACGGGCGCGAGATCGACGAGGGCAAACTCCGCATCGACTGCGACCGCGAGGAGCCCGACGACCTCGTCATCACCAAGGAGTGCGTCGACGAGGACGGCGAAGTCACCGTCAGCAACCCCAACGAGTTCGGGGTGGTCTTCACGTTCGACGGCGCCGACTACCACCTCGCGCCGGACGGCGAATCAGGCGACAGCGTCACTATCGACGACCTCGCCGACGGGAGGTACGCCTGGAGCGCCGAGACGAAGAACGGGCGCGAGATCGACGAGGGCAAACTCCGCATCGACTGCAACCGCGAAGAGTTCGAAGAGCTGATCGTCAGCAAAGAGTGCGTCGACGCCGAGGGCGAGGTCACCGTCACCAACCCCAACGACGCCCGTGTCACGCTCACCTTCGGCGGGAAGGACTACCACCTCGCCCCGACGGGTGAATACGGCGACAGCGTAACTGTCGATGAGCTCCCCGACGGGAAGTATCGCTGGAGCGCCGAGACGAAGGCTGGCCGCCACGTCGACGACGGGACGGTCCGCATCGACTGTGGCCCCGAGCCGACGCCCACCGAGATGCCCACGCCAACTGAGACACCCACACCAACCGAAACTACGACGCCAACGCCGACTGCGACGGCAACTCCCACGCCAACTGAGACACCCACACCAACCGAAACTACGACGCCAACGCCGACTGCGACGGCAACACCCACACCAACCGAAACTACGACGCCAACGCCGACTGCGACGGCAACACCCACACCAACCGAAACCGCGACGCCAACACCCACACCAACCGAAACCGCGACGCCAACGCCGACCGCAACGGCAACGCCTACACCAACCGCGACGGCGACGCCGACCGCGACGGCGACGTCAACACCCACCCCTACGCCGACCGCGACGCCCACGCCAACCGAAACCGCGACCGAGACGCCCGTCGTCTGCGAGGGGGAGGCGAAGTTCGAGTGGACAGGAACCTCCTACTCCGAGGTATTCAATAGCCTCGACGTCACCGTCACGGGTGACGCGTCGGCGGCGACGGTCACGAACAGCGAACCGTTCGCGGTCGACGTCTACGTGAAAGCGGGGAGTGAGGCCAGCGGCGCCGGGACCTCCGGACCGATCACTGTCGAACCCGGCGAGTCGGTGTCGGTGACCGGAACCGCCGACAAAGACATCAGCGCCATCGGGATCGTCTGTGAAGGGTTCGGAACGCCGGACTTCCCCCCGTTCACCCTGCCGAACGAGGCGGCCTCAGGCCCGGGTGACGCTGCTACCACCGACGGGAACAGACACTCCGGCCCGATACCGTTCAGTATCGAGGTGACGGATACCGGCGTCGGTAACTGGCTGACGCCGGTCGCGATCCTGCCGGCCCTCGCTGCTCTGGGTGCGTTCGTGTTCGGCCGCAGACCCTGACCCACCGTCTCCGTTTTTCGCAGGCGGACGGGCGACTGTTCGTCGGCGATCGACGGTCGCGTGCCGTAATCTGGTTTACACAGTCACGGCAAAGCCGCCGAGCGATCAGCCGTCGCCGATCGCCGGTCACGGGGCGTGACTGGTGTCACTCCATATAGCCGAGATCCTGCAGCCGATCCTGGATCTCCTCGTCCATCTCCTCGACGGACTCGTCGGTGACCTCGGTCTCCGCGGCGCCGGTCCAGGCGCCGCCGACCGCGTTCTCGAACACCGCGAGTTCGGTCTCGACGTCCTCGATCTCCTCGTCTGCGTCGCCGTCGGCGCCCGCGAGGTTCGCCGTCTCGTCGGGGTCCCCGTCGAGTCGGTACGCTTCGTCCTCGATACGGTCGATCCGGACGTACTTCGCGTCGGCGCGGCGCGCGGCGCGCATCCGCGCGTAGAACCGCGAATCCTCATCGAGTTCGATCCCCGCGTCGGCGGCCTTCTCCTCCAACTGCTTGAGTTCGACAACCGGACGGGAGTACTCGACGAAGCCGGTTTCGCCGTCGGGGGCGGCCTCCTGTCCGGGGTCGGCGTCGTCGACGCCGTCGAACGCGCGGTACTCGTCGGCGAGCAGCGAGCGAGTGCGATCGAGCGACACCGCCTCCTCGTCGGCGGCCGTCGCGGTCGCGTCGGCGTCGAACGTGTCGAGCACGGTGTGGTAGAGATCGATCAGTTCGACCGTCTCCTCGCGGCGCCCCTGCTCGATTTCGGGGTGTTTGACCATGAGCGGGACGTTGATCAGCGGGTCGTAGAGGCCGAACTCGTGGCCGTAGAGGCCGTGCTCGCCGTGGAGTTCGCCGTGGTCCGCACAGACGACCACCGCGGTGTCGTCCCAGCGGTCGGTCGCCTTCAGCCAGTCGAACAGTCGAGTGAGTTGGCTGTCGATGTGGGCGATCTCGGCGTCGTACAGCCCGCGGATGTCTTCCCACTCCTCGTCGTCGATGTCGCGCGCGCCGGAGTTGAACTCCTTCGAGTTCTGACATACCTCGGTGGAGTCGGCGCCGGGCGCGAACTCCTCGCGGAACTCCTCGGGCGGGTGGTACGGCAGGTGGGCGTCCATGAGGTTGATGAAAGAGAACCAGCCGTCGTCGTCGCCCGCCTCCGCCGCTTCGACGAACTGCTTCGTGCGGTCGATGACGCGGGGCGTCTTCGAGTCGGCGCCCTCGCCCGAGCTCAGGTACTCGTGGGCGGTGTTGCCCGCGCTGACGATCATGTCCGCGAGCTTGCGGAGCCGGGGGTTGTCGTTGAGCACCTGCCACATCCGCGCCAGCGGGCCCGACAGCAGGTCGCCCGGCATCACCTCGAAGAAGTTGTCCTGATCGTCGAACCCGTCGGTGAGGTGGGTGTAGGGGGTGATCCAGGCGTTCGACGAGTAGCAGGCAGTCTCGTGGCCCGCCGCCGACAGCGACTGCGCGAGCGTCGTCGCCCCCTCGAGATAGGGGTTCTCCTGGTCGGCACCGTGGCGCGAGGGGTACATCCCGGTGAAGATGGAGGCGTGGACCGGGAGCGTCCACGGCGCGGGCGCGACGGCGTTGTCGAAGACGGTCGCCTCCTCGGCGAACTTGTCGAGCCCCGGCGTCGTGTCACGGTGGTAGCCGTACGGGCCGAGGTGGTCCTTCCGGACCGTGTCCATCACCACGAAGAGGACGTTCGACGGCGAACCGCTGGTCATACCCCGAGTAGTGGCCGTAGGGCGGATAAGTTTCCTGTTCCGTAGCGGCCGCGGACTAGAACCGTGCCGGATCGAACGCCGAGAGATCCGCCGTCGGCTCCTCGCCGGCGATCAACTGCGCGACCACCGCGCCAGAGTAGGGACCCAGCGTCAGTCCCGTCGGCCCGTGGCCGGTGGCGACGTAGGCGCCGTCGACGCCCGGCACCTCGCCGAGGATCGGCAGCCCGTCCGGACTCCCAGGCCGGAGGCCAACCCGAACCTCCTCGAAGGTGGCGTCGGCGAGGCCGGGCGCGAGTCGGAGCCCCGAATCGAGCACGGCCTGCACGCCGTCGGCGGTGATCCGCGGGTCGAAGCCGGCGTCGTGCTCGCGGGTGGCGCCGACGACGATCCGGCCGTCCGCCCACGGCACGATGTAGTTGTCCGCGACGCTCCCGACGATCGGGAGGTCGGCCGGGGCTTCGAAGAGGTCGCTCCCGTCGAGATGAATGATCTGCCCCCGGATCGGGCTCACGGGCAGCGAGCAGCCCAGATCGTCGCCGAACCCGCCCGACCACGCGCCGCCGGCGACGACGACTCGGTCCGCGTCGAGCCGGTCGCCGTCGACGACGACGCCCGCAACCGCCCCCTCGTCGGTGCGGATCTCCTCGACGCGCCCGTCGACGGTGGTGAGACCGGCCGCCCGCGCCGCCCGATCGAGCGCGTCCGTGAGCATCGCGCCGTCGACGCGACCGGCGTCGGGGAACCGCAGCGCGCGTTCGACGCCCGAGAGCGCGGGGAACGTCGCCGCAGCTTCGGCGGGCGGGATCTCCTCGACGGCGGCGTCTCGTCGCCGAGCGCGCACCAGGTCGGTCTCGATCGTCTCGGCCTCGGCCGGCGTGCGCGCGATCGAGAGCATGTCGCCCCGCTTGTAGCCGTGGTCGTCGATTCCCGCCGCTTCGAGGCTGCTGATCAGCGCCGGGTAGTGAGCCGCGGCGAGTTCGGCGAACGCGAACCAGTCGTCGTTCTCGCGCCGGCTGCTGGTCGGCGGGGAGATGATTCCCGCGCCCGCGGCGGTCGCGCTCCCCGGCCGGCCCTCGTCGACCAACACCGTCTCGATCCCCCGGTCCGCGAGCTGGTAGGCGGCTGCCGTGCCGACGATCCCGCCGCCCACGACGACCACGTCCGTCCCTTCGAGCATGCGGGTCGGTTCGACGGTGGGGGCAAAACGGTTGCGCCGCCAGGGGCCGGCGGCCGAGTCACTCGCCGATGGGCTACTCGATCCGCGCGCGGCCGCTGGTCGCCGACTGAATTCGGTCGCGTAGCTCGTCGCTCTCGGTGACCGGCGTCGACACGTCGAACACGACCTCGGCCTCGTAGGCGGCGTCGAACTCACAGTCCGCACCGTCGAGAATCCCCCGGACGGTTCCGGAGTCGTCGTACTCGACGGTGACGGTGAAGCGGTGACGGGGGCGGACCTCCTCGACGCCCGCGTCGTCCACGGCCTCCTTCACCGCCCGAGAGTAGGCGCGGGCGAGCCCCCCGACGCCGAGGTTGGTGCCGCCGTAGTAGCGTGTCACGACCGCGACCACGTTCCGAATCTCGCGCTGTTGGAGCACGTTCAGCGCCGGCTTGCCCGAGGAGCCCGTCGGCTCGCCGTCGTCGCTCTGGTACTCGCGGATCATCACCTCGTTCACGCGGTCCGGGGAGGTTTCGCCCGCCGGAACGCGGTAGGCCGGGACGTTGTGCGTCGCGTCGTCGTACTCCTCCCGGACGGCGTCGACGAACGCCTCGGCGGCCTCGACGGTGTCGACGCGGTCGACGTGGCCGATGAACTCCGAGCCGCGGATCTCGAAGCGGGCCTCGCCGCGACCGGCGACGGTGCGGAACGGCTCGGGGTCGGTCATTCAGAAGCTCACTTCCCGGACGTGGGGGAGGTCGTGGACGCGCTTCAGCAGTTCGCCGGAGGGGTCGGTGTCGAGGATCAGGTACAGCATCGGCTCGTCCGCGAACTCGGGGTCGTCGGAGAGCACCTGCCGGATCGACAGCCCCTCGTCGGCGACGACTTCGGTGACCCGGGCGACGATGCCCGCGGCGTCGGCGTCGGTGGGTTTCACCCGGACGACGGTGAAGTCGAGCACGGGGGCGAGATCCATCAGGCTCGGCACCGCCGAGATGTTCCGGAAGATGTCCCGGAGCTCGTCGTCGTCGAGCAGCGCCTGGGTGGTGGAGTCGACGACGCGCCGATCGACGTCGATCTCGCGGGCGATCTGGGTGTTGGGGATCTCGATCTCGCCGGAGACGACCCGCCCCTCGTCGTTGATCGAGAAGCCGCGTTCGAGCAGGAGCCGCACCACCGCCTGCTGGGAGGGCGACCCCTCGAACTTCTCCATGATCTCGTCGAACACGTTTGCCGGAGGAACACTCGGTGGAGAGTTAAACCCACTCTTCCGGCGGTGGCCGCGGACGACACGGCTTTTTTCACCGCCGGGGTCGACGCCCGACTATGGCCGACCTCCAGTCGTGTTACTTCTGTGCGAGTCCGGACGACCTGGGCGAGTACGCCGTGGTCCCCCCGCGCCTCGGCGGCGGCGACCGCTCGGTCGTGCTCTGCCCGGACTGCAAGACGAAGCTGCTGCGGGTGATGGAGCCGCTGATCGAGCGCGCGGAAGGGGGCACCGACGCCCCCAAGGAATCGGCGACGGGGCGCGCCCAGACCGCAGGGGGAGCCGACCCTGACGGCATCACCATGGATGCGTCTGACGGGAACGCCGATGCGGCGACCGGCTCCGTGGAGCCGGGGACCACGGACGGCACGGCGTCGACGCCAGCGCCGGACGGCGACACGCCGCCGCAGTACGACCGCGCGATGCGGATGCTCTCGAACCGGCCGTTCCCGGTCGACTGCAGCGAGGTGGAGTCGATACTCGCGAACGCCTACGACCTCGAACGCGAGGAGATCGACGCGGTGCTCGACCACGCCGTCGACGAGGGGCGGCTAGTCGCGGAGAACGGCCAGCTTCGGGAGCCTTAGAGCGTCTCCTTCGTACTCGGCGTGTCGCTCCGGCGCTCGTCGAGCCGCGTGGCGTGGTCGAGCGCGCGGGCGAGCCCCTTGAACAGCGCCTCGACCTCGTGGTGGGCGTTCTGGCCCTCGACCTCACAGTGGAGCGTGAGTCCGGCGTGCTGGCCCAGCGAGCGCGCGAAGTGCCGGGCGAGCACGCTGGTGAACCCGCCGATCCGCTCCTGGGAGAATGCGCCGTCGAACCGGAAGTACGGCCGGCCGGACACGTCGACGACGACGCTCGCCTGGGACTCGTCCATCGGGACGCGGCGGTCGGCGAAGCGGCGGATGCCCGCGCGGTCGCCCAGCGCCGCGTCGAACGCCTGGCCGAGGACGATCCCCACGTCCTCGACGGTGTGGTGGTCGTCGATCTCGAGATCGCCGTCGCAGGCCAGTTCGAGGTCGAACAGCCCGTGGCGGGCGAAGGAGTCGAGCATGTGGTCGAGGAAGCCGATCCCGGTGTCGACCTCGCTCTTGCCGTCGCCGTCGACGGCGAGGCTGCACTCGATCGCTGTCTCGGCGGTCTCGCGGGTGACGGTCGCGTGCCGGTCGCTCATGGGCGGACACGCGGGCGCGGGGAGGAAAGCGGTTGTGCTTGGCCCAACTCAGCGATCCATCGCCTCGCGCAGCGAGAAGCGACCTTCGTACAGCGCCGTCCCGACCACGACGGCCGCCGCGCCGGCGTCTCGCAACGCGGCCACGTCGTCCAGATCCGTCACGCCGCCGCTGGCGACGACCGGGATGTCGACGGCGTCGACGACGCGCTCGACCGCGTCCCGATCGATTCCCGAGAGCTGGCCCTCCACGTCGACGTTGGTGAACAGGACCGAGCCCGCGCCCAGTTCCTCGTAGCGCGCTGCGGCCGCGGCCGGGTCGAGGCCGGTCCCCTCGGTCCATCCGGAGACGACCACCTCCCCCGCCTTCGCGTCGAGACTGACCATCACGCTACCCGGATGCGCCGCGGAGATCTCCTCGACGATCTCGGGGTTCTCGACCGCCGCAGTGCCGAGGATCACGCGATCGACGCCGGCGTCGAGCAGGCTGCTGGCGTCGGCGACGGTTCGGATGCCGCCACCGACCTGGACGGCCACGTCGTCGCCGGTGGCGTCGACGATGGCCGCGATAGCGTCGGCGTTCGCGCGCTCGCCCTCGAACGCGCCGTCGAGATCGACGAGATGGAGCGTCGCCGCGCCTTCGTCCAGCCAGCGCTCCGCGGCGGCGACGGGGTCGCCGTAGCGTGTCCCGGAGTCGCGCTCGCCCGCCACCAACTGGACCGCTTCGCCCTCCTGTACGTCGACCGCGGGGACCACCTCGAACGTCTGGAACTGGCTCACACGGGAGGCTGGGGCGCCGCTCGCTTAGCCGTGCCGGAAGCGGGGCTCGACGGGACGGGGCGGCCCGCGTCGTCACGCTTTTGCCCGGGCCTCGCCGAGAGGCTGTCGTGCCACAGGAGTCCCATCGACGGCTCGTGGAGGAGCTCACGAGCCGGGGGTACAACGCCGAGCGCGAAGCGGTCACGCTGCTCGCGAACGCCGGCCAGCCCGAACTTGCGGCGGAAGCGGCCGCCGACGCCGCGGGCGACGCGTTCGTCGTGACCGTCGAGCACGCCCGCACGGCGCTCGAGGACGACCTGCTCGGCGGCGACCCCCAGCGGAAGGCGACTCCGGACGATCCGACCCACCCCGAAACGCCCGAGGGCGCCCCCGACCTCGCGGAACAGGCGCCGACGGACGTGGACGGCGCGAACGACCCCACCCCGGCGGACGAACTGCTGCGCGACGACGCCGCGGCGGGGTCCGCCGACGAAGACGATAGGGACACCAGTATTTCGACTGGAACAGAAAATTCGAAAAATCGGTCGAAAGGGTCGAGGAGTGGAGTCGAAGCAGAGGGGTCTGAAGATTCGTCATCGGCGACCACAACAGCCGACGCCGATAGCGCATCATCGACGACCGCGACGGCCAACGCCGTGGGTGACCGCTCGCCGCCCGCCCCCGAAATTTCGAACGACGTAACCGGTCGCTCGACCGGCACCGGCGAGTACGCGGAGTTCGTGGGGACGTTCCAGGATCGCTACGAGCGCCTTTCGGGGCTCCTCCGTGGGCGCGTGAACCACCGGCCCGCCGAGGCGATCCAGTCGATGCCCGGCGGGAGCGACGCCGAGATGATCGGTCTCGTCGACGATATCCGCTCGACGGCCTCGGGCCACTGGATCGTCGAACTGGAGGACACGACCGGGACGTTCCCGTGTCTGATCATGAAGGACCGCGCGTTCGCGCCACTGGTCGACGACCTGCTGCTCGACGAGTGTCTCGCGGTGCAAGGGACGCTCGCCGACGACGGCGGGATCATGTTCGTCGACTCGCTGCACTTCCCCGACGTGCCCCGGACGCACAAACCGAATACGGCCGACCGCCACGTCCAGGCAGCGCTCATCTCGGACGTGCACGTCGGCAGCCAGGAGTTCGCCCAAGAGGCGTGGGACCGCTTCGCCGAGTGGCTCCACACCCCCGAGGCCGAGGCCGTCGAGTATCTCCTCGTCGGCGGCGACATGGTCGAGGGCGTCGGCGTCTACCCGGATCAGGACGAGGAGCTCGACATCGTCGACATCTACGAGCAGTACGAGGCGTTCGCGGAGGAGCTCAAGAAGGTGCCCGGCGACATGGAGATCGTGATGATCCCCGGGAACCACGACGCCGTCCGGCTCGCTGAACCGCAGCCGGCCTTTACCGAGGAGCTCCGGGAGATCATGAGCGCCCACGACGCACGCTTCACCGGGAACCCATCGACGGTCACCGTCGAGGGCGTCTCGGTGCTGATGTACCACGGCGTCTCGCTGGACGAGGTCATCGCCGAACTGCCAGCGGAGAAAGCCAGCTACGACGAGCCGCACAAGGCGATGTACCAGCTGCTGAAGAAGCGCCACGTCGCCCCGCAGTACGGTGGGCACACCCGTGTCGCCCCCGAGGAGAAGGACTACCTCGTCATCGACGAGGTGCCCGACGTGTTCCACACCGGCCACGTGCACAAGCTCGGCTGGGGGAAGTACCACAACGTGCTCGCGGTCAATTCGGGCTGCTGGCAGGAGCAGACCGACTTCCAGAAGTCCGTCAACATCGACCCCGACTACGGCTACGCGCCGATCCTGGACCTGGACACGCTGGACATGACCGTCCGGAAGTTCGTCTGAGCGGCGGGGGTTCGTGTCGATTCCACACCGAGGGACTGAACCGCCCGATTTTATGCCGTTCGCAGTTCCACAACCGATAATGCCCATCGAGGACCGCGACCAGGCCGCTCTGGTCACGCACGCGCTGGCGAAAGACACGCTCTCGAAGATCCGCGACGTGGAGACCGAACAGGTCGGCTTCCGTAAGGGCCTCGTCAAACTCGGCCGGATCTGTGGCTACGAGATCATCGACGGCGCGATGGAGACGGAGTACGTCCCCGTCCAGACTCCCTTGACCGAGACCACCGGTGAGCGCGTCAAAGGGCTCGACGACGTGGTGATCATCAACGTCCTGCGGGCGGCGACGCCCTTCGTCGAGGGGCTGCTGAAGGCGTTCCCCCGCGCGAAGCAGGGCGTCATCTCCGCCGGCCGCGACGAGGAGGCCGGGATGGACGACGACGGCACGTTCCCCATCACTGTCGACTACGAGAAGCTCCCCCAGATCACCGAGGACGACACCGTAATCGTCGCCGACCCGATGCTCGCGACCGGCTCGACGATCTGCACCGTGCTCGAGAACGTGCTCGACGCCGCCGAGGACGAGCCGGAGGACCTGTTCGTGCTCTCGGCGGTGTCGGCGCCGGAAGGCCTGATCCGGGTGAACGAGGCGTACCCCGAGGCCGACCTGCTGACTGTGTCGATCGACGACGAACTCAACGACGAAGGGTTCATCGTCCCCGGCCTCGGCGACGCCGGCGACCGATCGTTCCGGACGACGTGAGCGAACGGGAGAGCGAACTTCCCTGCGTGCCCGAATCGGTCGCGTGACGCCGATGAATCCGACGACGGGGGCGCCAGCGCCTACGCTGACGAGTCGTGCAAGCGGTCGTAGCCGTAGAGCCCGCCACTGGCCAGCAGCAACACGACGCCGACCGCCGCGACACCGAGTCCGACGACGAAGCCACCGAACCCGGGCCCGAAGTCGTCGACGTGGCCGTAGACGCTGATACTGTACAGCGTGTCGCCCTTGTGGATCGGCGTCGGCAGCTGGTCAACGTAGGGCTCGTCGAGGCGCGGCCGATAGCCCCCGCCCTCGCCGGTCGAGTTATCGACGGTGCGGTCGACAGTGCGCTGCTCCCCCGCCGAGAGGTTCGCGTAACGTGGCGCACGGTCCGCGATAGCGTCGGCGACGGGACGGAGCGAGACCTTCTCGGCGCGGACCACCGACCCGTTCTGCTCGACTGAGAGCCGGTAGTAGCCGTCGGGTTCGGTGTTGTCGTTCGTGTCCCGGACGAACTCGTTGGCGGCGCCGATCTCGCGGAGGTCGGCGCGGGCGTCGGGGTCGTCGACGCTGGCCGAGCCCTCGCGCATCGCGGTCACCAGCGCCGCGAGGGTGGCGTTCGGCGCCCGGTAGTCGTCGTCGTAGCGTGCCGTGATGCGATAGTCCGCGATCGTGACCTCGTGGCCGTGGGCGTCGACGAGCCGCTTCCAGTCCGAGGCGTCGTCGAGGTTGATCGGTTCCGCGGCGTATATCTGGGAAGTCCGTTCGGGCGGGGCCGTGGCCTCCGCTGCCCAGCCGAGGTAGTATGGCGCCGGCAGACAGAGCAGGCCGACGACGGCGAGCAGGAGGGCGACTCGGCGGCGGCGGTCCATCGCCCAGTGGTTCCGTCGGTCGAAGTAAATGCCTTCTGGGCTCCACAAGTGGCCCATTACCGGCCGTACAGTACGTATCGAGGCGAGTGTCGCCGAGGAGGAAGTCACGCCGACCCCATCGCTTCGAATCGAGACCCGCCGACGGCTGCTCGGTCGCCGGCCAGCGGAAAGCGTCCCCCGGAGTGCTCGGGAGTGCTCCGGAGCCGTTTCGAGCCGTCTCACGGCTCGGGAGTCGAGTGGCTTGCTACCAAATACCGCGCCATCGAACCCCCTCGCTTCAGTTCGAAACCGGGTGCGGGGAGCCTGTCTGACGACCACATGAAGCGGGCCCCCGAAGAACTACCGAGAGCTACCCAGTCCTACTCCTCGCTCTCGTCGTCGCCGTCCGCCTCCTCGCCCGCAGAGAGCCCGTCGTTGGCCTCGCGGTCGAGGGCGCGCTCGGCGTCCTGATACTCGCTGTAGCCGTCGAACCACCGGGCGATGCGCTCGATGCGGTCGACGATGTGGCCCGGCTCGCCCGACCGGGAGAGTTCGTGCCCCTCGCGCGGGTAGCGCACGAACCGGGTGTCGGTGCCCTGCTTGCGGAGGATGCGGTGCCAGAGTTCGGCGGTGCAGACCGGCGTCCGGTAGTCGTCGTCGGAGTGGATGAGCAGCGTCGGCGTGTCGACCTCGTGGGCGTGGCCCATCGGCGACTTCTCCCAGAGGAACTCCGGCTCCTCCCACGGCGTGGTGTCGAAGTCACCCTCGACGAGGCTGTAGGCGCCGTCCGTGGAGCCGTAGAACCCCGTGAGGTCGTAGACGCCGCGCTGGGAGACCGCGGAGGTGAAGAAGTC
>Ga0207813_100290_pt1 | contig 33747 bp, 32 predicted proteins | sample A23E3SouthBayCA_2_FD_187730 | JGI IMG/M metagenome (GOLD analysis project Ga0207813, IMG submission 187730) | Aerobic enrichment media microbial communities from Eden Landing Ponds, California, USA - A23 E3 (4) (SPAdes) | ecosystem: Environmental > Aquatic > Marine > Unclassified | place... | reverse complement strand
ATTTAACCAGCCGACTACGAGGGCCGCGAGCCTGCTCGCGGGCCGAACGTGGCCGGCACACCCCCCTTACCGCGAGCGAAGCGAGCGGTAACTTCACACCCTCCAGTGAACGGTTCTCTGGCACGCTCGTCTCTCGTCTGGGCAGGTGGGGAATCAGCGAGCAGAGCCGTCACGGGTCGACGCCGCGGAACTCGAAGCGGGCGCCGCCGTCTTTGCTCTCGGTGAGGTCGACCTCCCAGCCGTGGGCGGTGGCGACTTCGGTGACGATGCCGAGGCCGATCCCGGTGCCGTCCTCGCTGTTCGTGTAGCCCATCTCGAGGACGGCGTCGTGTTCCTCGGGCGGGATACCGGGGCCGTCGTCGGCGACGAAAAAGCCCGCACAGTCCTCGAGGTCGTCGACGACGATCGTGACGTCCTCGGGGCCGTGCTCGACGGCGTTGCGAAAGAGGTTCTCGAAAAGCTGGCGGACGCGCGACTGGTCGCCCAGCACCGACCGGCCGGTCCTGACGTGCAGGTCGGCGTCGGGGGCGTCGGTCGTCTCCCACGCCTCACCGGCAGCGGTCGCGAGCGAGACCGGGCTGGGGTCCTCGATGGTGTCCCCCCCGCGAGCGAGCGACAGCAGGTCGTCGATGAGCGTCCGCATCCGGTCGACCGACCGGTGCATCGACGGGACGTGATCGTCCAGTGAGACGTCGCGGTCGGCCTCACGCTCGGCGTCGATCGCCTGGAGGCGTCCCGAGAGCACCTGCAACGGGTTCCTCAGATCGTGACTGACGATGGAGGCGAACTCCTCCAGCCGTTCGTTCTGACGTTCGAGCCTCCGCTTGCGTTCGCGGCGCTCGGTGACGTCCCGCATCACGAGCGCGACGCTCCGGCGGTCGTCGACGGTCAGCGGCCGGACGTTCGTCTCGACGTAGCGCTCCTCGCCCGCGGCCGTCTCGACGACGACTGTCTCCGTGTCGTCGCCCCAGCTCGTGGCGCTGACGGAGTCGGTCTCACTGTCCCGACTGTCACCCGCTGTCGCGCCCGCGGTGCCGTTCGTCCGCGCGGCACTCGCCCCGCCGCCCGACCGGGTCTCGCTGGCCCAGGTGCCGAATGTTTCGGCCCCACCAGCGCTGTTGGGTCCCCCGGTCCCGTCGGCGCCGTCACGGGCAGCGTCGGTCCCGTCGGCGGCGTCGACCCGCTCGGCGGCCCGGCCGACCTGGGCTTCGATGGTCTCGACGGTTTCGGGCGGGAGCGGGGCCAGTTCGTCGAGGCGACGCCAGTTGGTGTCGTCGCGTTCGACCCCGTACTGAGCACAGAAGGCGTCGTTGACGTAGGTGACGTGACCCTCCGAGAGGACCAGCGCGGGGTCGGGCATCGCGTGAAAGAGCGAGGCGAAACGCTCCTCGCTGCGCCGATAGGAGTCGGCGAGATCCGTCGAGAGTTCCCGCCGCGACAGCAGGTTCTCCAGCCGGCGGTGGAGAAGTCCCTGTTCGACCGGTGCCACGACGACGTCGTCGACGACGTAGAGGCCGTCGACCGACTCCCAGGTCTCGGGGTCGAGGTCGTCGTACCCCCCCTCGGCGACCAGCAGGACCGGCGCGAAGACGGGGTCGGCGCGGTCCTTCCAGTCGGTGACGCGCTCGCGGTGGCGCTCGAACCCCGCCTCGTCGAGGACACACAGGTCCGTCGCCTCGAGGGCCCCCTCGCCGGCGTCGGCGTGGACCTCGTACCGGTCCGCGAGCCACTCCGCCAGCAGGTCGCGGTTGCGGTCGTGCTCGACGAGGAGCCGGATCCGGTCGGACATCCGCGCTGGTCACTCCGTCCTGTCGTCGCCGAGGTCACCCCGCTCGCGTTCCCCGGTCGTGCCGGGGTCACTTCGGACCCCGCTGGTGACGTCCTGTTCGTTTCGGCCCTCGCTGTCGACGAACTCGGGCTCCCCCCGGAGGACGCCCCGGAGACCGGTCAGCGGGTCGCCGACGACGATACCGTCGCCCGTAATCGAGAACTCCCGGAGCGTGCGCTCGAAGTCGCCGACGCGTTTCTTGAGGACGCCGATCACCTTCCGGAGTTCGCCCTCGATCTCCAGGTAGCGCAGGTAGACGACGTTGTCCGCGAGGTAGCTGATCCCGGCGTTGGTCGCGCGGAACTCGCCGGTGACGGTGTCGATCTCGTCGACGAAGACGACCGTGACGCCCACGTTCTTGAGATAGCGACCCAGCGCGTGGAGTTTCCTGACGAGTTCCTCGCGCTCGCCCTGGATGGAGACGCGATACCCCTGGATGCCGTCGACCATGACGACCTGCGTGTCGCGTTCCTCGACCTCGCGGCGGACGCGACTGGCGAACTCCTCGGGCGAGAGCGCCAGCGGTTCGACTTCCTCGACGGCGAGGGCCCCCTCGGCCTCCATCTCGTCGACCGGGATGCCGATAGATTCCGAGCGGTGGCGGAACGTCGCGGCCGACTCCTCCAGGAGATAGACCGCCGAGCGCTCGCCACGCCGGGCGGCCTCGGACACGAACTGCGTGCCGGTGGTCGACTTCCCGACGCCGGTCGGGCCGCCGATCACGGAGATCGTCCCGCGTTCGATCCCGCCGCCCAGCAGCGCATCGAGTTCGTCGATCCCCGACGGGATCGGTTCCGTGGTAAAGCCCGCGCGGTGGTCCTCCGGGACGAGTTGCGGGTAGACGTGGAGGCCGTCCCCGCGGATGACCAGGCCGTGCTGGCCGCTCCGTTTGTCCGACCCTCTGAACTTCGGGACGGCGATACTCCGGCGGTCGCCGTCGTGAGAGAGTTCGACGATGCCGTCGCTCACGAACTGCAGGTCGAGGTCCGACGCGTCGGCGCCGCCCTGCGAGGTGAACATGACGGTCGCGTCCTGCTTCTCGAGAAACCGCATGAACGAGATGACCTGTTTCCGGAACTGGTAGTCGTCGCTGGTGAGATAGCGGAACTGCGTGACGGGGTCGACGAACACCCTGTCGGGTTCGAGGTCCGCGACGCGGTCGGCGATACGCTCGGTGAAATCGTCGCTCTCGACCTCTTCGCTGGCGAAGACGCTGTAGGACCGGTCTTCGGCGAAGAACTGCGAGGACGGCGACAGGTCGAGCACGTCCACGTCCTGCAGGTCGAACCCGAGCGACGCCGCGTTGGCCCGGGCGGCGGCCTCGTCTTCCTCCAGGTTGACGAACAGGGCTCGCTCGCCGGCCGCGACGCCCTCGGTCAGGAAGTGATAGCCCAGGACGGTCTTGCCCGAACCGGGTGGACCCCGCACGAGGTAGCTCCGCCCGGCGACGAGTCCGCCGTCGAGCACCTCGTCGAGCCCGGGTACTCCCGTCGAAACTCGCTGCAGTCTGTCGCTCATTGCTCCCGTATTCGGCCGGGCTGGTAAAGACGTATCGCGCCCATTTCCAGAGGTGATAGCGGCGCAACCTGGTCGTACGACCGGCGAATCGTGGTCACGTCGCGGGCGAGACCAGACGGGAGCGTCGACGTGCAGAGGCGAGACCGGGGCGTGCGGGAACGAGAGCGCGTCCCGTTCGAAATCCTTTTACGCGTTTCGCGGGGAGAGAGAGTAACAATGGACGTCGACATCATCGAAGAAGAGGAGAACCCCATGCTCCACCGGACGGACGTGCGGTTCGAGGTGACCCACGAGGAGGCGACGCCGTCGCGCCTGTCGGTGCGGGACTCGCTGGCGGCGATGCTCAACAAGGACGCCGAGGAAGTCGTCATCCACGAACTCGACACGAAGTTCGGCATGCGTACCACGATCGGGTACGCGAAGGTCTACGACAGCCCCGAGCACGCCCGCGACGTCGAGCAGGACCACATGCTCGACCGCAACAAGATCGCCGCGGACGGCGAAGAAGAACCCGAGGAGGCGTAGCGTAGATGCCCCGCCACGAGTTCTACGACGACGACGGCACCACCGAGCGCGAACAGTGTCCCCGCTGTGGCGACACGTTCCTCGCCGAACACGGCGACCGCAAGCACTGCGGGCGGTGTGGCTACACCGAGTGGGAATAGCGGCTCTCACCGTTTTTGCGGCCGTCGCTCGCGGTCAGCACACGCTCGGAGCGAGTCGTGACGACTGCAGCTGATGGCAGAAGATTGATAAGTGGTCTGGGGGATAGTTCGACCGAATGACCGGTTCCCAGCCACGCACCCGGAGTCGGGGACGGTTCCGGGCCCTCCTCGGAGCGGTTCGAGGCGACCTTCTGACGGTCGTCACCGCAGTCGTAACGTTCCTCACAGTGAGTCTTGCGACGGTCCTCTGGTTCCGCACGGCCGCCTGGGGAGCACTGAAGGGGGATCTGTCGGCGGTCGCGGGGACTGTTATCGCCGTCACGCCCTGGGACGTCATCCTGTTGCAGTTGGTGGTCGGGCTGGTCGTCGGGGTCGTCTTCGCGCTCGAAGTCGTCTGCTACCGCGAACGCGACGTCCTCCTGGCCGGGTCCTGGCCGCGCTTCCCGCTCCCGACGGGCGTGCGCCGGGTGCTGGCGGTCGCCGGCCTCGGGGTCTTCGCGCTCGGCGCGCTGGCCGGCTACGAACAGGTCTTCCCGGTCGTCGTCGAGGTACTCGGATCCGGCGGGCAGTGGAGCATCGTCGGTCTGGGTCGGATAGCGGCCGTCGTCGCCGTCGCGTCCGGGCTGGCCGCCCAGGCGGTTCTCGTGGCGGCCGTCCTCGCCTACGGGCGGGGCGGGAGCCCGCCGGCCTCCCCGGACGCGGAGACGCACTGACCTGCGGTGTCGGTCCCCCCAGCTGGCTGACTATCTATTTTATAATGGTCTATCATGTATGTTGGGGTATGAGCGACGCCGACCAGCGGGGCGACGCCGAACCGCACGCTCACCACGACCACGACCACGAACACGGCGTCGAGGGACCGGGGTATGCGACGCCCCAGGCGGCTATCGAGGAGGCCGAGCGCGAGGAGACGGCCTACGTGATGGGACTGTACGCCGGCACGGACGTCGCGGCACCGGACTTCCTGGCCGTCGTGGACCTGGACCCCGACTCGGACACCTACGCGGAGGTCGTCGAGCGCCTGGAGATGCCCAACCGGGGCGACGAACTCCACCACTTCGGGTGGAACGCCTGTTCGTCGTCGTGTCACGTCGAGGGGCTGGAACGCCGGCACCTGCTAATCCCGGGCCAGCGCTCCTCGCGGATCCACGTCGTCGACACGGCCGACCGGCGCGACCCCGAGTTCGAGACGGTCGTCGAACCCGATGAGGTGTACGAACACGACCTCTCGGCGCCCCACACCGTCCACTGCATCCCGGACGGGGAGATCCTTATATCGATGCTGGGGGACGCGAACGGCGACCTGCCGGGGGGATTCCTCGAACTGAACGACGACTTCGAGGTCGAGGGCCGGTGGGACACTCCCGGCGACATCGAGATGAACTACGACTTCTGGTACCAGCCCCGTCAGAACGTCATGCTCTCGACGGAGTGGGCCGCTCCGAGGACCTACTACCCCGGGTTCGACCTCGAGGACGTCGAGGCCGGCAACTACGGCCAGCGGCTCAACTTCTGGGACTGGGAGGCCGGCGAAGTCGTTCAGACCATCGACCTGGGCGAGGAGGGGATGATCCCGCTGGAGGCGCGGTTTCTCCACACGCCCGAGAGCACGCACGGCTACGTCGGTGCCGCGCTCTCCTCGAATATCATCCACTTCCACGAGGAGAACGACCGGTACCTGGCCGAACCGGTCATCGAGTTCGACGACCGCGAGCACCCCGACTGGGACATGCCGGTGCCGGCCCTGGTGACGGACATCCTGGTCTCGATGGACGACCGCTACCTCTTCGGGTCGAACTGGCTCCACGGCGAGGTGTGGATGTACGACGTCTCGGACCCCTCGAACCCCCGGAAGGCGGACTCCATCTCCATCGGCGGCTACTTCGGCGATATTCAGGAGGTTCAGGGTCGCGAGCTCGTGGCGGGGCCCCAGATGCTCCAGTTGAGTCTCGACGGCGAGCGACTCTACTGGACGACCTCCCTGTTCTCGTCGTGGGACGAGCAGTTCTTCCCCGAGGAGGGCGAGCGGGGGTCGGTCATGCTGAAAGCCGACGTGAACCCGCGACGGGGGACGATGTCGCTGGACGAGGAGTTCCTGGTGGACTTCGGCGAGATGCCCGAGGGACCGGCCCGCGCCCACGAGATCCGCTGGCCCGACGGCGACTGCACCAGCGACGTCTGGCAGTGACGGGATGACGGAGCCCGACGCGGAGGAGTCGGCACCCGACGGGGACGAGTCGGCGACCGCCCACCGGGTCACGCTCGCGTGGCGCGACGGCCGAACCGAACGCGTCGCGGTCGCGGCCGACGAGACGGTGCTCGACGCCGCCGAGCGGGCGGGGGTCGGCCTGCCGTTCGGCTGTGAGACCGGCGCCTGTGCGACCTGCACCGCACGCCTGCTGTCGGGCAACCTCGACCACCTGCGGCCCCCGCGGGCTCTCAAGGAGCGCCACCGCGAGCAGGGGTACGTGCTTCCCTGCATCGCGACGCCGACGACCGACTGCCGCCTGGAGGTCGGGTCGGCGGTGGCGGGCGACCTCGTGTCGAACCCCTGGAAGTGACGCGACGCCTCGCCCGCGGGACGGACCGAAGCCGTCTTTTCCGCGGGGCGACGACACCGTCCAACCGATGGCGTCGACCGAGCTGCTCGCGGACTCGGGATTGCGACGAGTGCTGGGTATCGAGGGGACGGCGTGGGCGGCCAGCGCCGCCGTCTACGACGTCGCGAGCGACGAGGTGACCATCGAGACCGACGCCTACGAACCCGACAGCGGCGGTATCCACCCCCGTGAAGCGGCCGAGCACATGAGCGACGCGGTCCCCGCAGTGGTCGAACGGGCCCTGGAGGGCTGTGACCACGATATCGACGCTGTCGCGTTCTCGCGCGGACCGGGGCTGGGTCCCTGCTTGCGGATCGCCGGCACCGCGGCACGCGCCGTCTCCCAGCGCCTGGACGTCCCGCTCGTCGGCGTCAACCACATGGTCGCCCACCTGGAGATCGGCCGTCACCGCTCGGGGTTCGAGAACCCGGTCTGTCTGAACGCCAGCGGCGCGAACGCACACGTTCTGGCCTACCGGAACGGGAAGTACAGGATGGTCGGCGAGACGATGGACACCGGTGTCGGCAACGCCATCGACAAGTTCACCCGCCACCTGGGCTGGTCACACCCCGGCGGCCCGAAAGTCGAGAGTCACGCTCGCCAGGGGGAGTACGTCGAGTTGCCCTACGTCGTCAAGGGGATGGACTTCTCGTTTTCCGGGATCACCTCCGCCGCGAAGGCGGCCGTCGACGACGGCCAACCGGTCGAGGACGTCTGTCGGGGCCTGGAGGAGACGGTGTTCGCGATGCTGACCGAGGTGAGCGAACGGGCGCTCTCGCTCACCGGGCGAACGGAACTCGTCCTCGGCGGCGGCGTCGGCCAGAACGACCGCCTCCAGCGGATGCTCGGGGAGATGTGCGACCAGCGGGGGGCGGAGCTGTTCGTCCCCGAGGACCGCTTTCTGCGAGACAACGCCGGGATGATCGCCGTGCTCGGCGCGAAGATGGCGGCGGCGGGCGACACGCTGGCGGTCGAAGAATCGAGCATCGACTCCGACTTCCGCCCGGACGAGGTGCCGGTCACCTGGCGCGACTCCGGGAGCGCTATCGCGGGCGGGGAGACCGGGGTCGGGGGCCGCGAGTCGGCCACCCAGCAGGGAGCGGAGGCCACGGTCGAGTTCGTCGACAGCCACGTCGTCAAGCGTCGCCTCCCGCGCACGTACCGCCACCCGACACTCGACGAGCGGTTGCGTCGCGAGCGGACCCGCCAGGAGGCCCGCCTCACCAGCGAGGCGCGCCGCCACGGCGTTCCCACGCCCGTCGTCCGGGACGTCGACACGGCCGAGGCGACGATCACCTTCGAGTTCGTCGGGGACTGTGACCTGCGCGAGGCACTCGACGCCGACCGCGCCCGGGCGGTGGGCCGACACCTCGCGACGCTGCACGACGCGGGCATCGTCCACGGCGACCCGACGACGCGAAACGTCCGGGTGGCGACTGGTGACAGAGACGGAGACACCGCCCGGACCTACCTGATCGACTTCGGGCTGGGGTATTCGAGCCGGGACGAGGAGGACCACGCGGTCGACCTGCACGTCTTCGGGCGGAGTCTGGCGGGGACGGCCGACGACGCCGAGGAACTCCGGGCGGCCGCCCACGCGGCCTACCGGGAGACGAGCGAGCGCCCCGACGCGGTGCTGGGTCGCCTCCGGTCGGTCGAGGGCCGCGGGCGGTACCAGTGACCGGGGGACAGCCGCCGCTTCGGCCGACGTTCACTGCACACGTCGTCGAATAGGGCAGTATTAAGTGTCCGTCGATGATGTTCTCGGGTATGGACGAAGCGCTCGCGGTGTACGACGAGGACGGTATCGAACTGCTCGAGGAGGCGGGGGAACTCGCGGCCGGCGTCGACGCGCACCTGACGGTGCTGGCGCTGATGACCGAAGACGAGTTCGACCAGGTGGCCGAGACGCTGGACGCGGTCGCCAAGGAGGAACACACCGGCTACGGGAGCGGCGTCGTCCTCGACGCGGCCAAACAGGAGGCCCGCGAGGCGGTCCGCGAGCACTACGCCGACCTCGACCTGGAGTGGGACGTGACCGGAACCGTCATCGACGACCAGGGAGCGGCGGCCGACGGCATCCTCGAGACCGCCGAGGAGGCCGGCGCCGACCACGTCTTCCTGACGGGCAAGCAGCGCTCGCCGACCGGCAAGGCCGTCTTCGGCGACCGCGCGCAGGCGGTCATCCTCAACTTCGACGGCCCCGTCACGACGTTGCTGGACTGACAACGGAAGACTTACTCCCCCGGCGGGGTGGTTTCGGGCAATGACAGACAGCGAGTCGTTGCGCCGCCGAACCGTGTTGCGATCGGTCGGCACCGGTCTCGCCGGCGTCACCGCCGGGTCCGGCGTCGCCGCAGGTGCGACTGCTCGTGACGCCGAGTCGGGTGCCAGCGCCGAGAAGGGTGCCGACGCCGACCGCCGGGCACAGGTGACGACGACAGCAGGCGACGGGAACGACGGCGCCGGTAGCGATGGTAGCGACGACGGCGGTGACGGACCCGTCGCGGACGGCAACGCCTGGCAGCAGTTCCAGGCCGACGCCACCAACAGCGGCCACAGTGCCGCGGTGGGGCCGCGCTCGGGGACGGTCGCCTGGACGTACGACACCGGCGAGCCCAACGAGTCGCTCCCGACGCCGACCGGGACGGCGACCCGCGCGGCGAGCGATACCGCAGGCGTCGTCTCCTCGCCGGCAGTCGTCGACGGGACCGTCTACGTCGGGAGTACCGACGGGAGCGTCTACGCGATCGACGCAGCGAGCGGCGACGAGCAGTGGTCGGTCGCGACGGACGACGGCGTACTCTCCTCGCCAGCAGTCGTCGATGGCACCGTCTACGTCGGCAGTCACGACCAGACGCTGTACGCGCTCGACACCGCGAGCGGTGACGAGGAGTGGAGCTTCGACGCCGACGGGAACGTGTTCTCCTCGCCGACGTACCACGACGGGACCGTCTACGTCGCGAGCCAGGCGGGGACGACCTACGCGGTCGACGCGGCCAGCGGCGACGAACTGTGGGCGAGTTCGACCGGACTCAGCGTCGACTCGACGCCCGCCGTCGCCGACGGGCGGGTCTACGTCGGCTACTTCCGGGGGGACAACCGGGGCGGGATACGCGCGCTCGACGCCGACGACGGGAGCGAGGTCTGGACGGTGGACACCAGCGGCGTGGTCCCCTGTTCGCCGGCGGTCGCGGACGGCGTCGTCTACGTCGGTGACTACGGTGTGGGGGTCTACGCGATAGACGCCGCCAGCGGCGAGGGTCTCTGGGGACGCCAGCTCTCGGACTGGGTCCTCTCCTCGCCGGTCGTCGTCGACGGCACCGTCTACGTCGGCAGCTACGACAACACCGTCTGGGGGTTCACGGCGGGCCGGGGGTCCGACGCCGGCACCGTCGAGTGGTCCTACGACACCGGCGCGAGCGTCCTCTCCTCGCCCGCGGTGGCCGACGGCGTCCTCTACGTCGGGAGCAACGACAACAGGCTCCACGCCGTCGACATCGAGACCCAGGAGGCGCTCTTTACCGTCGAGACCGGCCAGCGGGTGTTCTCCTCGCCGGCCGTCACCCACGGCGCAGTCTTCGTCGGGAGCAACGACAGCCTGGTCTACGCCATCACCGCGGACGGCGAACCCCCCAGCACGACGCCGACCCCGACGCCAACCGAGACGCCGACGACGACCGGGAACGGCCCCGGGTTCGGGCCGGTGGCCGGTCTCGCTGGCCTCGGACTGGGTGCCTGGTCCCGGCTTCGCGGTGGGGACGAGTCGGACGGCGACGAGCGATAGGGCCGGAACCCCGGGAGTCAGACGACCGAGACGACGACGAACGCCAGGAGCGCCGCGACGGCGGGGCTGGCCACCCACGCGGTCACGATCCGGCGCATCACGCTCGCGTCGTAGAGGTCGCCGACGTCCGGTGTGTGGTCGTCCGCAGGTGCCCGGTCCCGGTTCGGGCGGTCGGTACCCCTCTGTCGGTCGGCACCCCCCCGTCGGTCGGCGACCCGACTCGCGCGCCCCCAGCCGAAGCCGACGACGCACATCGTGGTCGTGACGGCCAGACTCGCCGGCACCGAGGCGACGTTCAGAACGGTGATGAGTACTGCCGCGATACCCTGCACGACGAGCGCCGCCGCGACGGGGAGTTCCGTGATCCCCTCGCCGACCGTCTCCATCGTCCGTGGCCCGAAGACGACGGCGCCGACGCCGATTCCGGCACAGGCCAGCCCAACGGCCGGCCCCATCCCGAGCGCGTCCGCCCCGAGGAGCGCGCCGGCGGCGTTCGCGACGTTCGACCCGCCGGCCGCGAAGGCCATCCCACAGCCGGTGAGAACCAGCGCGACCCGGCGAGTGGACGCACTCGACCGCCGCTCGAGTCCTGCGGCGAGCGACTCGTAGAGGTATCGGCCGACCAGCGCCGCGAGCCAGAACCCCACGACGGCCGAGACGACCCACCAGCGCGCGACCGAACCGACGGTCCCCCAGCGGACCGCGTCGACGGCGACGCCGAATCCCACGACCGCCCCGACCGCCGTCGCGCTCGTGCTGACCGACACGCCCAGCAGGTTCCCGAGCAGGATGCCGACGCCCGTCACCGCCAGGACGACCACTGCCGCCCCGAGCGTGAACGCCGGTCCCGTGACGAACTCCTCGCCGAGCGTCGCCGTCACACGTGGCCCGAGCGTCACCCCGCCGAGACACGCCGAGAGCGTCAGCAACACCGCCGCGCGCCGCGGACCGAGCGCGCCGCTACCCGTCGCCGGCCCGAACGCGACGCCCGTCGAGGACCCACCGACGTTGACCGCGACGAACGCCGACGCGACCAGCCCGAGCGCGAGGAGCAACGCACCCACTGTTTTGTTCACAGAAACTACGGCGTGCATCCTTCAACCTTTTCCATAAGTTATAGCCCGGGCCAGTCGCGGCCGGTCCGGGGACTGGTCGCACCTCGCCCGGAGGAACGCTCATGAGCGTGGCGGCCGACGGTCCGACGATGGCCAGGGAGCGGTCGAGAGAGGAGCGGGAGGTCACCCACGACCCGACGGCCGACAGGGCCGACCCCAGGTGCCCCTCCTGTGGCGAACCGGTCGGCGCGCGGGCGAGTCACTGCATCCACTGCTGGCGCGACCTCCCCGAGCAGGCCGACAGCGCCGAGTACGACGACGTCACCGGCGGTACACACGATATCACCCACTCGACGGACGAGGTGACCGGCGCGACGCCCGCGGTGCGGGCACCCGACGACGGCGGCGAGTCGCTGCTGGCGCGACTCCGCTCGGTGACCGGCGAGCGTCGTGGGGGTGAAGCCAGCCCTCGTGACGCCGACCGCCGGGTGGGCGAGTCTGACCGTCGCGACGCCGACACCCCGCCGGTGCCCTCCGGGCGGGGGACGGACGGGCCGACCCTCCTGCCGGCCCTGCCGACCGACGTCGAACGGGCCGGGACGTTCCTCGGCGCGCTCGCTGCAGTCGGTGCTGGGTCGCTCCTCGCGGGGGTCTCGCTGCCGGTCACGGGCGTCCTGCTGGCGGTCGTCGCCTGGAGCGGGTCGCTCGTCTCGCTCGTCCGCCGGCGGAGCGGCTTCGACGCGATGCGCTACGGCAGCTACAGCGCGATGATCACGTTCATCTTCGGTGCCTTCGCCCTCGCGTTCAGCGCCGAGGCACCCGTGTTCGTCCCGCTCCTGTTCGCGATGGTCCCGGTCGCGGTATCGACGCTGCTCGTCGGCGGGCTGGGTTACTCGATGGGCGACCCGACGGAGAGCTGAGAGAGTGACGGACCTGCCAGACGGTGGACTGGCCACAAAGTACAGGAGCCTCGCTGTCCCACCGTCGGCCATGCGTGCCGACGACCCCCACCGGAGCGGTCGCGGGGACCACGATCCCGCCGACGCTACTGACCTCGCCGACCCGACGGACGCCCTCTCGGTGCTGGCCGACGAGACCCGCCTGTCGATACTCCAGGCGCTCGCCGACGCCGACGACCCGCTCCCGTTCTCGCGACTCCGCGAGCGAGCGGGCGTCAGCGACTCGGGCCGGTTCAGCTACCACCTGCGACAGCTCTGTGAGTACTTCGTCCGCGACACCCCCGAGGGCTACGAACTCGGCCACGCCGGCGCCCGCGTGATAGACGCGACGAGCGCGGCCAGCGGGGATGCTGCCGCTGGCCCGGGAGCGGCGTCCATCGACGCTCCGACCGACGAGTGCCCGGTCTGTGGCGAGGACGACTGTGACAGACTCATCCACGTCCACCTCTCGTCGCGGTCGGTGTGACCTGGCCACCAGCGGCCGCCCTCCTTCGACTCCGGGTCGCGTACAGAGTGGTCAACGGACACACAAGAATTAACGGACGCCCGCCCGTAGTCGGCGGCCGATGAGCGCGGACCCCCGGTGCCCCTCCTGTCACGAGAAGGTCAGCGCGACGGCGACGTGGTGTATGCACTGCGGTGTGGACTTCGACGAACCCGCCGACGCGGCCGGCGCCGAAGTCGCCGAGTCGGCCGGCGGGGAAGTCACGCTGTCCGCCGAGGCGACGGAACGGACGCCCGTGAGTGAACCCGACCGGAGCAGTGTCGACCGGACGAGCGACGGCGCCAGAGAGGTCGACGCCGCCCGGGGCGCGGCCGGGAACGAGACGAGTTCGTGGGCGGCGGACCCGCTCGACAACTTCACGCCCGACACCGGCGACTCGCGTTCGGACAGCCTCCTCGCGCCGCTGTTCGCGTTCCTCGACGGGGGCGAGTGGCGCCTGGTCGCGTTCACCCTCGCGGTCTGTCTCGGCTTCCTCCTGCTGGTCGACAGCGCGACGACGACGTTCACGGGCCTCAAGTTCCTCGCTGTGGCCGTCCTCGGGTGGTACCTGCTCGGTCGGATGACCGCCCGCGAGACGGTCGCCGCGGGCGCCACCGGCGCGGGGCTCCTGACGCTGGGTGTCCGCGCCTACGATGTCGTCCGCCTCACGGTCGGTGACGGATTCGCCGCGGCCGTCGATCTGCTCGTGGCGTCACGGGTCGGCCTGGTCGTCGCCGTCGGCCTGATTCTCGTGGGCCGATATCTCGACCGCTGACTTCCGTCGACCGCGGTGCTGTCCCGACCGTGTCGACAGTGTCTCGTCGGTGTCGACGGTGTCGACTGGGGTGACCGAGTCGGCCGGGTCGACCGGGAGCGGAGACGTTTCACAACTACCATACAGGGGCGCCGCACAGGTGGGCATACCAGAGGTGGCTTCCGTGACCGAAAAACGCGAATACAGAGACGACTACCCCGACAAGACGCTGTACATCCCGGGTCCGACGGAGGTGCGTGAGGACGTCATCCAGGAGATGGCCCAGCCGATGTTCGGCCACCGGATGGACCGGATGACCGACCTCTACACCACTATCGTCGAGGACACGAAGGAGTTCCTCGGCACCGACAACGAGGTCGTCATCCTCACGGCATCGGGCACCGAGTTCTGGGAGGCCTCGACGCTCAACCTCGTCGACGAGAACATCCTCGTCCCGACCTGCGGGAGTTTCAGCGAGCGCCACGCCAACGTGGCCGAGCGCCTCGGCAAGGACGTCGACCGCCTCGAGTACGAGTGGGGCCAGGCGATCAAACCCGAGGACATCCGCGCGGAACTGGCAGGGAGCGACAAACACTACGACGTCGTCGCGACCGTCATGAACGAGTCCTCGACCGGCGTCCGCAACCCCATCGAGGAGATCGGTGACGTCGTCGCGGAGTACCCGGACACCTACTTCGTGGTCGACGCCGTCTCCGCGCTCGGGGGCGACTACGTCGACATCGACGAACACGACATCGACGTCATCTTCGCCTCGACCCAGAAAGCGTTCGCGATGCCGCCGGGACTCGCCGTCTGTGTCGTCAGCGACGAGGCCTACGAACGGGAACTCGACAAGGATTCGGCCTCGTGGTACGGCGGCTTCCAGCGCTGTCTCGACTACTACGACCGGAAGGGCCAGACCCACTCCACGCCCGCTATCCCCGTCATGCTGGCCTACCGCAAGCAAATGAAACACATGCTCGAGGAGACTCACGAGGGGCGCGACGAGCGCCACCGCGAGATGACCGAGTACGTCCACGAGTGGGCCAGCGAGCACTTCGACCTGTTCGCCGAGGAGGGGTATCGCTCCCAGACGGTGTCCTGTATCGAGAACACGCAGGGCATCGACGTCGCCGCGACCATCGACGCCGTCTCCGAGGAGTACGACATGGTCTTCTCCAACGGCTACGGCTCGCAACTGGGCGAACAGACGTTCCGCATCGGCCATATGGGCGAACACGACCTGGAAAGCATCCAGGAACTCACCGACGCCATCGAGGACGTCGCGGGCCTGTAGTCGCCCGCGGTCTGTCACTGTCCCCGTTTCTGGCAGAACATATTCGGTAGCCCCTCCGCCAGCCGGGAGGCCGGGAGTGCTTTCGTAAGGTCGGGCGTTCGACGTTCGCACATGAAGGTACGCCGTGCCACCATCGCGAAGCTACTGGTCGTCGCCTTCGTGGTCAACCTCGTCGTGATGGCGGGGGGTGCCTGGCTGGCCTACCAGCAGGCGCCGCCGGTCCCCGAGGAAGTCGTCGGCCCCGACGGCGAGACGGTCGTCACCGGCGAAACCATCCGCGAGGGGAAGAAAGCCTTCCAGCGCGACGGCCTCATGAACCACGGGTCGATACTGGGCAACGGCGCCTACTACGGCGTCGACTACACCGCCGACACCCTCAAGTTGAAGACCGAGCACATGCGCGAGTACTACGCTCGCGAACGCTACGGCGGGTCCTACGACGAACTCGCCTCGGCCGACCGCGCGGCCGTCGACAGCGTCGTCGAGGACGACCTCGACGGGAGTTACGACGGCGGGAACATCGAGTACTCCGCGGCCGAACTCTACGCCCACGAGCAGGTCCGCGAGACCTACGTCGACCGGTATCACGAGGGAAGTCACGCACGCGGCGTCCCCGTCGACATGATCGACTCCGAGGAAGAGGCACAGGCCTTCGCCGACTTCGCGCTCTGGACGGCGTGGTTCTCCCACACCGACCGGCCGGGAAGCGACCACTCCTACACGAACGACTGGCCCTACGCGCCCGACGCCGGCAACGACGCGACCGGCGCGGCGATGGTCTGGAGCGTCGTGGCGATGATACTGCTCGTCGGCGGCGCCGGCGGGGGTATCCTGCTCTACCGCGCCGTCGAACTCCCCGAACCCTCGGCCGAAGGCATCTCCGTCCCGGAACCCGGGGAGGTGAGCGTCTTCCCCAGCCAGCGCTCGGCGCTCCGGTTCGTCCCCGTCGCCGCCGGTCTCTTCCTCGCGCAGGTCTTGCTCGGTGGACTGCTCGCGCACTTCTACACCGAACGCGCCGGCTTCTTCGGGGTCGAGGAGCTATTCGGAACCCACATCCTCCAGCTCCTCCCCTTCGCGATGGCCAAGACCTGGCACATCGACCTGGGGATACTGTGGATCGCGGCGACGTGGCTGGGCGCGGGCCTGTTCCTCCCGCCCCTGCTCACGGGCCACGAACCGAAGCGCCAGTCCACGTACGTCGACGTCCTCCTGGGTGCCATCGTCGTCGTCACGGTCGGCGGTCTCGGGGGGATCTGGCTGGGCGCACACGGCTACTTCGACGGCGCGCTCTGGTGGCTCGTCGGCAACGAGGGACTGGAGTACCTCGAAGTCGGCAAACTCTGGCAGGTCGGCCTGCTCGCCGGCTTCGGGTTCTGGGCCATCCTCTCGATCCGCGGCCTCAAGCCGCTGCTCGACCGCGAACCGGTCTACGGACTGGCCCACATGATCCTCTATGCGGGCGGCTCCATCGCCCTGCTGTTCACCGCTGGATTCCTCTTCACCCCCGAGACGAACATCGCCGTCACGGAGTTCTGGCGCTGGTGGGTCGTCCACATGTGGGTCGAGGGCGCCTTCGAGTTCTTCATCGTCGCGATCGTCGGGTTGACGCTCGTCTCGATGAACCTGCTCACCAGGAAGAGCGCCGAGAAGGCCGTCGCGCTCCAGGCCCTGCTCGTCATGTCGACGGGCGTCATCGGCGTCTCCCATCACTACTGGTGGGTCGGCATGCCCGACATCTGGGTACCCGTCGGGAGCGTCTTCTCGACGCTGGAACTCATCCCACTCGTCTTTATCCTCTACGAGGCGCTGGGCCAGTACAGCGCCATGAGCACCGACGACTTCCCCTACAGACTCCCCTTCATGTTCATCGTCGCCAGCGGCGTCTGGAACTTCGTCGGCGCCGGCGTCCTCGGTTTCTTCATCAACCTGCCGCTCATCAACTACTACGAGCACGGCACCTACCTGACGGTGGGTCACGCCCACGCGGCCATGTTCGGTGCCTTCGGCTTCCTCGCCCTGGGGATGGTCACGTACATGCTCCGTATTGCCATCCGGCCCGACCGCTGGGACGGCTCCTGGCTGCGCGGGGCGTTCTGGCTGTGGAACGTCGGCCTCGCGCTGATGGTGTTCGTCTCGGTCCTCCCCGTCGGGTTCCTGCAACTGGAGGCGGCGTTCACCGAGAGCTACGCGTTCGCCCGGAGTCTCGAATTCTACGAGCAACCCCTGGTCCAGACGCTGTTCTGGATACGGGCGCCCGGCGACACGCTGCTCATCCTCGGGACGGTACTCTACGCGGCCGACCTGGTGCGCAAGCGGTTCGTCCTCCGGTCGACCGCCGAGGACCCCGGCCCCGAGGACGTGGCCGTCGCCGAAGGAGTGCTGGACGACGACTGACGAGGCTGTCGGGACTCACCGGCATCGCCACTCGCCGACGTAATTTTCGTCCCATCCGGAGAACGAGGTCTACGAGGGCCGCTCGTCGCCTTCGAGTGGTTCCTCTATCGGCTCCTCGTCGTCACCGGACGATCGAGACGAGGACCGGCGAACGGCGCATGACCGTCTCCGCGACGCTGCCCAGCGGGAGCGGGGAGTCGTCGTGGCGGCCGTGACTGCCCATGATGACGTGGTCGAACTCCTCCTCGGTGGCGTAGTCGACGATCGTCCGCCAGGGTTCGCCGACCTCGACAGCGGTCGAGACCGCCACGTCGTGTGCTTCGGCGGCATCACGAGCGTCGGCGAGTATCTCGTCGGCCCGTTCGCGGGCTCGTTCGCGCCACTCGTCGGGTTCGTCGGGTGCGTCCTCCTCCGGGATGTCCGGTGACTCAGCCTCTTCTGCCCAGATGTCGTGGGGCGACATGACGTGCAGGACGGTGATGTCCTCGTCGCCGTACGTCGAGAGGGCGTACTCCAGCCCCGCCATCGACTTTGGCGACCCGTCGACCGGCACCAGGATACGTCTGCTCATGCTCCCGAGTACGCCGTCGGGTGGGAAAAAGCAGTGGGGGTGGCGAGTAGCGAAGCGGGCGAGTTCCCGAACTGGCGAGTTACAGGCCGGTCGAGTGGCCGTCGAACCGAGCGGGGCCGGCGGGAACGCTTTGTGCCCGGCGTTCGACGAGCGGGCATGGATACGGACGACTGTCGGTTCTGTCGGATCGTGCGCGGCGACCGGAGCGCTCACGTCCTCTACGACGACGAGGAGACGACCGCGTTTCTCGACGCCAACCCGGCGGCCGAGGGACACGTACTCGTCGTCCCGAACGTCCACGTCGAGGACCTGCTCCTGGCCGAGCCGGCGACGACGACGGCGGTCGTCGAGACCGCACAGGCCCTCGCGACCGCGATGAACCGGGCGCTCGACCCCGACGGGTTCAGCGTCTTCCACACGACCGGCGGACTCGTCGGGGCGGTCGAACACGCCCACCTGCACCTCCTGCCGCGCTTTGCCGACGACGACGTCCACCTCGCGCTCGACCGCGGGTCGCTCGACGACGGCGACGCCGAGCGGTTCGTCGAGCGTGTGTGTGACGGACGCTGACCGGCCCGGGCACTGACTTCGTCCCGACTCTGGCGAACACACATTAGCCCGGCGGGTGAGAGTGACAGTAGTGCCACCGTCGCCACACGACCGACCGGCACCGGCGGTCCTCGACGACCAGGAGTCCTCACTCTCGGGGCTCACGGCCGGCGAAGCGCGACGCCGCCGCGACGAACACGGCCCGAACGAGATCGCACGCGGCGGCGGGCGCACCCCGCTGGACATCTTCCTCACACAGTTCGACAGCGCGCTCATCTGGGTGTTGCTGGCCGCCGCGGGCCTCTCGGTCTGGGCGGGCCACACGGTCGACGCCGTCCTCATCGCGGTCATCGTCCTCGCCAACGGCGTCTTCGGGTTCGTCCAGGACTACCGCGCCGAGCAGAGCCTCGACTCGTTGCGCGAGTTGACCGCCCCCACGGCGATGGTCCGCCGCGATGGCGAGACGGTCGAGGTGAACGCCACAGCACTCGTCCCCGGCGACGTCGTCGAACTCGACGGGGGCGACGTCGTCCCGGCCGACGGGCGCGTCGTCGAGGCCACGGGACTGGAGGTCGACGAGGCGGCGCTGACCGGCGAGAGTCTCCCAGTCGGCAAGTCACCCGACCCGGTCGCCGCCGACACCGCACTCGCCGAGCGCGCCTCGATGGTCTACAAGGGGACGAACGTCACGCGCGGGTCGGCGGTCGTCGTCGTCACGGCCACCGGCGAGGGCACCGAGGTCGGTGACATCGCGCGCCAGCTGGCGAGCGCCGAGGAGACCGACACGCCGCTCCAGTCGGAACTCGACCGGCTCGGGCGCACGCTCGGACTCGGCGTCATCGGGCTGGCGGCGCTGGTGGTCCCGCTGCTGTGGGCCCGCGGGACGCCGCTGCTCCAGACCGGCCTGACCGCCATCTCGCTGGCCGTCGCCGCCGTCCCCGAGGGACTGCCCGCGGTCGTGACGCTGACGCTCGCGCTCGGCGTCCGCCGGATGGCCGACGAGAACGCACTCGTCCGGCGTCTCCCTGCCGTCGAGGCGCTGGGGTCGGTCGACACCATCTGTACCGACAAGACCGGCACGCTCACCGAGGGCCGGATGCGCGTCAGCAGAGCGTGGGTGAGCGACGACGTCCTGGACCTCGACGACGTGGACTCGCTCGACGACCGCCTCTCGCTCCTGTTGCGAGCGGGCGCGCTCTGTAACGACGCCACCACGGAGGAGGGCGACCCGACCGAGCGGGCACTCGTCACTGCGGCCGACGACTGCGGGATCGACGTCGAGGAACTCCGGGAAGGCAACCCGCGCACCGACGAGATCCCTTTCTCCTCCGAGCGCAAGTGGATGGGGACCGTCCACGACGACCGCGCCTACGTCAAGGGCGCGCCCGAGGTGCTCCTCTCGATGGCCTCGGGGATCCTCACCGAGGACGGGCCCGTCGAGTTGACCGACGAAACCCGGGCGGAGATCCGCGAGCAGGTCGGTGCGTTCGCCGACGACGCGCTCCGGGTGCTGGCCGTGGGCTACGCCGACGTCGACGGTGACGCGGCCGACGAGAACGGCGATGCCATCGACGGCGACGTCGTGTTCGTCGGCCTCGTCGGCATGATCGACCCGGCGCGTCCGGAGGTGGCCGACGCGATCGTGACCACCCGCGAGGCCGGCATCGACGTGAAGATGGTGACCGGCGACAACGTCCGGACCGCCGCCGCCATCGCCGACTCGCTGGGCATGGACGGCGACGTCATGGAGGGCAGCGAGGTCGAGGAACTGGGCGACGACGAACTCCGCGAGCGCGTCGAGGAGGTGACCGTCTTCGCCCGCACGTCGCCCGAGCACAAGGTCAGAATCTTGCAGGCGCTCCAGGCAGCGGGACACATCGTCGCGATGACCGGCGACGGCGTCAACGACGCGCCGGCGCTGAAAAACGCCGACGTCGGCGTCGCGATGGGCGAGCGCGGGACCGACGTCGCCAAACAGGCCAGCGACGTCGTCTTGCTCGACGACAACTACGCGACCATCGCGCGGGCGGTCGAGCGCGGCCGGGCCATCTTCGACAACGTCTGGAAGTTCGTCGCCTACCTGCTCTCGGCCAACGTCGCCGAGGTCGCCATCGTCTTTCTGGCCTCGCTCGCGGGCTATCTCGTCCTCCCGGCGGTCCAGCTCCTGTGGATCAACCTGCTGACCGACGGGTTGCCGGCGCTCGCACTCGGCGCGGACCCCGAGAGCGGCGACGTCATGGAGCGCCCGCCACGCGACCCTGGCCGGGGTATCGTCGGCCGCCCGATGCTCGGACTGATCGGCGGGACCGGTGCCGTCACGACGGCCGTGATGCTCGCGGTACTGTTCCTCGCGCTCGCGGGCTCGGCACAGATGACCGACTACGCGATGACAATGGTCTTCACCGGGTTCGTCGTCCTCGAATTCGGCAAGCTCTACGTCATCCGGTGGCTGCGCGAGACGCCGACGCTCACCAATCGCTGGCTCGCCGGCGCGGTGGCGCTCTCGCTGGCGCTCCAGCTCGCGGTGCTGTACACGCCCCTCTCGACGTACTTCGGGACTGTCCCGCTCGCACTCGCTGACTGGGGGATTCTGGCGGGTGTTCTCGTCGTCTGTCTGCCCGCCTACCTCGCCGTCGCGGTCGGCGTCCGCCGGCTCGACCCTGCACGGTAGGTGGGGTCCCTCTCCCTGTGCCCACCCACTCCGCCTCCACTTCGTCTCCACTCCGCTCCACTCCGGGCTGACCTTATTAGCGCGTCGCCCCTACGGTAGAGTATGAGCGAGGACAGCCCGGTCGAGATGGGTCCCGACGAGGTCGACGAGTTCCTGGGTAGCGGCGGCACCGGCGTGCTGTCGCTGTCGGAGGACGACGCTCCCCACTCGGTGCCGGTCTCGTACGGCTACGACGGGGCCGAGCGAGTCTTCTACTTCCGGCTGGCGGTCGGTCCGGACAGCGAGAAAGGCGAGGTGACCGACCGGCCGGTCACGTTCGTGAGCTATCGCGACGAGGACGGCTGGGAGAGCGTCGTCGCGCGTGGTCGCCTGACGGCTGTCGAGGAGGCCGACGCTCCGAGCGAGGCGCTCGCGGGACTGGGCCGTGTCGACATCCCCTTGGTCGACGCCTTCGACAACCCCATCCAGGACGTCGACTTCGCGTTCGTCCGCCTGAACCCCGACGACCTCAGCGGCCGCCGGGAGATGTACCGGCCGGAGTAGCGACGCTCCGCGGACTTCGTCGGCGTCGGCGACAGGCCCCTCGCCGGGCGTGGCGTGTAGACGCGCGTCTCGACCGCCACACCGGTCGATTATCACCGCTGAGACGGGCGGCACAACGCATTTCAGGGGACACTCGATCCCTCCCGTATGGCCGAGTCGACACCGGACGCCCGGGAGCGGGTTCCCGACCGTGGGAACTGGCGGCGGGCGCTCCACGAGCGCGTCAGGTACATCCCGCGCGGGGAATCCATCCCCGACGAGACCTGGCGGGCCCGCCACCGGAACATCCTCCTCTTGCTGGTGGCCCACGTCCCGTTCCTGTTCGCTCTCGGGCGGTTCACCGGCACGGAATCGTACGTCACCGGTGCCACGTTCACCGCCGAACCGCTGCCCGTCGTCGTCGTGGCGAACTGCGTGCTCCTCGGGCTGGCGGCGCTGGCCAGCTGGTCGCGGTTCGGCCGGCGGACCCGGACCGGGATCGCGTCGGTCGGGCTGATGGTGAGTTCGGCGCAACTGGTCTACTTCTCGGGCGGGTTCATCGAGGCGCACTTTCACTTCTTCGTGATGATGGGCGTGGTCGCGGTCTACGAGGACTGGGTGCCGTTCGTCGTCGGGATCGGCTACGTCGCCGTCCAGCACGGCGTCTTCGGCATGATCAACCCGGGTGCGGTGTACAACCACCCAGCCGCCGTCGCGAACCCCTGGGGGTGGGCGCTCGTCCACGCACTGTTCATCCTCGGACTCTCGACGGCGCTCATCCAGAACTGGATCTCCATCGAGCGCTCCCGGGAGGAGACCAGACAGCAGATCGAGAGCCTCGAGGAGAGCGACGAGCAGATCGAGAGCCTCGAGGAGAAACAGGCGGAGATCGAGGCCGCCAGAGCCGAGGCCGAGGAGGCGAAGGCGGAAGCCGAGGCGCGCCAGCGCGAGGTCGAACGGCTCAACGACCAGTTGCTGGTCCGGGCCGACGAGATCGCCGACGCGATGGCCGCGGTCTCGGCGGGCGACCTGACCGCCCAGCCCCCCGCGGAGACCGACATCGAGGCGGTCGCCGAGATCGGGGACGCCTTCGAGGAGATGACCCGCGAACTCTCGGCGACGGTCCGGGACATCCGGGCGTTCGCCGCGACCGTCGAGCGGACGACCCGCTCGGTCCACGACGACGCCGAGACGCTCGAACGCTCCCAGGAGGACCTGGCGAGTGACGTCCGCGAGTTCGCCGCGGACCTGCGCGACCAGGCGAGCGACCTCGAAGCGACGACCGACGAGTTGAGCACGCTCTCGGCCACCATCGAAGAGATCGCCGCCAACGCCGAGCAGGTCTCGGCCGAGGCCGGCGACGCGGCCGACGCCGCCGAGGCGGGCACCGGGACCGCCGCCGAGGCAGTCGCGGCCGTCGAGGAGATCGAAGATAGCGTCGCGGAACTCGCCGACCTCGTCGAGTCGCTGGACGGGCGGATGGACGACGTCGCCGAGAGTACCGACCTCATCGACGACGTCGCCGAGCAGACGAACATGCTCGCGCTGAACGCCAACATCGAGGCGGCCCGCGCGGCGACCGACAGCGACGGGTTCGCGGTCGTGGCAGAGGAGGTCAAGACGCTGGCGGACGAGACGCGCGACCACTCGGCAGCCATCGAGCGAGCGATAGACGAGACGGTCACGGACGTCGACCGCGTCCAGCGCGAGCTGACACAGACGAAAGCACGGATCGAGACGGGGCGGTCGACGATGACCGAGGCCGGTGACGCCTTCGAGGACCTGGCCGCGACCGTCGACGAGGTCGACACCGCCGTCGACGAGGTGGCTGCGGCGACCGACGACGGCGCCCGCACCACCGAGGCCGTCGTCGACGCCATCGAGCGGGTCGCCGAGCGCTCGCGCACCGTCGCCGAGCGCAGCGAGTCGCTGGCCGACCGCGCCGAGTCCGGTGCGGCGACGGTCTCGGAGATCCGGGCCCAACTCGACGAGCTCACCGACCAGACCGCCGACCTGCAGGACCGCCTCGCCGCCTTCGAGTGCGAGGACTCCGAGACCACCCGGCGAACGACGCCGAGTGCCGCCGACGACTGATACGGTCGGAACGGGTTGGCGACCCCCGGGACACCTCACCCCGGCAGGAAGATATTGATCACGGCGACGACCAGTCCCGCGAGTCCCATCCGGACGGCGGCGACGTACCACCGCTGGCCGGAGATCGAGCCCATGTACGCGCCGAAGACGCCGAGGACGCAGACCCCGAGGCCGACCCCGACGAGGGCGGCCTCCTGCATCGAGAAGGCGTCGACCGCCAGCACCGACCCCTCGAAGAGAAACGGCGACAGTGGCACGAGGATCCCGACGAGCGGGCCGAGACCGCTCGCGACCGCGTGGAAGGCCCGCGCGCCGCTCTGCTCGCGTTCGATGCGCGTGTCGTCGAGGTCGGTCAGCATCGCCTGCTCGATCCGGAGGATCTCCGCTCTCGTCTCGGCGCGCTCGATCTCCCAGACGCTCCAGACCGCCGACGTACACAGTCCGACAGCCGCGCCGAGGCCGATCTTGATCACGGTGGCGCCGTCGGGCACACCCGAGAGGAGCGCGCCGACGACGAGTCCGATGCTGGTCAGCGTCCCGTCGAAGCCGTTCGAGACGAAGTAACGGCGGGCGATCGAGAGGACGTCCTCGCGACCGAACAGGCGCCGGACCCGCTCGCCGAGGGCAGGCATCAGCCGTTCTGGAGGGTGGGTCGGTCCTCGACGACGCGCTCGCCGCAGGCAACCTCGTCGACCGAGTGGACGGTCGCGCCGAGTTCCTCGACGGTCGCTTCGATCGCGTCGGCGTCGAGAGCCTCCCCCTCGAAGGTGAGTTTGACGTTCTGGACTTCCTGGTCGAGTTCGATGAGTGTCGACGTCACGCCCTCGACGCCGTCTGTCTCGGAGACGCGCCGGGTGAACTCCACCAGCGGCGGGTCGTGGGGTTTCAACACGTCGATGACGAGTCGTCGGACGGCAGTCATGGGTCGACCTGGGAGGGCCGCACTCCTAAAACGGTCGGTGCCCCGGGCGGCTCTCGGTGCTCCGGGTCGGCCCATCGGTTCCCCGGGGTCGGTCTCGCGTGTGGTCCGGCTGGGTCCTCTCGCGCGTGACCCGACCGGGTCGGTCGCCGTGCGAGCAAAGGAGCAGCCAGCGGCGGTACCGCCCGGCTACGCGTCCCGCTGGGCCGTGAGGTCCGCCTCGAAGACGAAGTCAGGGTCGTCGGCGAGTGCGACGCCTGCGGCGGCCGCGTCGGAGACGTGCCGGGGCGTCTCGGGGATCAGCACGCGTGTCTCGTCGGCACCGACAGCGGCGGCGTCCCGCCCGACGGCCCGAAACAGCGCCCGTGCGTCGGTGATCGTCTCCCAGCCCGCGGCGCCGTAGACGGCCAGCGTCTCGTCGTCGCGCTCGCTCACGCGCGTCCGCCAGGTCGCCCCGGTCGTCCCGTTGCGCTCGACTGCGAGGACGGTCGTCTCCTCGGCCGCCCGGCGGGCCCGCTCGCGGGTCCACTCCGAGAGCGCCCACGGCTCTCCGGGGTCCAGTGCCAGCCCACAGAGCGCGTCGCGGGCGTCGCTGCGCTGCCAGTACCCCCAGACTGCGTCGGGGTCGTGAGTAAGGTCGATGCCCTCCGGGGTATCGCCCGGTCCCGCATCACCGTCCGGGTTCGACTCCGGATGTGCCCACCGGAACTCCGCTCTCGGACGGTACCCCAGCGACCGCGCGGTCGCCAGTCCCTGTTCGTTCCACGAGAAGACCATGTTGCGCGCCAGCGTCGCACCGCGCTCGCGTGCCCAGTCGCGACAGGTCCCGTCCATCGCCCGGCCGACGCCGGCCCCGCGGTGGTCCGGGTGGACGCGGATGCCCTGGGTCCAGGCCTCGTGGTCGGAGAGCCGGACGACCTGACAGCAACCGACGACCTGCGATGTCCCGTCCTCCCCGGATCCCGCTTGGTCCCGTTCGGCGACGACCGTGTGCTGGTCGGCCCCGTCGGTCGCGACCCACTCGGGGAACACCTCGGGGATGTAGTCCTGGCCCTCGAAGGTATCCCAGGTGTCCTCGGTGAACGCGACGACGGCCGCTGTGTCTTCCTCGCGGGCCTGCCGGACGTCCAGGCCAGAGTCGACATCGGGGTCGCCGTCGGGACCACTCGTGTCGGCGTCCGTCTCCCGGGTCACGGCTCAGGTCCAGGGGACCGACCGTTCGGTCAGCTCGCCGGCCAGCGACTCGCCCATGGCGGCCTCGGGGTCGTCGTGGTTCGCCAGTACCCACATCAGCTTCACCATCGCCGTCCCGGGGAGGGTGTCACCGGCCTCGACGACGCCCGCCTCCAGCAGGTCCCGCCCGGTGTCGTACACTCGGTCACAGACTCGCCCCTCGATGCACTGGCTGGTCATCACGACTGTCGTGCCGTCCTCGACCAGCGATTCGAGGCGGGGGATCCACTCGGTGTTGACGTGGCCCAGGCCCGTCCCCTCGATCACGATGCCCGATTTTCCTTCGAGGGTATCGAGGAACGCGGGGTCGGCGCCCGGCGTGAACTTCAGGAGTTCGACGTCGGTGTCCAGGTCGCCGTCGATAGCCAGGTCGGCCGCGTCGCGCTCGCGATAGTCGCCGCGGAAGGAGATCTCGACGTTCTCGGGGTCGGTGTCGTAGTCGGCGATCCCGAGCTGCTTCGCGCCCACAGTCTCGAAGGCGTCCCGGCGCGAGGTGTGGTTCTTGCGGACGCGGGTGCCGCGGTGGAGCGCACAGCGGTCGTCGGACTCGTCCGCGTGCATGCAGAGCATCACCTCCGCACAGTCGGCCTTGGCGGCCTCGACGGCACAGACGGCGTTCATCACGTTGTCCGAGGAGGGACGGTCCGCCGAGCGCTGACTGCCCGTGAAGACCACGGGCACGGGCGTATCGAGCGTAAAGGAGAGCGCGGCGGCCGAGAACTGCATCGTGTCGGTGCCGTGCATGACGACGACGCCGTCGGCGCCCGCCTCGATCTCGTCGTGGACGGCGCGGGCGAGGTCCTGCCAGACGTCGGGGGTCATGTTCTCCGAGAGGATGTTCGTGACGACGCGCCCCCGGTAGTTGGCCAGGCCCGCCAGGTCCGGCACCGCCCGGAGGATGTCCTCGGCGTCGGCGCGTGGGGTGACCGCGCCGGTGCGGTAATCGACGGTGGAGGCGATGGTCCCGCCGGTCGAGATGAGCGACACGGTCGGGAGGTCGTCGTCGAACTCGATGCTGGACTCGCCCTCGTCGAACTGGGCGTCCTCGACGTCGTAGCTGTCGGCCTCGAGGACGTCCACCTCGGCGCCCTCGCGGTCGACGCCGACGTTGTAGCCGCCCTCGAGTTTGACGACGAGGTGGTCCTCGGTCGTGGAGGGGAGCAAGACGCCCTCGTAGGTCTGGCCGTCCCGCTCGACGTGGACGCGGTCTCCGGCGTTCATACTCCCGGGTTCCGCGCGCCCGGACTTGAATCCACTCGTTCGAACGGCGGTGTGGCCGCCCGAGACGAGTCGGGCGAGCGTGACTGGCCGTCCGGACCGTGTCGTCTCGAACGGTTCCTCGCCGTCACCCGCTTCGCTGGTAGAGCCGTTTCGTCCGGTCGGCGAGTCGACCGACCCGCTCGCGGCGCTCCGCGTCGAGTTCGTCGCCGGTCGGGGCGACGCGCAACTGGTCGACCAGCGCGCCCAGTTCCTCGCGAACCTCCCCGTAGGCGTCGTCACTGACCGGGTGCTGGTCGACGTACTCGGACAGTTCCTCGGCGCGTTTCCGGCAGTCCTCGGGCGAGCCGTCGGCCGCGTTCTCGAGGTGCTCGGCCAGCGACACGGCCAGGTAGTCGTCGCTCTCATCTCCATCGTCGTCGCCCGGCGTCACCGACTCGACGTCCGTCAGCCGGCGCCGCGCCCGCTTGCGGACCGCCTCGCTGGTCGCCTCGCTCGCCAGTTCCGAGAGCGTCGACTGGATGCGCTCGACGTGCTCGGCCGGGACGTCCCGGCTCACCCGCCGGAGCGTGTCGATGGCCTCGACCTGGTCGTCTGTGAACTTGCCGCCGCGGGCCAGTTCGCAGAACGTCCCCACGACGACGCCGGCCGCCGCGTCGGTGTCCGCCTCGAAACAGTCGACGAGCTGCTCGCGTGCGAGGCGCCGTTCGGCCGTGCTCGTCGCGTCGAGTGCGACCGCCCGGAGGGTTTCGAGGATCTCCCGCTTGCCCTCGGCGCTCGCCTCCGAGAACGTCCGGGCGAGTTCCTCGATAGCGTCCTCGCGGTCCCGGGAGTAGGGCGAATCGAGAGCCGTCTCACGGTGTGTACGGATCGTCTCGTTCATAACTGGGTCCCACAGTCCGTACAGAACTGCTGGCCGGCCGGGAGCCGCGTGCCACACTCCGGACAGGCCACGTCGTCACCCCGCTGGTCGTCGCTACTCCGGTCGTCGCTGCCCTGCCCACCGCCCTGTCCGCCACCCTGGACGATAGTGGTGTCGCCGCTGTCGCTGGAGCCGCCGGCGTCGGAGACGATGACGTTGTCGGAAGTGTCCTCGGCGGCCGCCGACGCAGCGTCGCCCATGTTGTCCATGGCGGACTCGGTCGTCTCCTGCATTCGGTCCATGGAGTCGTCCATCATCTCCCGCATCTCCTCGCGGAACTCGTCGCGGTCCTCGACGCGCTGGCGCTCGTGGTCGGCGCTGTGGGCCTCCTGGCGCGCCTTCGCGAGTTCGTCGCTGTCCTGGGCGCCCAGGGCTTCGAGTTGCTCGGGCGTGAGGTCCTCGGCTTTCTCGATCTCGGCGAGTTCGGCCACGGCCTCGTCGACGCCGTCCATACTCGCGAGGGTGTCGAGGTCGACCTCGTCTCTGGCCTGGAGGCGTTCTCTCTCCACCTCGACCTCGTGTTCCTCCCGGCGCATCTCGATGTCCTGCTCGCGCTCGTCGACGTCGAGCCCGTCCATGTCCTTGCGCTTTTTGAGGTCCATCAGGCCCTCCATCTCGGACATGTCCTGTTCGTGTTCCAGATCGCGACGTTCGACTCGCCCTTCCTTGCGCGTAGTCTCTTTCTCCTGCTTGTGTTCGACGTTCTCGCGCTCGGCCTCGTGACGGTGGTGTCGCTGCATGTCCTCGCGCTCGTGGTCCTGCTCGATCTCCTGGCTCTCGAGTTCGTGTTCCTGTGCTTTCTCCTGGCTCTCGAGCTCGTGGTCGGCGGCCTTCTTCGCCGACTTCTCGCGGACTTCCTGTCGCTTGTCGTGGACGGTGCTCTCGACCTCGCGCTCGCGGTTGCGCTTCGCGACGTCGAGTCGCTCGTCGGCGACGTCGGCCCGTTCGTCCTCGATCGCGACCTCCTTGCGCTCTCGCCGGATGTCGTCCAGGTCGTCGGCGTAGTCGAACGAGAGCAACTCGACCAGCCCGAGGCCGTTCCGCTCGAGCGTCTGACGGAGCTGGTGTTCGACGTCCTGCTGGAGGTCGCGTTTGAGTTCCCGGTTGCCGTAGAGGTCGTCGCGCTCGTGGCGTGCTATCACGGCCTCGAGTTCGTCGCGGATGGCGTCACCCAGCACGCGGTCGAACGTGTCCGTGGTGACTGCGTCGCGGTCGCTCATCATCTCGGTGAAAAACAGCTGCGGGTCGGTGACCCGGACCACGAGTTCGACTGCGACGTCGACCAGGTAGTCGGTCGCTGTCCGGAGGTCGGAGACCCCGACAGTCACGGTCGTCGTCCCGTCCTCGACCACGAACACCGCCAGATCCTGTCCCTGACGCAGGTCCGCGACCTTGCGGGTCAGCGAGTCGAGCGTGTGCTTGCCGGGGCCGAGCGTCGTCTTCAGTTTCCCGTTTTCCAGCAACAGCGCCTGGTTGCCCGTCTCGACTGTGACCGTCTGTTTCTGTCGTATCCAGTCGAGGAACCCGTCGCCGCCGAGGGCGTTCCCGCTCACCCGCCGGGCGAACTCGGCGTCGCGCAGTCTGAACACGCCACTCTCGCCGGCGGTCGCGGGGTCCGTCTCCGCGCTCCCCGACAGATCCGTGCCACACTCCGGACAGTAATCGGCCTCGGCGACCGTGCTGGCCCCACAACTGGGACAGGACGCGTCGAGTGCCGTCCCACAGTTCCCACAGAAACTCGCGCTCGCAGGCACGGACGCCCCACAGTTCGGACAGCTCATCCGTCCACCCCACTCGTCTCGCGAGTCACCCGCGAGTGCCCCGCCGGGGAACAGTCCGCCGCCAGCCGACGAGCCCGCGATGCCTGCGTCGTTCGAGCCATCCCTGCCGTTCGTGTGCCGTGGCTGTGAGTCCTGGTCATGCTCTGAGTCCGTCCATGTGTTCCTGTCGCCCCGTGAACGCCCTGTCGAGGTCGTCGACGGCGGCCCCACACTCCCTGACGTGGGGTTCGACCGCCTCGTCGGCGTCGACGGCCTCCCGGATCCGGTCGGCACCGTCGAGGACCTCCTGGACGCCCTCGACGAGCTTCGCGTCGTATTCGACGAGTGCGACGAGCGCCTCCTGTTCGTCGACCGCCAGGTCACGCGTCGACCCGCCGCCCGCCGGCGCCGTCGTGATGCGCTGGCGGACCCGTTCGACGTCCGCGTGTAACTCGTCGACGCGTTCGATCCGGTCGCGCTCGCCTCGACGGTAGAGCACGTCCGAGACGTCGTCCAGCGTCGACGCCGCCGTGCGCAGGTCACGCCCGAGTTTCTCGCGGATCTGTCGGTCGGTCTCGACGCCGCTGTCCCGGGTCCGGTAGTCGTACCCCGGAACGATCCGCCGGAGGTTCCAGCTGTCCACCGCGAGTTCGTCGTCGATGTCGTCCAGCAGCGTCATGCGTCCGGTCCCCTGTATTTCATGTATTCTATCATATAATACTTGCCGCCAGTCTGTCCTATCCCTGCCAGTCCGTCAGGCTCGATTCCGTCTCGGCGACCGCCGACTCCAGGTGGGACTGGCTAACCGGCTGGATGTCGCCGCTCTCGCGCGCTTCCTGGAGCGCCCGTCTGGCGGCGTTGGCCGCGACCAGTTCCACGTCGCTCGCCGAGTACCCCTCGGTCAGGTCCTCGATGGCCGCCCAGTCGATCGACTCGGTGAGGACCGGCCGATTGCGCAGGTGCACTCGGAGGATGGCGACTCGCGCTGAACCGTCGGGCGGTGGCACCTCGATCCGCTCGTCGAAGCGACCCGAGCGCTTGATCGCGTCGTCGACCGAGTCCAGCAGGTTCGTCGCCGCGAAGACGACGACGTCCTCGCCCTGGACGTCGTTCATCTCCGTCAGGAACTGGTTGACCATCTGGCGTTCACTCTGGGACTTCTGTGCGCCGCCCGAACGGTCGGCCGCGATGGCGTCGATCTCGTCGACGAACACCAGACAGGGCTGGTTGTCCCGGGCCACGTCGAAGAGGTCCGCGACGTTGTCGCTCGCTTCGCCGACCAGCGACGACGTCAGGTCCGACGGCGACACCTCGACGAAGTTGTAGCCGAGTTTCCCCGCTAGCGCCCGCGTGATGTACGTCTTGCCCGTCCCGGGCGGCCCGTAGAGCAACACGCCGTTGACCACACCGAGGTCGTACTCCTCGTAGAGGTCCGGGCGCTCCAGCGGGTCGACGACCTTCTCGACGAGCGTCTCCTTCAGCTCGGTCATCCCGCCGACATCCTCGAAGTCGAGGTCCGGCGGCTCCTCGAGGAACGCGCTCGGGTCCGGTTCGTCGTCACCGTTCTCTCTCCCGGTTCCGGTTGCGTTCGACCGGGCTTCCTCCTGGTTCGGGTCCGTCCCTGCCGGCCCCTCTCCTTCGCCCGGTGTCGCCGAACCGCCATCCCGACCGTGCGTCCGGGCGGACTCGTCCTCGCCGGACCCCTCTCTGTGACCTTCGAGTGCGGCGGCGGCCTCGCGCAGGTTGGCCGCGAGGTTGCGCCGCTCGGATGCCACCCTGTCGCTCTCTTCCATCGACGCGATCTGTTCGAGCAGCTCCGCGCACTGCTCGTAGTGGTCGGCTGCGTCCGAACGGTTCCCGCGCTCACGGGCTTTCTCGGCCCGCTCCCGAACGCTCTCGTAGTCGTCCTTGAGGATCTCCTTGTGAGCCTCCTCTCCGAGCATCAGTCACTCACCCCGTGCCCCGTCAGATGTCCTCGACCGACACTTCGTCCATGTCGATGTCGTCGTCGATGTCAGCCTCGATGTCGACGCTCTCCTCGACGCTGGCCTGCGCTTCGGCCTCGATATCGACCTGGTCGGCGGACATCCCCGAGGCGGCGATCTCCTCCATGACCTGCTCTTCCTCGCTGACGTCCATGTCGAGGTTGTCGTCCATCATCGGGATGTCGAGTGCCTCCTGGATCTCCTGCATGTCCTCCATCTCGATGCCGAACGCGGCCATGCGCTCCATGATCTCGCTCTGGATCTCCTGGGCGTCGGCGTCGCTCATCGCCTCGTCGAGGGCGATATCCTCGCTGTCGTGGAGGGCCATGACCTCGCGCATCCCCTGGATGCTCAGTGCCGTCCCGAGTTTGACGTTGTTCGAGCGGAACTTCTTTTTCTTGATCGCGTACTTTTTCTTCTCGAATTTGGCCTTCTGTGCGTACTTCTTGCGCTGGAGGTCACCCTCTTCGGCGCCTTCCTCCAGCAGCTTGCGGTACTTGCGCCGGTGTTTGTCCATCTCCTGTTCGAGTTTCTTGGACTGGTGTTCCAGCTTGGAGATGTCCTTGCGCAGTTCCTTGTCGCTGTAGACGCTCTCGTCGAGCAGCGATTCGCCAGTGCCGTTGTATCGTTCCCTGACCCAGTTGCGTAGTTCCATGGTTGCAGTAATTTCCAGTGTAGTGTTATTATTGTTTGGACCGATTCTCGTCACTCGATCTCCGGTTTCAGGAGCGACAGTGTCGCCACGAGCCCCAGTGCCGCCCCGACGCCCGCGAGGACGATCAGCAGTCGCTTCTCGGCGAACGTCAGGTCGAACAGCTGTGCGCCGAGCGTCGCCTCCGTATAGACGATCACCGCGCCCAGTATCAGCCCGCCGACCGAGCCGTACAGGATGCGTCGCTCCATGAGGTGATAGACGCCGAGCACGAGCCCCACGCCCACCGCCACGTTCGCCAGTACCGCCAGTGCCATCGCCGGAAGTCCGAGTGCCATCTGTTGCCAACTCTCCTGGTACTTCGACAAGGCACGTAAAGACACATAAAACTATGGGTCGAATAGAGTTTAGATTTTGTCTCCACTGTGGAGACACTGGTGAAGAAGAGTCCAATCCGTTCGTTCCGACCCCGCCGAGCGAACAGAACCGGACGTCGAGTTCTGCTACACGAGCCGTGTCAGTCGCAATTACTGGAAGTACGGGTCATCGAGTGGGTGACAGCCCCCTCAGAGAGTTCGGGTGACCGTCTCGGTGACGTTCATCGCTCGCGGGTGGTGGGACCTGTTGATGGGATGACGGCCAGTCTCTGCTATGGACAATCGATTTAACCCTGCTCTCAATTGCTACAATCAATGACGCGAGAGGTGGGTCGGCGGGGGTTTCTCGGGGCGACCGGAGGTGTGCTCGTCGGCGGACGACTCCTCACCAGTGCAACTGGTAGAAGCACCGCACAACAGGCCACCGAGGCGTGGCGACAGTTCGGGTACGACGACGCGAACACGGGGTACGCGCCAAACAATACCGGTCCCGTCGAGGATATCACCGAACAGTGGCGGTTTCCAGAGTTCGCCACTCTTAGCTCGTCACCCACTGTCGATGGAGCGACAGTCTATTTCGGCACTGGCAGGGGAGTCGTTGCTCTCTCGACGACCGATAGCTCCGTTCAGTGGCGTTCCGACCTCAGTACGACTATCGAAACCGAACCTGCACTGGCGGGTGGCACCGTCTACGTCGGCGGTGGCGATGGAAGCGTCTACGCCCTCGACGCGGCCGATGGCACCGAACAGTGGCGCTTCGAAACCGGCTCTAATGTGGTGTCGTCACCGGCGGTGGCAAATGGCACCGTCTACGTCGGGAGTTGGGACGAGAACGTCTACGCCCTCGACGCGGCCGATGGCACCGAACAGTGGCGCTTCGAAACCGGCTCTAATGTGGAGTCGTCACCGGCGGTGGCAAATGGCACCGTCTAC